>Ga0126332_10000179_pt1 | contig 25627 bp, 27 predicted proteins | sample InaspJWI42metaG_FD_94482 | JGI IMG/M metagenome (GOLD analysis project Ga0126332, IMG submission 94482) | Marine gutless worms symbiont microbial communities from Oahu, Hawaii - Inanidrilus sp. 2 OAHU.JWI-42 metaG | ecosystem: Host-associated > Annelida > Digestive system > Unclassified...
GACTGACTGCGTCCAGTTTGAATTCTTTCGAATATTTCTTTCTCGTTGTCATTAATCGTTACCTCAGTTAAGTTTCATTATCTCTTAACTGGGTGGTATCAATCTATTGGACCATGTCACCTGTTACCGTTACGCATCGAAAAACTCGAGCCCGGGAAAAAACCCTCGGCACTGACCTTGCGCCAGGTCGATTGGGGACTATAAGCGGGTAAAGCCCTCTTCTTTTTGCAGGCGTTCGATTTCGGCCGGAGCGAATGGCACCTGCTCGATGAAGCTGGGTAGTTCGTTTTGCTCGATTTCCAGGTTTCGCATCATAGTCTGGCAAGCTTTGATATCGATGATATTGTCTCGATCGAGCAAACGCGCACGCTCCACCACGGACTGGTTTGAAGAATAATTATCTTTTTGAAATAGCTGCAATTCGTCGCCGTGCAGCACAATCGCAATTTTGCCGTGCTCATCGGGATTGAACAATGCACGCAAATCCTCGGCCCGGTTGAGCACCACGTCCAGTTGTTGTTGACTGCTAACGGTCACGCTGAAAACGTAACCCGGCTGCTGGTCCCCCACCGCCCAGGACGGCGTCGGCGACAGGCACAGTAACGCCAGTAACAGCGGTAAGAAATGAGACGGCATGTTAGTCGCTACCGGCAATCATCATATTGTCGATCAGTATCGATCCGCAGCGCACGCTGCCACGGAAATCGACATCGTTGCCGATTTCGACGATACCCTTGAACATCTCGCGCAGGTTAGCGGCAATGGTAACTTCCTCGACCGCATGATCGAGCTTGCCGTTTTCAACCCAGAAACCGGCCGCGCCCCGCGAATAGTCTCCGGTGACGGTATTGACGCCATGCCCCATCAACTCGGTGACCAGAAAACCACGATGCATCGCGCCCAGGCATTGCTCGAAAGATTTACCGGTATCGGCAAGTATCAGGTTGTGCACACCGCTGGCATGCCCGGTAGTCGTCAGCCCCAGTTTGCGCGCCGAGTAACTATCGAGCAGGTAGTTTTGAATTACGCCCGCAGCGACCAGATCCCCGTTGTGGGTAGCTACGCCCTCGGCGTCGAAATTCGCCGAACCGAGCGCCTGCGGGATAAATGGATCCTCGTGCAAATGCACAAAATCGGGGAATATCTGCTCACCCACGGCGCCGAGCAAAAAACTGGCCTTGCGATACTGCGCGGCACCGCCAATGGCAGCGTTGAAATGTCCGATCAGACCACGCGCCAACTCGGGCACAAAAAGGATGGGGGCTTGCTGGGTTTTCAGCTTACGGGCATCGAGCCTGCGCACCGTGCGCTCGGCCGCAGTCTGGCCGACGCTACGGGCACTTTCGAGCCGCTCCGGATGGCGGTTGACATCGTACCAGTAGTCACGTTGCATGCTGTCTTGGGCCTGACCCACCACCGAGCAACTGATGCTGTGCCTGGTTTTGTGCTGGGCCTGCAAAAATCCATGCGAATTGCCATAAACCGACAGGCCCGCATTCAAATCGACCGATGCACCCTCGGAATTGACGATGCGCGGATCGTATTCCAGCGCCGCATTTTCGCACTCCAGCGTCAGATCGATGACCGACTGGGGATCCAGTCCCCAGGGGTGGTAAAGGTCTAGCTCGTGCATTTCGGTCGCCATCAACTCGGCATCGGCAAGGCCGGCGCAGGGATCCTCCGAAGTATAACGCGCAATATCGCAGGCGGCAGTAATCGTTTTACGGATCGCGTCGGGATCGAGGTTCGAAGTGCTGGCGCTGGCCTTGTGCCGTCCGAAGTAGACGCTGACGCCGAGGCCGTTATCCTGTTGGTGCTCGATGGTTTCCACCGATCCCATTCGCGTTGCGACCGACAAACCCTGCGATACCGAGAGGCCGGCTTCCACCTGGCTGGCGCCCTTGGCCTGCGCCAGCTTGATCGCGTCGGCGACGATATTTTTAAATGATTCCGCCTGCGGAAATGCTAATATGCTGTTTTTTTCACGTTTCATCGGTGCATTTTATCTCAGACTGTTATGGAAAACGAAGCAGAGTTTGAAGAAATCGAATATATCAGCAAGAGTCAACTCAAGCGGGAAAGCCTGGCGCTGCAGGATCTCGGCAAAAAACTTGCCGCCCTGTCCGCCGAACAACTGAGTCGAATACCGTTAGACGCCCCCTTGCGGGAAGCGATCGCGCTGGCTAAACGCATCCAGAACAAGCGCAGCGCGCTCAAGCGCCATTATCAATTTCTGGGCAAACTGCTACGCGCTCGCGACACTGACCCTATTTTCTCGGCATTGAACGAAATAGAACAACAAAGTCAGCATTCAATCCAGCGTCATCACCGCGCCGAACGCTGGCGCGATCGTATCATCGAACAGGGCAACGACGCCATCGAGGCGTTACTCGCGGCAATCGAAGGGGTCGATCGCCAAAAACTGCGCCAGCTTTGGCGCAATCATCAAAATGCTCCCACGGATGCCAAGCGCGGCCAGCATGCGCGCCTAATCTACAAGGAAATCAAACAAGCCCTCGATTCCTGAAATCGAAGTGATCGGGAAAACCGATATTCCTACTCCGGGCTAGCGGGGATGATCGGGGTCCGGCAGTCGACGTCGGCGTTTTGCGCACGGTTACGCAGGAAATGATCCATCAGCACGATCGCGAGCATGGCTTCGGCGATCGGCGTGGCGCGAATACCGACGCAGGGATCGTGGCGGCCCCTGGTGCGGATTTCAGCTGCATTGCCGTCAACATCGACGGTCTTGCCCGCCAGGTGGATACTGGAGGTCGGTTTGAGCGCGATGCTGACCAGGACATCCTGCCCGGAGGTGATACCGCCGAGTGTGCCGCCGGCGTGATTCGATAAGAATCCCTCGGGCGTGATTTCGTCGCGGTTTTGCGTTCCCTTGAGCTCTACGCTACCGAATCCGGCGCCAATTTCTACGGCCTTGACGGCGTTGATACTCATCATCGCATGCGCGATATCGGCATCGATGCGATCGAAAATCGGCTCGCCAAGCCCGGGTGGAACCCCATCGGCAACCAGCGAAACCCTGGCGCCGATCGATTCGCCTTGCTTACGCAAGGCATCCATGTATTTTTCCATTTCGGGCACCATAGCGGCATCCGGACAAAAGAATGCATTCTGGTTTACCTGCTCCCAGTCGAAATTCACCGGCACCAACGGCCCCAGCTGGGCCAGGTATCCCCTTACCCTGATACCGCACTTCTCGAACAGGTACTTTTTAGCGATCCCGCCGGCAGCAACCCGCATCGCGGTTTCCCGCGCCGACGATCGCCCGCCCCCGCGATAATCGCGCAAACCGTATTTTTGCAGATAACTGTAGTCGGCATGTCCGGGGCGAAACAATTTCACGATGTCGCCGTAGTCCTTCGAACGCTGATCCTGGTTGTGCACCAGCAGGCAGATCGGGGTACCGGTAGTGCGACCCTCGAAAATGCCCGATAAAATCTGCACCGCGTCGTCTTCGCGGCGCTGGGTGGTATGGCGCGAGGTTCCGGGTTTGCGACGATCTAGGTCCCGCTGCAGATCGGCCGCGCCGAGTTCGAGTCCCGGCGGACAGCCGTCAACAATACAACCGATTGCGCTACCATGGCTTTCGCCAAACGATGTCACCACGAATGATTTGCCGAAACTGTTACCCGACATTTACCTGCCCTTCGATTGAATTTACGGGATAAAACACTAACTTATAGTGATATGACGCATTCTACTAAAAAACTGGGCATGATGTTCACTGTCGGTGCCTGGCTGTTGGGTTTCATACTCCTGGCGCTCGCGTTTTCGAAAATCCTCGAGCGGCAGAACAATCCGAACCAGTCGGTCGCAACCCTCCACAACAGCGAATTTCAGGAAGTCGTACTAACGCGTAACCGCAGTGGACACTATATATTCGATGGCGAAATCAACCGCCGCAAGGTCACTTTCCTGGTCGATACCGGCGCCACCACCACGGCAATACCCGGCGAGATGCAGCGAACCTTGGGGCTCGAGGCCGGCCCGCCGATCTCGGTTTCGACCGCCAACGGTATAACCACCGCATACCTGACCCGACTCGATCAACTCGCGATCGGCGAGATCGAGTTGTATGACGTCAAAGCCAGCATTATCTCGGGTATGGGCGTCGACGAAATCCTGCTCGGAATGAACGTTTTGAAACATTTCGAACTGGTACAGCGCGGCGATAAACTCATCATTCGCCAATACCGGTGAAAGTTCCATCGCTTCGTCGCATTAAGCAATTTTTCTCATTTTTTTGTTTTTTTATGAACTTTCTGTAAATTCGTTTCCTCTAAGCTCGCGTAATGGGGAAACAACCAGTACAACAGAAACCGTTTATTAACTTGAGGATTATTGCAATGAATACAGCTAAGAAAACCACCGGAGTCGCCCTGGCCGCAGCCGCAGCCGCCATGTTCGCCATCGCACCGATGAGCGCTACCGCAGGCGAAAAAGCAGGCAAGTGCTTTAACGTCAATTCATGTAAAGGCACCAGCGCCTGTGCCACCGCAACCACCAGCTGTGCAGGTCAAAACTCTTGCGCCGGACAGGGTTGGGTAAAGCGCACCAAGTCTGAATGTGAAGGTGCAGGTGGTAAGTTCGAAGCCTAAGCTGTCTTTCTCGGCTAATAAAAATGCACCGCTCTTGCCGGTGCATTTTTTTTGCCCGCTCGCTACAATCCAATCAAGCCATGCATGCAAAAGACGATGACTGAAATCACGCCTAAGCCCTTTCTCGGATTCGGCCTCGGCCTGCGCGCGGAACATTACCAGGATGTTCTCGAGCGCAAACCTGAAAATATCGACTGGTTCGAAATCCTGAGCGAAAACTATATGATCGACGGCGGCAAGCCGTTGTATTTTCTCGACGCGATCCGCCAGGATTATCCGATGGTCATGCATGGGGTATCGATGTCGATCGGCAGCACCGACGAATTGGATTTCGATTACCTCAAGCGGCTCAAGGCGCTGATCGAACGGGTCGAACCGCGCTGGTTTTCGGATCATCTATGCTGGACCGGGGTCGATCACAAGAATATGCACGACCTGCTGCCGCTGCCCTACACCGAGGAAGCCGTCAATCACTAGCCGACCGTATTTCGCGGGTGCAGGATTTCATCGGCCGTCAAATGCTGATCGAGAACCTGTCCAGCTATATCACCTATTGCGACGATGTCATGCCTGAATGGGAGTTCCTGTCGGCAATTGCCGAAAAGGCGGATTGCAACCTATTGCTCGACGTCAACAACATTTACGTCAGTAGCCATAACCATCACTACGATCCGCTCGAATATCTAGCAGGCGTACCCGCGGCACGCGTCTGGCAGCATCACCTGGCCGGTCATACCAATGACGGCAATCTAATTATCGATACCCATGACCAGGATGTAATCGATCCGGTGTGGGCGCTGTATCGGGAAACGGCAAAACGCTTCGGACCGGTTTCGACGATGATCGAGCGTGACGGTAATATCCCGGAACTCGACGCCGTACTCGCCGAACTCGACCAGGCACGCACCATCGCCGCCCCCTATTACGAGCTCGAAGCATGAGACATTTGCGAAATTTGCAACTGCGTTTCCAGAATTATCTGGTCGGAGAATCCGACGACATCGAAGCCGATATTATCAGCACCGAGAACGCACTGGCGGAACATCGGCTCGGCGCCTACTACAACGCCTACCGGATTCGTCTGATCGACTGCCTGGCGGTGGACTATCCAGCGCTCGAACATTGCCTGGGTCGCGAGGCCTTCGAAAATTTGGCGCTGGACTATTTGCAGCGCTACCCTTCGACCCACCCCTCGGTACGCTGGTTCGGAAGCCGGCTACCCGCGTACCTGCGCGACAATTACCAGGGTCAGGACCAGGAATTCCTGCATGAACTCGCCAGTTACGAGTGGGCGCAAACCCTGGTGTTCGATGCCGCCGACAGCGAATCGCTGTTCCAGCTGGAAGACATGGCGCAGATTCAGCCGGAGGCCTGGCCTGGCTTGACTTTCCAATTCAAACCGGCGCTGCAGTGGCTGGATTTGCAGTGGAACGTCACCTTGATTGAAAGCGCAATCGACGGCGGCGCCGAAATACCGCCGCGGCAGCGCAGCGACTACCCGCAGCGCTGGCTGTTATGGCGTCGGCAGCTTAAAACCCATTGGCGTTCACTCGACGTGCACGAGGCTTGGGCCATCGAACAGGCGGCGCAGGGCGCGAATTTCGCGGCCATCTGCGAGGGCTTGCTAGAGTGGATCGATGCCGAGCAGGTCGCGCTGGTCGCCGCGGGGTTTCTCAAACAATGGATAGCCGATCAACTGGTAATAAGCCTGGGCAAAGACTAACTCGCACTTAGGGTATAGTGTTAAACTGTGCGCCGCAAAAATACCTAAATTCGTAGTTCGCGGATTTTCGTAATTTACAGCACGATTCTTTATAAGTTTGACCTGAGGAACCCGCCATGCCGAATCTCGACCTCCAGTTGAAGGATCTAGATATCTTTCACGGATTTATCCGCCGCCATATCGGCCCGGACCCCGCTGAAGAAAAGGCAATGCTAGCCGAACTCGGAATGGACGACATCGAACAACTGCTCGACCAGGTGGTGCCGGAATCGATCCGTCGGCGCAAGCCGCTGGCGGTTAAAAGCAGCCTCAGCGAACGCCAGGTGCTGCTGCGACTCTACGAAGTGTCGATCCGTAATCAGCTTTACAAGTCGTTCATCGGCATGGGTTATTACAATACGCAAACACCGACCGTGATCGAACGAAACCTGTTGCGTAACCCGGCCTGGTATACCTCGTATACGCCCTACCAGGCAGAGATTTCACAGGGGCGCCTCGAGGCCCTGCTCAACTTTCAAACCATGGTAAGCGATTTGACCGGCATGGAACTCGCGAATGCCTCGGTGCTGGACGAGGCTACCGCCGCAGCCGAAGCCATGGCCATGTGTCATCGTTTGTCGAAGAGCAAAAGCGATGTTTTTTATATCGCCAATAGCTGTCACCCGCAGACCATCGAAGTGGTCACCAACCGCGCCAAGCATTTACACATCAAATGCGTCATCGGCGACCCATTCGCGGCGGCCGACAATCCCGAACTGTTCGGTGTCTTGTTGCAATATCCCTGCTCCACCGGCGAAGTGCACGATTATCGCGAGCTGGTAGCCGGAATTCATGCGAAAAAAGGCCTGGTCGCGGTGGCGGCGGATCTGCTGAGTCTGACGCTATTGACGCCGCCGGGCGAATTTGACGCCGATATCGTGGTCGGTAGTTCGCAACGCTTCGGCGTTCCACTCGGCTACGGTGGACCGCATGCCGGTTTCATGGCAACCCGCGACGCCTATAAAAGATCCCTGCCGGGACGCTTGATCGGGGTTTCCAAGGATACCCGCGGCGAAGCTGCACTGCGTCTCAGCTTGCAAACCCGTGAACAGCACATACGCCGCGAAAAAGCGACCAGCAATATTTGCACCGCGCAGGCCCTGCTCGCGATCATGGCAAGCATGTACGCCGTCTATCACGGTCCCGCTGAAATCAAACGCATCGCGCAGCGCGTGCATCGATTGACGGTGTTGCTGGCCGAAGGTTTGAGCGCGCTCGGCATGGAGGTCAATACCAAACACTATTTCGACACCATCACCGTCAATACCGGAAACGCGACCGAATTCATCATGGCCGCGGCGCGCTCCAAGAAAATGAATCTGCGCCAGGTGGACGCGCATACGGTCGGGATATCGCTGGATGAGGTATCCACTCGCGGCGACGTGACTCGACTTTACGATGTTTTTACCCATGATCACGGGCGCGACGTGTCGATCGACGAACTGGACGCAAAAATCAAGATAGCGCTACCGCAAGACTTGATTCGCAGCAGCGAATATCTGACCCATCCGGTATTCAACAGTCACCATTCGGAAACCGATTTGATGCGTTACATGCGTAAGCTGGCCGACAAGGATCTGGCGCTGGACCGCAGCATGATTCCACTCGGTTCCTGTACCATGAAACTGAACTCGGCAACCCAGCTGATTCCGGTCACCTGGCCCGGTTTTGGCCGCATCCATCCCTTCGTACCCCTCGACCAGGCCCAGGGATACCAACAGTTGATCGTCGAACTCGAACAGATGCTGTGCGCCTGCACCGGTTACGACGCGATCTCACTGCAGCCGAACTCCGGTGCGCAGGGCGAATACGCCGGCTTGCTGGCAATCAAATCGTACCATGAAAGTCGCAATGAAGGTCATCGAGATATCTGTGTAGTGCCGTCATCGGCGCACGGCACCAACCCGGCCTCGGCGCAAATGGCCGGTATGAAGGTGGTCGTAGTCGGCTCGGCTAAAAACGGCAATATCGATCTCGACGACTTGCGCGCCAAGTGCGAAAAACACAGCGCAAACCTGGCCGCTATCATGATCACCTATCCCTCGACGCACGGCGTGTTCGAGGACGACGTGTGCGAAGTCTGCGACATCGTACACCAGCACGGCGGGCAGGTTTACATCGACGGCGCCAACATGAACGCGATGGTCGGCGTCTGCGCCCCGGGTAAGTTTGGGGGTGATGTGTCGCATCTGAACTTACACAAGACCTTTGCCATCCCGCACGGCGGCGGCGGCCCCGGGGTCGGCCCGATCGGTGTCAAGGAACACCTCAAACCCTTTCTGCCGTCGACCAGTCAGAAATCCAACGGCGGTATCAACAAGGTTGCCGCGGCACCTTTTGGCAGTGCCGGAATCCTGCCGATCAGCTGGGCCTACATATCGCTACTGGGACGCGACGGCTTGCCTAAAGCGACCGCGATCGCAATTTTGAATGCGAACTACATCGCGCATCGCCTGAAAGACCATTTTCCGATTCTATATACCGGCTCCAACGGACTAGTGGCGCACGAATGCATAATCGACACCCGCGTGGTCAAGGAGTTTGCCAGCGTCGACGATATCGCCAAACGCTTAATCGACTACGGTTTTCACGCGCCGACCATGTCTTTCCCCGTGGCCGGCACGCTGATGATAGAACCGACCGAATCCGAATCCAAAGAAGAGCTCGACCGCTTTTGCGAGGCGATGATTTCGATCCGCGGCGAGATTCGTGAAATCGAGGAAGGGCGCATGGATGCTGCAGACAACCCGCTGACAAATGCACCGCATACGGTAGATATGGTCTGCGCCGACGAATGGACCCACGCCTATAGCCGCGCGCAGGCGGCCTACCCGCTGGCGTCTTTACGCGACAACAAGTACTGGTCGCCGGTGGGTCGGGTCGATAACGTGTTTGGCGATACTCATGTGGTTTGTTCCTGCCCGCCACTTTCGGCTTATATCGAAGAAGAAAACTAAGCTGCTACTGGCACTGACATCCTGTCGATCTGGACTTATACTCGCGTCACTTGCTGAGATAGGATTACTCGATGGCGATTAGTGTATTCGATTTGTTTTCGATCGGTATCGGACCCTCGAGTTCGCATACGGTAGGCCCCATGCGGGCCGCGCAGCAGTTTGTACAGGCCCTCAAACAGGATGGTCTGTTGCAACAGGTGACCGGTCTCAAGGCCGAACTCTACGGCTCCCTCGGCGCAACCGGCAAAGGGCACGGCAGCGATAAAGCGGTAATGCTCGGGCTGGAAGGCGAATTGCCGGAATCGGTCGACACCGACGCCGTCGAGACCCGACTCGATGCGATCCGCTCGCAGGGTCGGCTAAACCTGCTCGGCGAACATCCGGTCGACTTCGACGCAAGCGGTCAACTGATCATGCATCGCAAAAAAACTCTACCGTTTCACTCCAACGGCATGACCTTCCGTGCTTACGACCGACAACAAAACGAGATTCGCAACGCTACCTTTTATTCGGTTGGCGGCGGTTTTATCGTCGATGAAAACGCCGCCGGCGCGGATCGCATCGTCGCCGACGACACGCGACTGACCTATCCGTTCACCACCGCGGTCGATTTGTTAATCCACTGCGCCAACCATAACCTGAGCATCAGCGACGTCATGCTGGCCAATGAAAAAGCCTGGCGCAGCGAGGACGAAATCCGCAATGGCTTGCTCGAAATCTGGAAGGTCATGCAAAACTGCGTTAAAAACGGCTGCCGCAACGAAGGGATATTACCGGGCGGCATGAAGGTGAAACGGCGCGCCGCTGATCTGTACCGTAAATTGAGCAGTCAACCTCATATTACTTACAAGGATCCGCTGACCACGCTTGACTGGGTCAACCTGTGGGCGCTCGCGGTCAATGAAGAAAACGCCGCCGGCGGGCGTGTGGTTACCGCGCCGACCAACGGCGCGGCCGGTATCATCCCGGCAGTCATGCATTACTACCATCACTTTTATCCGGCCGCCGAGGACGACGGCATCGTCCGTTTTTTACTGACCGCCGGTGCGATCGGCATTCTTTACAAGGAAAATGCGTCGATTTCGGGCGCCGAGGTCGGCTGCCAGGGTGAAGTCGGCAGCGCCTGCTCGATGGCAGCCGGCGCGCTCACCGAAGTCATCGGCGGCACACCCGAGCAGGCCGAAAATGCCGCCGAAATAGGTATGGAGCACAACCTCGGGCTTACCTGCGACCCGGTTGGCGGCCTGGTGCAGGTGCCCTGTATCGAGCGTAACGCGATGGCGTCGGTCAAGGCGATAAACGCCGCGCGCATCGCGATGCGCGGCGACGGCCAGCATTTCGTTTCGCTCGACAAGGTTATCAAGACCATGCGTGAAACCGGCGCCGATATGAAAACCAAATACAAGGAAACCGCGCGCGGCGGGCTCGCGGTCAATATCATCGAATGTTGAACGACCTGCAGACATCGCTGCTGCCCTACCTGGGGCTGGTTGGCGAGCATCCCTGGCTACAGGCCCTGGTTATCATTTTCGCCGCGCTACTGCTAGCGGGGGTTTTCGATCGTTTTATCAGCGCCGCACTGCGTAAAATGGCGGGACGTACCAAATTTCAGGTCGACGACCATTTAATCGAAAATCTGCACAATCCGATTTATGTCAGCGTTATCCTGATAGGCACGGCGCTCGCGATTAACCTACTGGAAATACCCGAGCCCTTCGACTTCGTTTCATTTTCGATCCTGCAAACCATCGCCTACCTGGTGTGGACCCTGTTCTTGCTGCGGGTAACGCGCTCGATAATTCGCTACATCGCCGACGATGAAAATCATGTCGCGGTATTACACCCGCAGACTCGCCCATTATTCGAGAACCTGGCCATGATCGTCATCGTAGTACTCGCGGTCTACATCATATTTACCGCCTGGAATGTCGATATGACCGCGTGGCTGGCTTCGGCCGGTATCGTCGGCATCGCGGTTGGATTTGCCGCCAAGGACACCCTTGCTAACCTGTTTTCCGGGGTATTCATCCTCGCCGACGCTCCCTACAAGATCGGCGACTACGTGGTGCTGGCCACCGGCGAGCGCGGCGAAATTACCCATATCGGCATTCGCAGCACGCGTTTGATGACCCGTGACGATGTCGAAGTCACGGTGCCCAATGCAATCATGGGTAACACCAAGATCTTTAACGAATCCGGTGGCCCCGCGCCTAAATCCCGTATCCGTATTCGGGTTGGCGTGGCCTACGGCTCGGATATCGACCGGGTACGGGAAGTTTTGATGGAAATCGCATTGAGTCACGAGGACGTCTGCGCCGACCCCGAAGCGCGCGTACGGTTCCGAAATTTCGGCCCTTCGAGCCTCGATTTCGAATTATTGTGCTGGATCGATGAACCGGTGTTACGCGGGCGCGTAACCGATGCCCTGCTTTGTCGCATCTACCAAGGCTTCAACGATGAAAAAATCGAAATCCCCTATTTCAAGCATGATCTCTACATCAAGGAATTACCCGATCGAGCGACTTCCGATTGAAACCGGTGGGTGGGGTACCAAGGCTCGCTTCGAGGCGGTCAATTCATGTGTCGGTAGGACAGGGGTAATTAGCTACAGCCTAACACGACGCTTGGTCTGACTCCCGTGCAGCGATCGCGGGACACTTCCAGCGATTACCTAATCGCCGAAAACGGTGGCGATCGCGTTGCGGATACCGGCGACCAGCTCGTCGAGCGTGGCCTGGTCGGTGGTCAGCGGCGGCGCGATGCAGACCACTTCGCTGCGCATGCGCGTAAATATGCCATTGTCGATCAGCGCCTTGCTCATCTTCGGACCGACGCCCCACTCCGGTGGGTACCATGCCTTGCCGGACTTGTCTTCGACCAACTCGACCGCGCACATCATCCCCAGCCCGCGCACATTTCCGACATGCGGGTGGTCGCCCAGCTCCTGCTGCAGCTTTTCGAGCAGATAAGCACCCTTATCGGCGGCTTGCGCGACCAGATTTTCGCTCTCGATATAATCGAGCGTCGCCAGTCCGACCGCACAGGTCGTCGGGTGCCCGCTATAGGTATAGGCATGCATCCAGGGTTTGTCGCTGGCGCGAATCACCGCGGCGATTTCATCGCTGATACCGATGCCGCCGAGCGGCAGGTAACCCGAAGTAATCGATTTGGCGAACTGCACCAGGTCGGGCTGTACGCCGAAATGCTCGAGCGCAAACATCTTGCCGGTGCGGCCGAAGCCGGTAATGACTTCGTCGGCCACCAACAACACTTCGTATCGATCGCAGATTTCGCGAATCCGTGGGAAATAATCCGCCGGCGGCACGATCACGCCGCCCGCGCCGATGACCGGCTCGGCGATAAACATCGCCACCGTTTCCGGTCCCTGCCTCAGAATTTCCTGTTCCAGTTCGTTGGCCGCGGCGATTCCTTGAGATGAACCATCTTCCGGCATCGGATAATGGTATGGATCGGGCGCGGGAATATGGCTGAATCCGGGAATGCGGGGCTCGAAAGAGGGCCAGTAACCCGCAATACCGGTGGCACACATCGCGGCGAAGGTTACCCCGTGATAACCCCAGATACGACTGATGACCTTAGTCTTGTCGAGCTTGCCTTTGGCCTTCCAGTAATAGCGCGCCAGCTTGAAATTGCTGTCAGTGGACTCGCCGCCGCCCGAGGTGAAATAGAAATTATTGATCTGCGGGTAGCAAATGTCAGCCAATCGCTCGGCCAGTTCGATCGCCGGCGGATTGGAGCTGCCGTTATAGCTCGAACAAAAGGCCATTTGCTGCATTTGCCGGTTGGCCGCGTCGATTAGCGGCTGGCGCCCGTGGCCACAGCTGACATTCCATAGACAGGACAATCCGTCGATGTAGCGGTTGCCGTCGGCATCGATCAGGTGTGAACCTTCCGCCTTGACCCAAACCTTGGCGTTGACGTGGGCCGGATTGTGGTGCAATGGGTGAATCATGTGCGCCTGGTCCTTGTCAACCAGGGCGCTATTGCTCAGAGGGGCATTCATAGTCGGTACTCGCTTGCTTGCCAGCGCCGCTCGCGCGGTGCATTAAAGCCCGTAGTATAGAGACTCCGGCGCGCTAACTAAACCGGTTTTCGGTCACGAGAGCCGGAGCTTCACGAACCATCCGCCGGGCGCGGGTGATTTATCGCGGTCCGCGCAATGATTTGATCCGGCGATTTAAGCCGTCTGCCCCGAGCAAGACAGCACCAGCTCGGGCATCGCTTCGGTGGCGCCGACATACTGTGACATTTCGATACTGAGCCGCGGGTAACCAGCCTTGGCGCAGGCGAGCTCAGCGGGTATGTCGAGCGCCACATGTTTACCCGCGGCGAGAAAATAAGGCACCGCGACAATCTCGGTCGCGCCCAGTTCGACACAACGTTCCACGCCCTGCTGAATGTTGGGCTCGGCGCATTCGAGGAATGCCGCCACCACCGCCGCATAATCCTCGCCGGAGAGCGCCTGCACCTGCTGCGCCAGGCGACAGATTTCGTCGTTGACGGCCTGCTTACGGCTGCCGTGGGCAATTAACAACATAACTCTCATGCGGGGGACTCGACGTCAGCATATTGGACTTCGACATTGTACGTTAGCGCGACGAATTTAGATTTATTTTGCCGGAATTTAATCCGCTTGGCCGGATTCGGCGTAACAGCCGCTGGTTTCCCGGTAAGATAATAAGCCCGAAGCTTAGCGTCAATCCGGTGCTTTCAAACACTCGGCCGGTGAATTGCCGCGTGACCTAACGCGGCCGAAGCAATGGGTTACACGCCCGAATAACCGCCCTTTGCTACCCGATTTTCACGCTCGGTGGCCGCGTAAAATGACAGCTTCACAGTAATTTGCAATGTTTGCGAAAAACTTGAACACGCCTCCATATCCCATTAAAGTGATCCCAAAATCAAAAGCAAAAACCTTAGGACGGGCACACAGCCATGATAAGACTCCTGGCAAAAATCGGGCGATTGAATTCAGTGGTAATCATCACGATTGTTGCCGCCGCCGCCTCGGTAGCGGTCGCCTACGGCGCGATAATAGTTCTTAACCAGTACGGTTTTGCGATCCGACTCAACATAGCCATCCCGTTGGCGGCGGGCGTTTCACTGGTGATGGTAGCGCCTATCAGCTGGATTCTGATCGGCATGACGCTGCGGATATATCGCATCGAAGAAAATATGCGCAATCTTGCAAGTTATGACTCCCTCACCGGGTTGCTGAGTCGACATGCCTTTGTCGAAAACGCGAATCGTTCAATTTCGCTCGCCAACCGGGATAAAGCCGCGTTTGCGGTATTGATCATCGATCTCGATCGCTTAAAGTCAATCAACGACCGCTACGGGCATCCCGCCGGTGACGCAGTGCTGCAACTGTTTGCCGATGTCGCCAATAGCGTTGCCAGGCGCAGCGATATCATCGGTCGCCTGGGGGGTGAGGAATTCGGTATGCTGCTGCCCAGCACCAATACCACCGCGGCGCTGGAATTTTGCGAACGCCTGCACAAGGCGATCGGCAAAGCGATGCTGAAGCATGAGGGCTCCATCATTCGCTATACCGTCAGCATCGGCCTTACCGCATCCAGTTTCGGCAGCCTCGACAGCATCGAAAATATGCTGGCGCATGCCGACCTGGCGCTTTATCAGGCCAAGCGCGATGGCCGTAATCAAACTGCCGTTTTCAAATACGCAACCGAACCCGTGGTTGCCAGCTAAACTCAATCCGGGGAAGCGTCGTGACCAGCTGTGATCTCGTCTCCAGAGGGATCTGGGATAGCGACGGCAAAGGCGCAGGCAACAGGCAATTTCTAATTCACCGGGCGCTTCATTGAGCAGCCTGAAGTCGTTGTTATCCGAGGTCGCGCGCTGCCGCATCTGTGCCGCCGATCTGCCGCTGGGCCCTAATCCGGTATTGCAATGCTCCGCATCGGCAAAAATATTGATCGCCGGCCAGGCGCCCGGTAGCCGCGTGCATGCATCGGGGGTACCATTTGACGATGCCAGCGGCGAGCGCCTGCGCGACTGGATGGGAATCAGCCGGCAGGTATTCTATGACGCCGGGCGCATCGCAATTCTACCGATGGGATTCTGTTATCCGGGCAGCGGCAAATCCGGTGACCTGCCGCCGCGGCCCGAATGCGCCGCCCAATGGCGAGCAGCGCTGCTGGAGCATATGCAGCAAATCGAACTGACCCTGGTGCTGGGACAATACGCACAGCGCTATCATCTGCAAGCGGGAACGGGATCGCTCACCGAGCTGGTACGAAGCTGGCGAGAATACTGGCCCGCCGTGCTACCCTTGCCGCATCCGAGCCCGCGCAACAATCGCTGGCTCAGCAAGAACCCCTGGTTTGCCGCCGAACTACTGCCGCAATTGAAATCCAGGACCAATCAGATTCTCGACGGCGAGGTAAAATGACTCGAGATATCCGCCAACGCATGTTGCACGAAATGCAGCAAAAAGCCGCTTTCGACGACGCCCGCAGTGCCGCCTACGCCTATGCCGATGCGGCGCTTGAGCGCAATGTCTTTCCCACGCAACAGGCGCTGGATGATTTGCGACACTTCGATGAGCCGCTACCCGCCGAGCCGGGGGACGCGCAGCAAATATTAAGTCAGCTGCACAAGTTCGGCTCTCCCGCGACCGTGGCCCAGATCGGCGGACGTTATTTCGGCCTGGTCAATGGCGGCGTAATACCGGCGACGCTGGCGGTGCGCTGGCTGACCGACTTCTGGGATCAGAATACGCCCCTGTATCTCGCTTCTCCGGTCGCCTCGAGGCTGGAGGAAGTCACCCAGGGCTGGTTGCGCGAATTGCTTGGACTCCCCGATTCCACCGTGGCGGGTTATGTCAGCGGATCCTCGCTGTCAATTTTCTGCGGGCTGGCCGCCGCGCGCCAGCGCAATTTCGCGGCCCTGGGATGGGATGTTAATCGCAAGGGATTTATCGACGCTCCACGCCTGCGAGTGGTTGCCAGCCGGCAGGCGCACGCTACTGTTTCCAAGGCGGTCGCGCTGCTCGGATTCGGCACCGACAATGTCGAATGGTTTGCGGCCGACGCCCAGGGCAGAATCGAAACCGCCGCGGTACCCGCGCTCGATGCATCGACAATCCTGATCCTGCAGGCCGGCAACGTCAATTCAGGCGCCTTCGACGATTTCACAACCCTGGGCCAACGAGCCCGCGCGGCCGGGGCTTGGGTTCATGTCGATGGCGCCTTCGGGCTGTGGGCCGCGACGGCGGCTCGATTGCAATATTTAACCCGTGGCATCAAACTCGCTGACTCATGGTCCTTCGACGGCCATAAGACCCTGAACACACCCTACGACAGCGGCGTGATCATGTGTCGCGATCGCGACGCGCTAGTCAATGCCCTGCATGCCGCTGGCGCGTATATTAGCTACAGCAAGCAGCGCGACGGCATGTTACATACGCCGGAAATGTCGCGCCGCGCGCGCATTTTCGAACTCTGGGCGGCATTGAAATATCTCGGTAAATCCGGCATCGACGACCTGGTTGTCGGATTGCATCGACGCGCACGGCAGTTCGCCGATGAACTCGAACAACAGGGCTTCGAAATTCTCAATGAAGTAGTATTCAACCAGGTACTGGTAGCCTGCGCCAGCGACACCGAAACCGACGCGACCATCGACCTGATCCAGCGCTCGGGCGAATGCTGGGTCGGCGGCACATCATGGCAACAGCGGCGCGTGATTCGCGTCAGCGTCTGCTCATGGTCGACCACCGCGGCCGACGTTACGCGTTCGGTGCGGGCATTTGTTGCCGCGCGGGCAGCCGCACGCGAAACATAAGCTTGGACTCGAACGCCTTCATTTTGCTGGTGGTCGCCTGCCTCGCGGTCAACCTGACTCCCGGCCCTTCGGTAATGCTGGTGACGTCGGTCAGCGCGGCGCGTGGATTCAAGGCTGGATTGTTCGCGGTGCTCGGCATGACCGCGGGCGCCATGGTACACGTCGTGGCGGCGGCCAGCGGCCTGGCCGCTGTGCTCGCGGCAGCGCCGCTTGTGTTTGCAGTGTTGCAGTACCTCGGTGCGGCCTACCTGATTTATCTCGCTATCGAGCTATTCAGAGCCAAACCGATGCCGGCGCAGACTCCGGGCTACCCGGACGACGTCAGCGGCTGGCGGTATTTCCAGCGCGGACTGCTGGTAGATCTGCTGAATCCCAAGATCGGATTGTTTTTCCTCGCCTTTATCCCGCAGTTCCTGAGCGCCGTCGAAACGCCCGGCTTTTCGATATCGCTGGCCCTGGGTTCGGTGTTTCTGGTTACCGGCGCTATCGTCAATAGCTCCCTGGCCTGGCTGGTCGCAGCCGGAGCGAATCGCACGCGCGGCCGATTCGGCGTCTGGTTCCGGCGTTGGCTGCCCGGCTGCATTCTTTTCTATCTGGGATTACGCCTGCTGTGGCGGGAAAACTAGCCCGCGCATAGCTCTAGCCCGGCAGATCGACGAGATATTCCTGTTCGCTAAAGCCGTGTTTCGAGTCGCGCGCGCGTATTTTTACCTCGCTAGTCCCCGCGGGAATCATGACCCCCGACAAGGAACGCGTAAACGGCTGCTCGCGCTCGTGCGGATGGTGCAATACCCTGGATTTCAACAATTTGCCGCTAAGCGTAACCACATCCCAACGATCGGCATAGTGATGCCAACCCTCGTCGGCATGTTTCAGAGTAACCGAGAAAGTACAGCTGGTCGGACATTCCACCTTGACATCGACAATGCTGACCTCCCCGGAAAAACAGGGAAAAGACAGCAACAATAAACCCGCGAAAAAAAACTTCATCGACATGACCTCGCTATTATTCGAAGGCGCGACCGCATTTCCAGCAAATCTGGAAGGCCGCATCGTTTTGTTCCTGGCATTGCCGGCAAAACCAGATCCGATCGCCATTGTTGCTCTGCACATCTCGCAGTATCGCTTCCGCCTCGGCCAGTCTGGACTCGTCTTCCAACCAGAGTTCGGGCCAGGTATCGAAGGTCGCAAGATCGCCGACCCCGCCCGCGGCAAATTCGTTGACCACAACGGTTTCTATGCCGCCGGCCTGCAGCAGGTTTTTCATGTTGAAAACTATCATCCGATTTTCGTGGGTGAAGATTTTTTTCATGCGCGCCTGGATTCACGAATCAATTCATAGGCAGCCTTTATTTGTTGCGTTTTTTCGGTTGCATCCTGGATCATCTCTTCAGGCAAGCCCTTGGCTACCAGCTTGTCGGGGTGGTGTTGCGACATCAACCGGCGGTAAGTCTTTTTGAGTTCGGCGTCGCCGACCGACTCGTCGACGCCGAGAATATGGTAGGCATCGGCGAGCGAGGTCGCGCTGGACGCGACGTCGTAGCCGCTGCGTCCGAATCCGGCACGCAGCATTTCCTCGAGCCGGTCCAGCTGAGAGACGGCGATGCCCAGGTGACCGCAGATATCGATCAGTGCCGCCTTTTCGGCCGGGTGCATGACGCCGTCGGCGTAGGCGGCCTGCAGCTGAATTTCGAGAAACATTTGTATCAAGGTGGTTCGGCGATGCGTTTCACGCCGAAATTGCTGCATCACTTCGCCGATCGGGAAGTCGTCAGCCTTGCCCTCGCCGAACAGTCTTTTCGCCGAATCGCGCATATCCGCGCTTAATCCCAGCCGCTCCATCACCGCCTCGGCCAACTGAATTTCCTCGCGCGTCACCCGCCCGTCGGCCTTGGCGATATAACCCATGACCGAAAATGTCGCGGTGAAAAATGCGGCCTGGATTCGTTCTTGGTCCGCGTTCCATGCGGCGCCGTCAATCCCGCCCAGGCCGCGATCGAAGCTATGCCCGAAGGCGATTCCCATGAGCGCGCCCAGCGGCCCGCCGATCATGAAACCGAAGGCGCCGCCCAGCGCTTTACCCCACCAGGCCATTAGCGCTCCTGCTGCAATAACAGCAGACGATAAACCTTGTGCAGCGCGAAATTGTCACCGTTGCGTTCGCCGCTCAGATACTTGCGATCGATTTTTTTAATTTTTTTCTGATATTTCCAGCGGAACAACTTTGCCAGCCAGGGATGGTTGCGATCGAAAGCATAACCGATCAGCTTAAAGGTCGGGTAAAACAGCTCGCGCCCCATTTGATCGACGATATCCAGGTTGGGAGCGGTCTCGCGAGTAATGTCTTCATCCGCCAATACCCGCAAGCCCGAAAGCTCCAGCGCCCGATTGAATTTTTTCAGCGAATGACCGCCGCCGATGACCGACCTGCCCGGCGCCCCGGTCTTGAAAAAATCGCAGATCAGGACGTAACCACCCGCATTGAGCCGGCGCTGCGCATTTTCAAATACACTATTCAGGGAGATGTACTGGAAACTTTCACTGAACATGATCAGGTCGAATTTCCGATCGTCATCGAAACTTAGGTCTTCGAACCGCCCCTGGTGAATTTTAAAATCCTCACCGGCCTGCTGCCGGGCCGCGTCGGACAGCAACGGGCTCGGTGAAACGCCTTCGACCTCGAAGCCGCGCGCCAGTAATTCGCTGGCCAGCCCGCCGGCGCCGCAGCCGACGTCGAGGATCCGTTTCACGCCCGCGGGGATATGCTTAATCAAAAAATCGGAATATCGCTGCTGAGCCGCGGGCAGATTCTGGATACAGACCTCCATGTCGTCCTGCCACAAGCCATAGTGGAGGTCGCGGCTGCCGAGGAAAAAATTGAACAGGTTGAGCCCGGCGATCAACCCGACTTCTTTGGAATCTACTTTAGCTGTCATCAGGAATACCTGTTTGAATTAGCTTGCGAGCGCGCCGATGACGGACTGTTGCTGCTTCAAGTCCTGCGCCTGAATGCAGCAGACGCCGCCGCCGCCGAATTCGAACTCGACCCAGGTTAGTGGCAGGAAATCGTATCTCTGCTCGAGCGCGGCCTGCGAGTTTCCGACCTCGAGGAACAGGGCCCCATGCTCGCTCAAATAGGCCCCCGCCCGCGCCAGAATTCGACCTACCAGTGCCAGACCATCGTCTCCCGCACGCAGCCCCAACTCGGGCTCGCATTTGAATTCGGCGCTCAAACAAGCCATGTCTTCGGCATCGACATAGGGTGGATTGCACAGGATAAGGTCGAATTCCCGGGCCGGAATAGCATCGAAAAGATCGGACTCGTACAGCTTTATGCGTCCACTGAGATCATGTTGTTCAAGGTTTATAGCGGCCACGTCGAGCGCGTCGCGGGAAACGTCCGCGGCCCACACCTCGGCCTCGGGAAACTGGTACTTGGCGGCGATCGCAATGCAGCCGCTGCCGCTACAAAGGTCGAGAATGCGCCTCACTCGGCCGCTGTCGACCCAGGGTTCGAAGCGGTTACCAATCAGCTCCGCGATCGGCGAACGCGGCACCAGCACGCGTTCGTCGACGAAAAACCGCAATCCGCAAAACCACGACTCCTGCGTGATATAGGCCGCCGGGCGGCGTGATTCGAGACGTGACTGTAAAATATCGTAGACGCGCGCCCGCTCCGCCTGCGTCAGGGTTGTATCGGCGTAGTCATCCGGCCAGTCGAATGGCAACGACAGGGCGTGCAGTACCAGGTACCTGGCTTCGTCCAGGGCATTGGCGAATCCATGGCCGAAACTCAGCTCGTTGCGTAAAAATTCGCTAATACCCCAGCGCACGAAATCCTTTATGGTTGTCAAAACTTGCAAAGGTTCGGGAATCGACACGTTGTGTTTACTACCAGTTGAAATATAATGCCGCGGATTTTACACCATAACGACCATGAATAAATCGAGTATCGCAATCGTTTCAGTACTGGCCCTCGCGGCCGGTTTGGCAATATCCTGGATCATCAACAATAGCAAACCGATCGAGCTTGAGGCCGGCACCTGGTTTGGCGACCAGGCGCGTGCGCTACCGGAATTCGAACTGCGGGATCATAACAACCAAAGCCTTACCCGCAGCAGCTTGCACGGTAAGTGGAACCTGTTATTTTTCGGCTATACCCATTGCCCCGATATCTGCCCGATAAGCCTGCAGAATCTGAGCGACATGGTCGCCGCGATCGAGGATCCGGATGTCGTCGCTGCACTGAATGTTTATTTCGTGTCGGTCGATCCCGAACGCGACCATCCCGAGGTGCTGGCGAGCTATGTCGGCTATTTCAATCCGGCGTTTACCGGCGCCACGGCGCCGATGGACCAGCTCAAGCCGCTGACCCGGTCGCTGGGAATTGCGCATGAAATTCGCAACCGGGTCGAGGGTAACCCGGTCTACGACGTCGATCACAGCGCCGCCATCGTGCTGGTCAATCCCAAGGCCGAGTTCGCCGGGCTGTTCGGCGCGCCGCAGGACTCGGCGGCGATGGCGCGTGATATGACGCGCATCGTCGAATACAACTAGCCCGCGGCAAGCCTGAGGATGTCCCGATATCTGTTGTTTTTGACGCTGCTGTTGCCGGCTGCCGTCTGCGCCGAACTCGAATTCGGCGACCCCTGGATTAAAAATCTACCGCCCGCGGTACCGGTGCGCGCCGGTTATATGACGATTCACAATCCGCAGACGCGGACGGTCCGCATTGTCTCGCTTCGCAGCGCAAGTTTTGCCAGCATCGAAATCCACCAGACGCTGATGCAGGACGGCATGATGCGCATGGAGCAGATAGAAAACCTGACCATCGGCGCCGGCGAAACCGTACAGCTGAAACCGGGCGGAATACACTTAATGCTGATGCAGCCGGCGCAGCCCACCCGCCCGGGCGAAGTACACCGGATCACGATAGAATTCGAGGACGGCAGCAGCCGGGACCTTGAATTGACGGTGAGAAAATAAACGTGGCCGAACTGACCGGAAAACAGAAGTTCCTCAAGCTGCTGTTTGTCGTGCTGCCGCATCATGCCGTATCGCGGGTGGTTTATTTCATCACGCGGCTGCGCGGCCCGCAGGTGACGTTGATGATAGCGTGGTTTGTCAAGAAATACGGCGTCAACATGGACGACGCCGAGGAAAATGAAATCGGTTACTACCCGACTTTCAACGCATTCTTCACTCGCCCTCTGAAAGCCGGTATTCGTCCCATTGCGCCCGGCGCCAACACGCTTGCCTGCCCCTGTGACGGCACTGTTTCTCAGGCGGGTCTGGTGCGCGGCGGCGTCATTATGCAGGCCAAGGGACGCGCCTACAGCGCGCTCGAACTACTCGGCGGCGATAAAACCATGGCGGCCGAATTTGCCGACGGTTGCTTTGCGACCATTTACCTGGCGCCCCACGATTATCATCGGCTGCACATGCCGTTGGACGCGAACATGATCAAGATGATCCATGTGCCGGGACGGTTATTCAGCGTGGCGGAGTGGACGGTTGCCGAGATACCACGCCTGTTTGCGCGCAACGAACGTCTCGCCTGTTACTTCGAGACCGCCGCCGGTCCGATGGTAATGGTGTTGGTGGGAGCGATCAATGTCTCCGCGATCGAAACCGTGTGGAGCGGCCTGGTGGTGCCGCCGCGCGGCAAAAAGATCAGCGACTACGACTACAGTCATACGCGCCAGGAAATTGCCAAGGGTGCCGAAATGGGCCGCTTCAATATGGGTTCCACCGTGATATTGCTGACCGGCGGAAACGTCGAATGGCTGCCGCATATCAGCGCCGGCCAGCCGGTCAAGATGGGCCAATTGATCGGTCATTTTCCTGGCTAGCGCGCTTATCTCGCATATTTCCTGCCACGCACGCCGCCAAGCGCACCGCGACGGGCTGGGGTAATTATTAATCCCGGAAAGTGAGCACCTGGTCGATCGAGTCGAGATCGAGCAAGACCATTAACAGGCGATCGAGCCCGAGGGCGACGCCGGCGCAGTCTTCAATTCCGGACTCGAGCGCGGCCAGCAGCCGTTCATCGATTTCGAGTTCCGACATACCGCGTTCACGACGCGCCCGGTTATCCTGCTCAAAACGCTGGCGCTGCTGGGTCGCATCGGTCAGTTCGGAAAAGCCGTTGGCGAGTTCGACCCCGTCACAAAACAGTTCGAAGCGCTCGGCGACGCTGGAATCGGCCGCACTGGCGCGCGCCAGTGCGGCCTGGGCGATCGGGTAGTCGTAGACAAACACAAATCCCCGCATCGCCGGCGCAAGCACCATCGCCAACAGCAGGTCGAGACATTGATCGACATCGAACTCGCTGCTGTCGGTTCCCGGCACCTGCCGCTCACAGTGCCGGCGAAAGTCCTCGATCGACGTCTTATCTATATCGAGCTGCAGCGATTCCTGGAATAAATCGCGGTAGCTGATACGTTTGAAACGGCTGCGCGACAGACTGAGCGTGGTAATCAGCAGCTCGAGTTCATCCATCAACTGGTGGTAGTCGTAACCTATCCGGTACCATTCCAGCAGGCTGAATTCCGGGTTGTGCCAGCGGCCCGCCTCACCCTGACGAAAAGCGTGGCAAATCTGGAATATCGAACCACATCCAGCAGCCAGCAGCCGTTTCATCGCGTATTCCGGCGAAGTTTGCAGATAAAGACTGTCCGGCGCCTGGGGCACTTCCAGCGAGGCAATATTCAAATCGGTACTGGTGGTCGGCATTAGCACCGGGGTGTCGACTTCGAGGCATCCGCGGATATTGAAAAAAGCCCTGATTTGGTTATAAATCCGGGCCCTTTGGCGAATAACGGTGAGACTAGCGCGCGGTTGCCAGTTCATAGGGATCCGCGTTGGCTGCTACTTTTTTACCCGCGACATATACTCGCCGGACCGGGTGTCGACCTTGACCTGCTCGCCGATCTCGAGGAATAACGGTACCTTGACGACTGCCCCGGTTTCCAGCGTGGCCGGCTTGGTGCCGCCCTGCGCGGTATCGCCCTTCAATCCGGGATCGGTATCGGTGATTTCGAGCTCGACGAAATTAGGGGGAGTAACCCCGATCGGACTACCGTTGTAGAGGGTAATTTCACAGTTGTCCTGCGCCTTCAGCCACTGCTTTGCATCGCCGACCGCATTGGCGTCGGCGGCCTGCTGTTCGTAGCTTTGCGGGTCCATGAAATGCCAAAATTCACCATCGCTGTACAAGTACTGCATCTCGGTATCGATGACGTCCGCGGCTTCGACCGACTCCCCGGACTTAAAGGTTTTGTCCAGTACGCGCCCGGTTTTCAGGTTGCGGATCCTGACGCGATTGAAGGCCTGTCCCTTACCGGGTTTGACGAACTCATTTTCAATAATTGCGCAAGGATCGCCATCGATCATTATTTTCAATCCGCTGCGAAATTCATTAGTGCTGTAACTTGCCATTACCGCCCCAGCTAAAAAAACGCCAATAATACCGGAATATATGTTTGATTCGAAATATATCCGCTATTATTACTTCATCGTCAGAGGAAGCTATACCAATAATTCACAATGGAAACCGAAGATAAACTGATTCGCCTACTCATAGTTGACGAGGGCCTCCACAAGGCCGAACAACTCACCAGCTCGTTGCGCGCGACGGGCATGCACGTGCGCGCAGAATTCGCCGAAGACAGCGAGGACATGTGCAATATCCTGGAGAATAAAACACTCGATCTGGTGCTGTTCTCCACCGACTTGCCGGAACTCGACCTCAGTCAGGCACGACACTTGATCAGCGAATGCGGCCGCCACGTTGCGCTAATCGCCATGACGCAAAAAGTAGACACCGCGGTTATCGTCGAGGCGATCGAGGAAGGGGCGCAGGATGTCGTCGCCACCACTAGCCTGGAGCATTTGATTCAAGTCATTAAGCGTGAATCCTATAACATCAATACCTGGCGGCGTGCGAAGCGGCTCGAACTGGATTTTCAGGAAAGCGAGAAACGCTGTCAAAACCTGTTGGCCAATTCAAAGGACGCGGTTGCCTATGTGCATGAAGGCATGCATATATTCGCCAATGAAGTCTATATGGAATTGTTTGGCAAGCCCGATTTAGACGAACTCGAAGGCACACCGATAATCGATATGGTGGATGCCTCGCAACGGGACGAACTAAAAACCTTTCTGCGCGAACTGAGCAAAAAAGAGAACGATTCAAACCAACTCGATTTGCAACTGATTCACAGCAGCGGTGAAAAAATATCGGCGACGCTCGAATTTTCGCGCGCCAGTTACGAAGGCGAACCCTGCACCCAGATTCTGATTCGATCCAGCGCCGATACCTCCGAACTCGAGGAGCAGATCAATTATCTGCACCAGCATGACCTGGTATCCGGCCTCTACAATAGACAGTATTTCATGGATGAACTGAAGACCACGATCGCCCAGGCGATTAACGGCATGCACAAATCTTATATCCTCTA
>Ga0126332_10000180_pt1 | contig 25617 bp, 25 predicted proteins | sample InaspJWI42metaG_FD_94482 | JGI IMG/M metagenome (GOLD analysis project Ga0126332, IMG submission 94482) | Marine gutless worms symbiont microbial communities from Oahu, Hawaii - Inanidrilus sp. 2 OAHU.JWI-42 metaG | ecosystem: Host-associated > Annelida > Digestive system > Unclassified...
CCAGTTTGAATTCTTTCGAATATTTCTTTCTCGTTGTCATTAATCGTTACCTCAGTTAAGTTTCATTATCTCTTAACTGGGTGGTATCAATCTATTGGACCATGTCAGTATCAATCTATTGGACTGACATGATCTTTAAGCCCAACAATATAATATTTATTCTCGTATGAAGGGACGCCATTTTTCATTAACTCCTCCAAATATGGACAAGCTTTTATAATTATTTTTCGTACTTTCTCACAAATCTCTTTTTGAGGAGATGGCAGCTTGTCCAGATACTTTTTTATTTCTTTGTTCATATTGTCACCTCTGCGTAGATGCTTGATTGAAACCTAACAGTGATATAGACAGAATCTGTATTTTCAGTTTGTCTTTGGGGGTTGTTTGCGCATAATCCTTTGAGGTCCCGGATGGGCCGGTTTTTTTAATTTGCTAAGGGAGTAGTATCATGGACGATGATTCCGTTTCCCATTTCTGGGACAAATATGTCGCAATTTCAAAGCTTTACAATGTGCGTAATTCGGCACTGCGCTGGTATGTTCACGACGCGGAGAACTACATCAAGGTGCATGAGGGGTTATCGCTGGCGCAGCATGGCGCGCTGCAACTGGAAAAATATCTAAGGAAAAAGGCAGAAACACGAACCTGGAAAGTCTGCGATCCGTGAATTTTGGCCTGAAATCACAGTCAAATTTTTGATTTTCAATTCTCGGATAAAAGAACAAATATCAAAGACATTTTTAGCGGTCTATTATCGAATTGATCCGCTCGCTCGAACGTACAATTTCTCGCGACCCTATGTGTTTGATTTCCATATACCTATTACACCCCCGACCACGAATAGAAACTAACCCATTGGTCAAAAGTCTCCCGGTTGCCAGTCCGATTAGAGGCATTCCCCAATCGATCCAACCGCGCATACCCTGCCGTCGGTCCAGGTGGCATGGTCGAAGCGGGCTTTCAACAACAACGCGTCGGTAAGATTGGCGCCGCGCAAGTTCGCACCGCTGAGGTCGGCATCGAGCAGACTCACCTTTTGCAGGTTGGCCAGCATTAGATTGGCCCCGCGCAGATTTACCGCGTGTAGATGCGCGCCTTCGAGGTTGGCTAACATTAGATTTGCTTGCTTGAGACTGGCCAACTGCAGAATGGCATAAGACAGATTGGCGCCTTGCAGGTTGGCGCCATCGAGGCGCATCGACGCCATGGACGACTGGCTCATATCCACCCCGGGGGCCTGCAAGCCGATGCGGACCGCGGAGGTGCACTGGGACTCCGGCTCGAGTTTGCAGCGGGTATTCACGTCATTGAGCAATTCGATTTTATCGGTCCAGGCATGCGCAGCGACGGCGAAAAGTATCGCCGTTAAACCACAGGCCAGGGTCATCATTCTAGCGGTTGTTTTCATTGTCGTTTCTCCTCATTATTTGGTATCGGAAGCGATCGCGTAACCCTGCATCACAGCGCGCGTGGCGGGCGCGACCAGCTTGGCGGGCGCGATCCGGGCGACGGCTGCCAGCAAGTTATCCCGGCTGCAAAATCCGGCCAGCGATGTCAGCGCGCCGAGCGCAACCATGTTGGTGGAGCGAATATCGCCGAGGCCGCGCGCGGTTTCACTAATCGGCAGATAATTGGCCGCGTGGCCGTTTAGCTTACACAGTTCCTGCAGCGGACTATCGACCAGCACCAGGCTGTCCTTTTTGAGTAAATCATTGGAGGCGGTAGCCGCGATAACGTCCAGAATCACCAGGTAATCGAGGTCACTGGCGAGCGGATAATCGACTTTACCGTTGCTCGCGACCAGGTCGGCACGGCTTAAGCCGCCGCGCGAGGTCGGTTCGTAGCTTTGCGATTGCGCAACGTTTAACGCTGCCAGCCCCAAGGCGTCGGCGAGAATTCGTCCGGCGAGCAGAATTCCCTGACCGCCGCTGCCGCTGATACGCAACTCGAACTCATGCATTCGGCTGATCCTGTTTCATCGTCTCGACATAGCGGCGATAGGATTCGGCATATTCGGGGCGCTCGTTGCTCGCCAGTACGCCGGTTTTTAACACCTGCGGTCGAAACGGCTGATCGACCGCGTCTTCCAGGTAATCGGGGCGCGTCGACGCCTTCTGCGTCAACACCATTTCAGCCGAGTTGCCGAGATCGTTTTTACGGCCGAATACCTCGGTGCAATCCGACATGACCTCGATGAACGAGAATCCGGTATGCGCGAGACCCTGCTTGAGAACATCCTTCAGGCCGGGCGTTTGCAGTGTGATCTCGCGCCCCACCAGGCCGGCGCCGGCGGCCTGCGCGAGCGCACAGGCGTCGAACACGGGCTCATGGTTACCGTAGGGTGTGGTTGTGGTGTAACGGTCGTTGCTGGTAGTCGGCGACACCTGCCCTCCGGTCATGCCGTAAACCTCGTTATTCAACATCATGCAGGTGATGTTCAAATTACGGCGGCAGGCATGGATCAGGTGATTGCCGCCGATCGCGAGACAGTCGCCGTCGCCGGTGATCACGATTACTTCGAGATCGGGACGCGCCAGTTTCAAGCCGGTGGCGAAGGCCAGCGGGCGGCCATGGGTGACGTGAAAGGTATTGGCGTCGATATAGGCGCCGAGTCGCCCCGAGCAACCGATACCCGAAACAAACGCCAACCGATTCTTATCGATGCCGAGTTCGTCGATCGCCCACAGCAGCGCCCGCAACGCGATACCATGGCCGCAACCGGGGCACAGGAAATGCGGAAACAGATATTCGCGCAGATAATCGCGGATATTGAATTGCTTGTCAGCTTCACCCACGCTCGGCCAGCTCCTGTATAGAATTCAGAATTTGCCGCGGCGTGATGGTCTCGCCATCGATACGGTTCAAGCCTTCGATACGACAGCCATCGGGTCGGCGGCGCTCTATTTCGGTAATCAGCTGCCCGGCATTCATTTCCGCGACCAGCACGCCGTGTTTGCCGGCGACGATCGATTCGAAGGCCGTCCCCGGAAACGGCCACAGCGTAATCGGACGAAACATCCCGACCCGGAATCCCCGCGCCCGCGCCTGCTTGAGTGCGCGCCGCGCGGCACGTGCGGTAATGCCGAAAGCAACCACCAGGTAATCGGCATCCTCGGTATCGATGATTTCATAACTCTCGATTAAGTCCTGGTGGACTTCGAGTTTATCCAGGATGCGCCGCATATATTGCTCGACCACTTGCGGATCCTGGGTCGGAAAACCGTCCTCGGCGTGGGTCAGGCCGGTGGTATGGGTACGGAAGCCATCCCCGGGCCGCACCATTTCCGGAACCAGATCCTCGCCGGCGGCATAAGGGCGGAAATCCGAATCCGGCTGCGCCGCCCACTTGCGATCCGCGATCTCGATATCATCGCTACCGGCAAGCCTGACCGATTCGATCAAGTGACCAAGGGCTTCGTCGTAGAGCATGACCACCGGCACCCGCAGTTGCTCGGATAGGTTGAAGGCACGAATCGTCTGCCTGTAAATTTCGGGCACCGAGTCGGGGGTGATCACGACAACCGGGTGATCGCCGTGAGTTCCCCAGCGCGCCTGCATGACATCGGCCTGAGCCGGCCGGGTAGGCAACCCGGTGCTCGGGCCGCCGCGCATCACGTTGACGATCACGCACGGGATTTCGGCGCCGGCGGCATAACCGAGATTTTCCTGCTTCAGGGAAAACCCCGGGCCGCTGGTCGCGGTCATCGCCTTCACGCCGCCCATGGATGCGCCGAGCACCGCACCCATCGACGCAATCTCGTCTTCCATCTGGATAAAAACGCCATCGATACGCGGCAATTCGACCGACATGCGCTCGGCGATTTCCGACGAGGGCGTAATCGGGTAACCGGCATAAAAACGGCAACCGGCGGCGATCGCGCCATGCGCGCAGGCATGGTTGCCCTGCAGGTTGACGGTATCTGGAGGAGCGGAATCTGGCATAGTCAAGATCAACCGAATCCGTGTTTGTACTTGAGCTCGATCGCGAAATCCGGGCACAGGCGTTCGCAGATGCGACACAGCGTACACTTTTCCGGGGCGTGCAAAACGGCGATCTGATCCGGATCGAGGCTGAGGCAACGTTCGGGGCAAAACTTAACGCAGATATCGCAGCGCTTGCACCAGTCCCGATTGATTACCGGCAGCTCGAATTCGGCCTCGTGGGGCACTGAATCGATCGGTGCCGGCAAATCAACGCTTCGGTTCGAATCGTAATCCGCCGGGTTATGGGTTTCGACCCAGTCCCGGCCCCGCTCGAAGGCCTGCATATTGATATCGATGGTCTGGGGCGGGGCGAACATCGCGATGACGTCGCGCCAGTCGTTTGCGGGAAAGTCCAGCGTGGTCGACATCATCCCCAGCAGTAGTGTGTTGCCGGCCTTGCGGTTGCCGAGTTGCCGCGCAATCTGCGCGGCATTGACGGCGTAACAGTTGGCCACCTGCGCGATGACGTCTGCCACGGTTTCCCGGACATAGCCGCTGCCCGCCCCGTGCTTGCGGTCACGGCAGGCGAACGGCGGCACGATCTGCTGGGTGTCGGCGATGAAGATGCCGGTTTCCGGTTTCAGGTAGGGCAACCAGCGCAAACCCTCGGCCCTTTCCAGCGCCACCAGTACGTCGGCTTCGCCGAGGGGGATGGTCGGCGAATAAACCGTGGCACCGTAACGGATGTGACTGAACACCGAGCCGCCGCGTTTGGCCATGCCGTGCACTTCGCTTTGTTTGACCTGGAAACCCTGCCGTTGGCACAAGGTCGCCAGCACCTTGGACACCATGATCACACCCTGGCCGCCGACGCCGACAACCAGCACGTTGACGGGGCTTGCGGTCGCCTGCCGCAGCCTCGCCGACTGCGATTCTTCGGACTCCCGCAAGGAATCGGATTGTCTAGTTTCAGCCATTGGTCTCGAAGGCTTCCACCGGCTTGATGCAATTGGTGGCGCTGACCTGGGCGCAAAGGCTGCAGCCGATACAAGCGGCTTCATCGATCTTGACCTTGTGATGCCCCTCGAATAGCTCATCCGACCACGACAGCGCCGGGCACCCCAGGTTCATGCAGGTTTGGCACCCGGTACAGGCTGCTGCATCGACACGGAACGGGGAACCTTTGATCTTGACCGGATCGAGCACGCAGGGGCGATCCATGATAACGACCGCGACGCCGGGATACAGGGTGGCTTCGCGCAAATACTGGAACACATTGCCCATGTTGTAGGCATCGATTTTCCTGATCCAGGTAATGCCGATCGAGCGGATCAGGGCTTCGTAATCGACCTTGTGCACGTCTTCGCCGCGCAGGTTGCGCCCGGTGCCCGGATGATCCTGGCCCCCGGTCATCGCGGTAATATGATTATCGAGTAATACCACGGTGATGTTTACCCGGTTGTAAACCGCATTGATCAACGGCGGAATCCCGGCATGCAAAAAGGTCGAATCGCCGATGGTGGCGACAATCGGGCGCGTCTCGCTGCCCGCCAGCGCCATTCCGGTGGCGTTGGCGATGCTCGATCCCATCGCCACCGTGGTATCGATCGCCTTGAGCGGTTCGACCGCCGCCAACGTGTAACAGCCGATGTCGCCGGAGACACGCGCGTTGAGCGCACGCAAGGCCATATAAGCCCCGGTATGCGGGCAACCGGCGCACAATAGCGGCGGCCTCGGCATGCCTTGCACGGCCGCCGCCGGTTTGGGTTTCGAGGCCGGCAGTAGGCCGGCCTGTTCCAGGCCGGCACGGATGACATCAGGGGAAAACTCGCCCTCGCGCGGAAACAGGGACTTGCCTTCGACGTGAAGCCCCATCAGCTTCATTTCGTTTTCGACGATCGGCTCGAGTTCCTCGATCACGATCACGCGCTCGAGCGCGTCGCAAAACTCTCGCAGCCTGTTCGTGGGCAAGGGGTAAGAGGCGCCGAGTTTCAGCACATGCGCCCGCGGCAGCAGCTCCTTGACATAGGTATAGGCGGTACTCAGGGTAACGATGCCGATCGGCTCGCTGCCGGGCTCCCAGCGGATCAGGTCGGATTCCTCGAGATACTGCTTGAGCCGTTCCTCGCGCCGGAATAACGCGCTGTGGCGCAAGCGCGCATGCCCGGGGATCATGACGTTTTTTTGCGGATTCTCGTCGAATCCGCGCGACTCTTTTTCGCTACGTGCGCCGGTCCGCACCAGGCTGCGGGTATGCGACAGGCGCGTCGTCCCCCTGACAATGACCGGCGTATCGAAAGATTCGCTCAAGTCGAATGCGAGCCGGGTGAATTCGAGCGCTTCCTGGGCGTCGGCAGGCTCCAGTATCGGCACCATGGCGAGATGGCCGTATATCCGCGTGTCCTGCTCGTTTTGCGAGCTGTGGATGCCCGGATCGTCGCATACCACCAGCACCAGGCCGCCATTGACGCCGATGTAGGTCTGCGACATCAAGGCATCGGCGGCGACGTTCAGGCCGACATGTTTCATCGAAGTCAAGGCGCGGGCGCCGGCAAAGGAGGCGCCGATGGCAACATCGAGCGCCACTTTTTCGTTGGTGGCCCATTCGGCCTGCAAGTCCTCGGCCGGATATTTGCCCAGACTCTCCATGATTTCGGTACTGGGCGTCCCAGGATAGGCCGCCGCGACCTTGACGCCCGCCTCCCAGGCGCCGCGGGCGATCGCCTCGTTTCCCATTAACGGCAGGATTTCGGGCTGGCCGGCCTGTTGCTGAGAACCTTTGTCACCGGCATTACTAGCCAGCCGGTTGCGACGTAGTATGGGAAGTCATAGCTTGCCTATTTTGGTTTATAGGTAAAATCCTACAAATTATGGGCTTTGGTTGATATGGCCTTTGTCAATTCGTTTCGGATGTTGGCGCGGGCTCCAAATCGATTCTAGCGGTAGAATAGCTGCGGCAGGTATAGCGAAATCGCCGGAATTAACGTAATCAGGGCCAGGCGCAGGATATCCGCGAACCAGAACGGCGTTACCCCGCGAAAAATGGTGCCGGTTTTGACGTCCTTGAGCACCCCGCTCAACACGAACACGTTGAGACCCACCGGCGGGGTGATCAGGCTGATTTCAGTGACGACGACAACCACGATGCCGAACCAGACCAGGTCGAATCCCAGGCTTTCGACCACCGGGTAAATGATCGGTATCGTCAACAACAGCATCGACAGGCTCTCGAAGACGCAGCCGAGCACGATGTAAATCAGCAAAATGATCAGGATGACCGCCATCGGCGGTACGTCGAAACCGGTAATCAGCTGCAGCAACTGATCCGGCAGGCCGGCGCGATTGATGAAATTGGAAAAAATCAGCGCGCCGATGACGACCAGAAACAGGCTCGAAGTCGTATGCGCGGTTTCGTAAAGCACCTCGAAGCAACTTTTCAGGGTGAGCGCCCGCCGCGCCAACGCGATCACGAAAGCGCCCGCCGCGCCGATACCCGCAGCCTCGGTCGGTGTAAAAACGCCGCCGTAAATCCCGCCCATGACGATTGCAAACAATAACAGGATTCCCCACACACCCTTGAGCGACTCGAGCCGCGCGCGCGCTCACGCGCTCGCCCGGCGGTCCGGACTCGGGTTTGCGCCACACGGTCCAGGAAACCGCGCCCAGGTAGAGCCCCACGCCGAGCAAGCCGGGCAGGAAACCGGCCGCGAACAGTTCGCGGATGCTTTGCTCCGACATGATGCCGTAAATCACGAGGATAACGCTGGGTGGAATCAGGATACCCAGCGTGCCGCCGGCGGCGATGGAGGCCGCCGCCAGCGAGTCGCTATAGCCGTACTTGCGCATCGACGGCATCGAAACCTTGGCCATGGTCGCGGCGGTTGCCAGGCTCGAGCCGCAGATCGCGGAAAAGCCGCCGCAGGCGACGACGGTCGCCATCGACAAGCCACCGCGCAAATGCCCGAGAAACGAATAGGAAGCCTTGTAGAGTTCATGCGACAACCCGGCGCTCGTCACCAAATTGCCCATCAGGATAAATAGCGGAATTACCGACAGGCCGTAATCCTGCGAGGTATTGATTACCCGCCGCGAAGCCATCGACAGCGCCGCGACCGTGTTGTAGTCATTCAAATAAAGAAAACCGAAGAAGCCCACCAATCCCATCGCAAACGCGATCGGGATTCGCAGAAATATCAGCAGCAGCAGGCAGGCAAAACCGGCGACGGAAACGGTCATGGCCGCTTAGGTGTAATGGCCCGGATGCGGCGCTTGGCGATATTCCGCAAATGCGCGATAAATGCCGAGGGTGACTACCGCCAGCGCCGTGACCCAGCACATGATGCCGATGTAAATCATCATCCAGCCCAATGGGATCGCCAGATACTCGGTAACTTCTCCGTAACCGAGCGAACGCTGCCCGAGCACATATATGCGTTGCCCTAGAAACACCAGCGCGATCGAGATCAGGCAATTGATCAAGACGGTGCGGATCAGGTGGACCCGGCGCGAGAAAAAATGATCCAGGATATCGACCACGATATGGTCGTTACGCCAGGACACGATCGGAAACACTGAAAAAATAACGATGCCGACCGCGATTTCGGTCAATTCGGTGGAGCCGGTCAGCGGATTGTTAAACAGGTAGCGGCCGAATACGTCGATGCAGGTGACCAGCATCAATATCAACATGGTCATGGCGGCCACGCCATGTAAAAAAAGGACCAACCACTTGATTGGTCCTGTTTCCGTTTTTTCCGCCAAATGGGGCAACTCCCGGGCCCCGTTTTAGTAGGATCGAGCTATCTCGCGCAGCTCCTGCAACGCTTTTTTGGCATTGATTCCGCGGTCTGCGACCGCCTTCAACCATTCTTCTTCCATATCGGAGGCCATGGCATCGAATTCCTTCAACACCGACATCGGCGCTTCCATGATCTTGTTGCCATAAGCCTTGGCATCGGCTTCGCCGACATTGACGTCTTCACCCCAGAAACGGCCGGCCATCGCCGACAGCTTCTCGCCCGACACCGACATGATCGCCTTGCGATCCTTGGCGCTCAGCGAATCCAGGAAATCGGGGTTGATGAAAACACCAAAGCTGCCGAGATACATGCCGGTCGGAAACTTCATGGTGAACGGAGCCACTTCTTTCAAACGCAGGGTACGCTTTTCGCCCATCGGCATGAAAACGCCGTCGGCTACGCCCTGGGACAGAATCTCATAAACCTTGGAACCCGGCGCGGCGACACCTTTCACGCCCATGCGGTTGGCGATTTCGGTTTGCACCCCGCCGCCGATACGAATCTTTTTGCCATCCATTTCCTTCAGACTCTTGATCGGCTCACGCAGGTGAATCTGACCGGGGCCGTGGGTGAATAGCGCTCCGAGCACGACGCCCTTATGCTCGCCGGCTTTTCCCAGGTATTTCTCATTGATCCGCCAGTGCGCCGCCGAAGCGGCTTCGGCGCCCGCGCCCAGACCCGGCAATTCGACGATTTTAGTCAGTTTGAATCGACCGGGAAAATAGCCGTGGAAGGTCCAGGCGGCAACGAATACGCCGTCCTGAACGTTCCCCAGCATGGCCTTGGGATGACCGCCCGGGTACTCGATTTTCAGCGTCACGCGACCCTCGGTCGCCTCGTTAATCCATTTGCCCCAGGTAGGCAACACGTCTTTATTCATGGTGTGCTTGGGCGGCAGCCACGAGCCAACCCGCATTTCCTTGGCGGCAAGCGCATGGCCCGGCAGCGCAATCGCGGACAATGCCAGGATCATGATTACAAATTTGGCTAGGTATTTCATGAGATCTAACTCCTCGGTTGATTTAGTATCATTTGTTACCATTATACATAAATTGGTAACTTCATTTTCTTAATAACAAGCGTCTTACGGTGAATCAGGAAAATATGATACGCATTTAGATATTTTATACAAACTTTTTGTATCAAATCATATGCGCCTGGTTCGCACTAGGCTCTCGTGGCTGACTTTAAATCGACCAATTACGGCGAATGATAATACCGAATTCCGGCCCCGCTCGCGGCGATCCCCTGGCCTGAGAATCGCCGCCAGCAACCGGTCGACCCGCAGAACCAACTTCCCCCCCAAACCTTTATCGGCGGCGCCTCAAGCCCCCGCGCCGATCGCGGCAAACCTGATCCTGAATTCGGCGCCGGGCTCGCAGTTGACGACATCGACCTCGGCCTGCATCGCGCTCGCCAGCTGATGCACCAAGGCCAGTCCAATGCCGGTACCGACGGTTTCGCGGGTGAGTTCGTTTTCACTGCGGTAGAACAGCCGGAATATTTTCTTCATCTGGTCGGGCGCGATGCCGGGGCCGAAATCGCGCACCGAGAACTGCAGCCGGCCGTCGCGCAATTGGCGATACTCGACGTCGACGCGCTTGGTCGACGCGTTGGCGGAAAACTTAACCGCATTGTCGACCAGGTTGATGAAGATTTGCAGGAACCAGTCGATGTCGATCCGGATAGACTGGGCGTCTACCTCGGCAGCGCCGCCAATTGCCAGTTCGAAACCCGAGGGTTGCAGCTGCGACTCGAGCCGCGGTTTCAATTCGGCCAGTGCGTCGCCCACGGTGACAGGGCTCAGATTGGCGGCCTGATCATTGCGCGACATGCGCGCCAGCTGCAGCACATTGTTTATCAACCGGGTTAGCCGCTCGGCTTCGTGAAAGATAAAGTCGTAGTAAGTCTTGCGCTTTTTTTCATCGGCCCAGCCCTCGCGCAACATTTCGCCATACATCCGAATCGAGGTCAGCGGGGTTTTCAATTCATGGCTGACCGCGGACACGAAATCCTGTTGCTGGCGCACCAGCGCAAGCTGGCGCTGCCCCAGACGTAACAGCATGAAACAACCGCCCACCAACACCAGCGCCAGCACCAGGGCCGACCAGAGTATGACCTTGCCACCGGCGCCGACGGGTAAGCGCGCCAAGGTGTAAATCAATTCGATATCGCCAAATGGAGCGATCAGCCGTGCCTGGTAGAGCAATTCATTGGTTTCCTGCTCGCTGCCGGGACGATACCGGCGGCTATAGTCCGCGGCAAAGCTACGTAAGATCGCGCCGCGATAGGCGACGATTAGCTGACTCATCGACGACAGCTCCGATTCGCGAAATGCCGCTGCGATCAAACGCTCGAAGAACCGGGGCTGGTCGAATAGAACGCCCTGCACATAGCGCTCATCCTGGTGCCAAACGCGCCGGAACAGTACGAAATGGCCGCTGTCGAGCAGCGCAAATTCCATTGGTTCGACTTCGCTTTCGAAGGTTTGAATTCGGATTGCCGACTGCTTCGAGAGCGGCTCGGAGGCGGGGATCTCGGCTTCGGCGGAGACGCCCAGATTTTTCTCAAGGTTTTCGGTCTCCTCGGCAATGGCCCGCGGCAGGTTGACTTTTTCCTTGCGCGAACGCTTGGCCTTGGCCTGTTTCTTGCCCTCCATCTCCTGCAGCTCGGGCGCTGCGAAAGATTCGACCTCGTAACTATCTTCGAGCTTCAAATCCTTGACCCGGTCGACCGGAGCACGTTTTTTGGCCGGCGCGAGCAGCTTGCGCGTGGTCAGCTCATCGAAGGCCGCCTGCCCCTGAACGCCGCTAGCGTCCAGCGCGATGCTGGAACTTGCGCCATCGGACTCGCTCTTGGGCAGCATGCTGTCGCTGCGCAACTGCTGTGTCATTTCGGCTTGTGTCTGCGGCCGATCGAGCGCGAGCGCCGGCGCGGATTCCGTTGCGGGCACGGGTACCGGCGCTGCCGCAACATCGCTTTTACCCACCAGTCGATTTTGATCGAGGATGCCGCGGATGCGGCTCTCCTGTTGCTCGCGCTGCCGCAATTCGGCCGATGAAATGCCGTAGTTCGCGGCATTGGCCACAGGTACGATCGGGGTGCGCAGCCGTCCCGAGGCGTCCACCTGGAAATATCCGAGCAGACCGGGCGGGTCGGCCTGGCGCGGAAATTCGGATAGCGGCGAACGCTGTAAAAATGCGGTGTCGTCGGTACCGGTTACATTGAGAAATTCATAATCGCTAATCGGCCGTTCTTCCTCGCGCTCGATCAGGTCGCGAAAACCACTATCGATGCGGCGCGACAGCTCGCGCGCAAGGCGTTGATGTTGATAAAACGCTTCCCATTTCAGCTGCCCGTAGGCCTGGTACACCAGAATCGAGGTCGGGATTGCCAGCGCCAGGAAAAACAGCACCAATAGCAGCCTGAGGCGGCGCTGCGTCATTGCCCGGCGAGCATCAAACGATAGCCGGCGCCGCGTACCGTGACGATCGCCTCCGGGTTGGCGGCGTCGGCTTCGATCTTGCGGCGCAGCTTGGCGACGTGAATGTCGACGGTACGGGTTTCGATTTCCATGTGATTGGCATATCCCCAGACGCGCGCCAGCAATTCCTCGCGCGCCACCGGGAGGTCGGACTGCTGTGCCAGGTATCGCAGCAAGTCCATTTCACGACGGGTAAACACGGTATCGCCCGCGCACAGGTTTTGAGTATCGATGACGATCCCGTTTACCAGGTTAATCTCGCGCGCCTTGTCCTCGGCAATGCCGGAACGGCGCAGCACCGCCTGCACGCGCAACACCAATTGCGTCACCGAAAACGGCTTGGCGACATAATCGTCGGCGCCCAGCGTCAGCCCCTGCACAATATCCTCATCGCTCGATTTCGCGGTCAACATGATCACCGGTTGCTGCCGGTCCTGTTGGCGGATGCGATTGCAAATTTCAAATCCATCCACGCCCGGTAACATGACGTCGAGCAGGATCAAATCGTATTTTCCGCCGAGCGCAAGGCGCAGGCCGTCATCGCCGTTATCCGTGGTTTCGACCTCGTAGCCATGGTAAACAAACACGTCGACCAGGCCGCTGCGGATCGCCGCTTCGTCCTCTACCACCAGTAAACGCGCCTTTTGCGCCATCGGGTTTTATCCTCTTTATAAACACTTCAATCCTAGCATTCCCGCTTGCGGGCTTGGTAAATTTTTTGTAAACACAAGCCCCCGAAGATTTACCAAACCCTGCCTGTTTTAGTACCGATGCCTGGACCAGAATAAATCCATATTTCAGCAACTATGGAGCAACCGACATGGCATTGATTACCCGACTCTCGCGACTGTTCGAGGCCGATTTCCACGCGGTGCTGGATCGCATCGAGGAACCGGATCTGCAATTGAAGCAGGCGGTGCGCGAAATGCAGTTCGCCCTCGACCAGGACCGGCAACGTTTGAAACTGCTGCAACACGAAGCCGATCGACTGGCCAAAACGACAGCCGACCTGGCGTCCGGGCTTAAGCATTTCGATGCGGAGCTCGATACCTGCCTGGCGGCGAAAAAGGATGAACTCGCGCGCGATCTGATACGTCGCAAACTGACCGGTGACAAGCAGTTGCAGGCATTGCAACAGCAGGCCGCCGGCGTCGAGGCCCAGCAACAACAGCTGTCGGCCGAAATCGACGAGCAAAGCCAGCAACTGACCAGTATGAAGCAAAAACTGGAATTACTGGTCCGCGACGACGGCGCCTTCGCCGGCGGCAATCTCGGCCAAACCGACGCCATCCGCAGCGAGGAAATCGAAATTGCGCTACTGCGTGAAAAAGAGCGGAGGGCAAAGTCATGAAAACGCCCGGCATCATCGATGGCCTCATCGTCGCATTCGCGATCAGTTTAGGCGCCGGAGCGGCAGGGTTGATACTCGGCAGTTTTACGAGCTACGGCACCCTCTTCAACCTGGTGCTGCCGGCGGCAGCGCTGGCCTATCTGCTGTACCTGTTTAAACGCAGCAATGCCCGCGTTGGACGCGTAATCATGCTCGCCGCCTGGGCGACGCTCAGCATCGCCTGCTGGTGGTTCGAGATCCATTTATTCGAACAAGTCCTGATCCAGGCCGGATTCATCTGGCTGACGCGCGCACTTTACTACCACGGCACGCTGTTTGCGGCGGCGCTCGATTTTGGTTTGGTATCGGCCGGCCTCGCGGCAGGCGCCTGGGCCATGATCAACACCGGCAGCCTGGCTGCGGCATTGTGGAGCTTCTTCTTAATCCAGTCGCTGTTTTGTTGGATTCCGGATTTGAGCCGCCGTCAAGCTGCCGAAATCTATCGCGGCCAGAGCGATCGGTCGGCATTCCATTCGGCACACCGCGTCGCACTCGACGCCGTGCGCAAACTCACCCAAGCTTAAAAACGGAGAAAACTCATGACAAACAAAGCCTTTAACCCGAAAATCATCGCCCTCGCCTTGATCATCGCCACCGCAACCGGTATTGCATTATTCCCGATGGTAAAACAGGCACAGGCAATTCAAAAGACCGGCATCACTCCGGTGGTGCCCGCCCAAAGCCACCGGATCGAAGTGGTTTTTATCCTCGACACCACCAGCAGCATGAGTGGATTGATCCAGGCGGCCAAGGAAAAAATCTGGTCGATTGCGTCTACCATGGCTTCGGCCCAGGAAAATCCTGATATCAAGATGGGATTGGTCGCATTCCGCGATCGTGGCGACGCCTATATCACGCGCGTCTTCGATCTGTCCGACGATCTCGATTCGATGTATGCCAGCCTGATGGATTTCAAGGCGCAAGGTGGCGGCGACAGCCCCGAAAGCGTCAACCAGGCACTGTATGAAGCCATCCACAAGATTTCCTGGAGCCAGGACAGCCAAGTCTACAAGGTAGCCTTCCTGGTCGGCGATGCGCCTCCGCATATGGATTATCCCGACGATGTCAAATACCCGCTAACGCTGGCGGCGGCCAAGCACAAGGGTATCGTGGTCAATACGATCCAGAGCGGCCAACACCAGTTCACCCGCCCCGCTTGGCAGGAAATCGCGGCGCTGGGCCACGGCGATTACTTCCAGGTCGAGGACTCGGGTAACGCGGTTGCGGTAGCGACGCCGTTCGATGAGAAACTGTCGAAGCTGGCCACCGAACTCGAAGACACCCGCCTCTACTACGGTGACGAAGAAACCAAAAAAGCGCAACAGCACAAGCTGGACGCCAACAAAAAACTACGCGCGGAATTATCCACCGAGGCACTCGCCAGGCGTTCGGAGTACAACGCCACCGCCAGCGGTAATAAGAATTTTCTCGGCGAAAGCGAACTGGTCGACGCAATCACCTCGGGCCGGGTCGAACTCGACGACATCAAAGTGAAGGACTTGCCGGCCAGCATCCAGGCGATGGCGCCAGCAAAGCAAATGGAAGTTATTACCGAGCAAGCGCAACGCCGCGAACGACTGAAACAGGAAATCAGGGAGTTGTCGGAATCGCGTAATCGCTTCATCAAGGAAAAGGTGGCGGCCGAGGGCGGCGCGGACGACACGCTGGATGAAAAGATTTACCGCGCGGTGAAGGATCAGGCGGCATCGGTAGGACTTACCTACGATAGCGATAGTGCGAAGTACTGATGACTGGCGTGGTGACAGCGCATAGGACTGAAACATCGAGTCATCGACGTTGTTTTCCGTCATCCCCGTGTCGTATTGTCACCCCCGCGTCTTATCGTCATCCCGCGCAAGCGGGGATCTTGCGATAACGGCGCATTTCTAGATTCCCGACTGCGCGGGGATGGCTTAAGACGTAACTACCGGGGACGAATTGAAAAGCTCTCCTCAAGCCTTGGCCCGCACCTCTTGCGGGCCTTTTTTTTCTTCGGTGTCGCGGCGCAACAACAGGTAGAGTTCGTGCACCAGCCGCTCGTTGGCCTGAATTTCGAGCCATTTGTCCTTGGGCATCCGGCGTTTGACCAGTTCGCGCACGACCTTGAGCGTAAATGCGTCACTCTCGAGATTGGGATCGGGGTGGCCGGCACTGATGTTCTGGATGGTGCGGCTCAAAATGAGGGTGGTCGATTCGTCCGCATCCTGGTACAGGCGGAGGCGAATACGATTATCGGCCAATAACTCTTCGGTGACGACACGTTGGTTGCGTACCTGCAGTATCAGCACGGCCAGCATTCCTAGGGTGAGAATCGAGAGCAATGTTACAACTAAGTTCATGTCGACTAACTGCAAGTTGAATATTGTTGTTGTGCGAGTTTAGCAGCTAAAAGTTCGACCGTAGCGGATTGTGAAATGTGTCGCATTTTCAACCACATGCCGTTATTCCAAAGGGGCTATGTTCAGCCCTAAACAAGTGGACTATATTGTCGATTCGCATGGGTCGCACCGCCTCGGAGGATTGGGATATGGGAGCTTTCGGAAACTGTCTGCAAATCGTCGGGCTGGTCGTGTTATTAAGCTTGGCGCCAATCGCCGATGCCGCCGAAACCGCTACCCGCGGGCGAATTACCGGCGGGGTTGCGCACCAGGCCCCGGACTGGTTCAAGCAGAGTTTTCTCGAGATTGCCGAGGATGTCGACGAAGCCAGCGAAGCCGGCAAACACGTTCTGCTGTTTTTTCAGCTCAACGACTGCCCTTACTGCGACCGGATGCTGCAGGAAGGTTTCAAGACGGAGCCGCTACGCGCCTATATTCAACGGCATTTCGACAGCATTGCAATCAACGTTCGCGGCGATCGCGATATCGCATTTAACGACGAGCTTTCGGTCAGCGAAAAAGAATTGTCTGAAATCCTCAAGGTCGTCGCGACACCGGCAATCCTGTTCCTCGACCGGGACAACAAAACCGTGGTGCGCGTCAATGGCTACCGTGCTCCAGAGCGCTTCAGGCAGGTGCTTGAATTCGTCGCTACCAAATCCTACCAAACCACCGGTCTCGCCGACTATTTAAAGGCGAAGCTCGATCAAAACGTTTACCGGCTGCGCGCCAGTCCATTGTTCAGTGAGGTCAGAGACCTGTCCGCTATCGATGGTCCGCTGATGCTGATCTTCGAGGACGGCAGCTGTTACGATTGCGATGAATTCCACGACGGGATTCTCGGCAACGAGCTGGTGCGCCAGGAGATCGCAGCCTTCACTATCGTCCGTCTCGATGCCAACTCGCGGGAAACCATCGTCGACGTTTATGGCAATACAACCACGCCCGCCGAACTCGCCCGCAAACATGAAATGATTTATCGCCCGGGCGTGCTGGTTTTCGACAACGGTGACCTGCTGCGGCGCCACGACAGCCTGACCTTCCCGCATCACTTCAAGGAAAGCATGCGTTACGTCGCCGGCGGATTTTATCGGCGATCCGATTATCAAACCTATTCGCTGCAGCGTACCGAAGAACTACTCGCGGCCGGGGTCGTCATCGACCTTGGCCGCCCGCGCTAGCGGCGATTCGAGTTCTTATAGCACCCCCCGGTTTCGATTCATTCCCGCGTTAGCGGCGGTCCAAAACATCGGGATCTCATGACTCCTTATCCCAGTCATTCTCGCGCAAGCGGAATCTTGAAATCCGTCATCCGTCCAAACTAAAGTGTTATCCATGTGCCCGGCCCTACCGGGCAAGGATTTATAACGCGCCTCATTTGCAAGACCCCCGCTTGCGCGGGGGATGACTCGAAATTTGCACGGAAATCCGGCGAATCGAGGTCAATATTACCGCGGGCTCACTATATCTCCGCCGGGATGCGGGAAAAACGATGTCGCTAAATTCCCGGCCAAAGCCGACAATTTGACTCAGAACAAAAGCCACCGAAGACAGTAGGCGTATTCTGGCCGATGTATTTCTACCGAGGATGACCAGGATGCCGATTACCATTGAATTTAGCGTTAAACATGACGACCAAATCATCAAGCAAGACAGTGTCTCGCTCGCCTCAACGTTAGAGCTGTTCGAATATATTGCGCCGGGCGGCGACTGTGAACGAATGCCGTCCGACCTGAGCGAAATACAACTAATTTTGCAGCCTCCGAAACACCCCAATGTTACCAATCCGATTGCCGACAAACGCGTCACGCTGCAGCTTGGGCTGGTGCTAGTAACCGGTCCATTGTCGGAGATTCTGCAGGTTGCGCAGGAATTAATCGATAAGATGGGCCGCGGGGAATTGTCCGAAGCCTTTCTCGCCGCAGCCGCCGTACAATATTGATTTAATAATTCCGGAGCGGCGGCAAGCGGGGCCCGAGAATATTTACTCGGAGCAAAAATATTACTCTGGGCGGACTCCTAATTCAGGGCTGGATTTCTACCCCCATTACCGCATAGCGCGAAATGCATTCAGCCTGGATGAAACCGGATCGGCTACTATACTTAGTCAATTCCCGGTATTTGTGATGCACATGTCTCGAACAAGCTTAAGCGCCAGCCTGGCGCTAATCGTCCTCACGCTGGCATCGTTCAACGGCCAGGCCCAGCTGTACAAGTGGGTCGACGACAATGGCAAAATTCACTACTCCGACAAGGAGCCGGGGGAAGCGGCCAACTCCAAAGTCATACCCCAGAGCCGCGGCACCGGCGGCCAGTACCAGCAGGCGACGGCCAAGCCGATTATCAGGCCCTATGAAAAAACCGCACGCAAGTTGCACCTGCTCGACACTCGCTATCTGTGGAAGTCGGAGTCTCATATCAACAAGACCACCAAGGTCGGAGTTTTCCACACCGGCAAGGGCTGCACTTCACGGGGCGCGATGACCACCCCGGATATTTTCGTTTATCACAAATCGCTGTTTCCCACCGAGTCCGATCTGACTTACCGCATCAATAAAATCATCAATGGTCTCGATTACGATTCCGAACGCACCGAAAAATACCGCTTGCTCGGCCGTCTCAAAAAAACCGGCGGCTTGAGCCTGCACGCTGAAATCGTGGACATGGACTTCAATGCCTGCGCCCCGGGAATCCGCAAGAGCCAACGTATTAAAAAGCTGGCAGACATTTCGGCACATCGATTCACCAAGAACCGCGTCCGGCTGCAAGTCAACTGGCAGCTGCGTACCGACCGTGACCAGGAGGTGATCTACGAAGCGAGTACTCAGGGTAATTTCAACGGTTGGAGTCAATCGAGCTCCGCAAAAACGGCGATCGGCAATGCACTCGAGTCGGCCGTGTTGGCATTGTTTTCGAACCAGGCGTTTATCGCCAAAATTCTGGTCGAGGAAGATGGCAGCGTACTCGAGGATATCCAGCATACCAGCTTAAAACCGATCAATTCAGACCGGAAAACCAGGACCCGTAAACTGTTCGTCGTAGCCGACAGCAAGGCTTGGATCAAGGATAAAAAAGCACAGCAGGAAATCGGTCAGCTGCTGTTCGGCGATAACTGCGCCGCCAGAAAACCGATGCCGCTCGGCGTCGCGCTGAACCATAAGAAATGGCTGGCGACAGATGCCCGCCGGGCCAGCGACGCAATCATCAAACAAACCCGGCCGTTGGGATATTCGATCAGTCCGGCAACCGGTGATTCGCTGTCAAAACTGGAAAACTCGGGCGGCTATAGTCTCAATGCAAAACTGGTCAAGCTAACCTACGATGCCTGTGCGCCGTCCCAATCGGCATCGACCAAGTATAAACCCATCGATAAGATTTCCTTTAAGTATCTGACCCGCAACCGGGTGCAAGTCTGGATCGAGTGGACGCTTAAAACCGACCGCAACAGCAAACTGCTATATCACACCAGTACCATGGGTCATGCCGGCAGCTTGTTGACCGACAAACGCGGCGCTGAAGCGATGTCGGAAGCGATCGGTATGGCGGCGGAACAACTGTTTGCCGATCGTGATTTTATCCAGATGATTACGCTGAAAGAGCGCGATCCGGCGCCTGCCCAAAGCTTTACCGCCAAGGATAACTCGTCGGTCAAGGGGATTGTCCTGGCGAGCGATCAACAGGCGACGAAACTGATCATTGTCAGCACAAGCAACCCCTGGGGTCGCATTCCCACGGATAAGTCCGTGGGCTTTTATGCTTACGGCTCGGAGTGTGCGCCGTTCAAGGATCGCAACTGGCCGCAGGCGCTGAACGACCACCCGCGCAGTTTCCCGGATGCGGGGGAAATTGTCAGCGCCAAATCGAAAGTCGTAAAAAGCCTCGGTTATGCTGCGCAGGTCGCCGACGAGTACAGCGTCGTCAGCATGAAGCGCAAGCTCGGCGGTTACAGCCTGCATGCCGATATCGTCGACCTGCGCTTCGACTCCTGCGCCCCCGACCTGAGCGAAGACATCGTATACTCCAAACGCAAGATCTCCACTAGTCAGTTCAAACGCCACCGCATTATCGTCAGAATCAACTGGAAGTTGGTCGGCGCCAGTGACGACCAGGTCTTGTACCAGCAAATGACCGAAGGCGTGGCCGACAGCTGGTTATTGAATGCCAAGGCAAAAAAGGTGTTCAGCCTGGCGGTAGAAAATGCGACTTCGCAATTATTCGCCGAGCAGGCGCTGGTCGCCAATCTGGTAACGCAATCGCCGCAGCAGAATCAGGGTTTCTTCGGCAATCTGCTGTCGTTTCTGAGCTCGCAAGACAGCCCTGAATCCGACTCGGGTTCGGGGCTGACCAATAGTTTCATGTTAAAGGCGCACGCGGCACAGGCTTTTTCTGAAATCAGCATGCTCAAGGTCGGTTCGCTGCAGCATTACATGATGGAAGGAGACTGGCCGGACAGCTTGTCGGCGATCGGCATTTCAAATTCCACCTTCAACAATAGCGATACCATCTCACACGTGAATCTGCAGCCGGACGGCAGTATCGTGGTCGAGCTGAAAGAAAAGTTCGGCAACGACAAAGTCATTACCCTCAGTCCCGAGACCGACAATGGCAACGCCGGCATCAATCGTTGGCATTGCAGCAGCAATCTCGACTCGGCATACCTGCCGCAAAGCTGCGAAGGCCTATAGGTCCCACGCCATTGCGCGCTCGGCTCGGTGTTGCAATTCCGAGACTTCGTCTCCCGCGTCGCATGGACACCTGATTTCAACTTGGTTTTGGTGCATATTGTCGGCTTCGAATGCTTGCGGACAGCTGATTTATGAGCGCCAACGGATTCTATAGCCAGATCGACGCCTTCGACGATTTTGCCGAAATCGCGAATATCGACAATTACGTCGTCGCACCCGATGACTGGCACGTCGTCATTTCCGATGTCGAAGGCTCGACCCGCACAATCGCCGAGGGACGTTACAAGGAAGTCAATATGATCGGCGCCGCCTGTATCAACGCGGTGCTCAACCTCACCACCGGCGGGGAAATTCCTTATGTATTCGGCGGCGACGGCGCAACCTTGCTGGTGCCGGCGGCGCGGGTAACGAGTTGGCGACCTTTTCCGGCGGCGGTATCGAATTGGCCGAGCGCTGGATCAAATCGGATCCCGCCTACCTGGTGGAGCCGGCGGCGGACGACGGCCCGCCCGATCTGGACGGTCTATCCTGCCGCTGGGAACCGCTTGCGTCGCAGAATGGCGTCATCTTGAGCCTGCTGCTGCAGGCCGGCAATGTCGATGAACAGGCGCGCGCGACACTGTACCGTGATTTGATCCGGGACATCGACCGCATCAGCGGCAAGTCGGAGAATGGCGGACGCCCGGTATGCGACACCAACCTGAAATTTCGCTGGCCGCCGCGCGGATTACACGCCGAAATCAAAGCCACCGCGGGCAGTCGCAATCGAATCCTGTATGGATTTCAGCTCTACTTCAACAGCCTGATCCAATGGTGTTTGGACCGTTTCGACCTGACCGCCGGGGGTTACCGCGGCCGACGCTACCGGGATGAATTACGCAGCAACACCGACCATCGCCGCTTCGACGACACGCTGCGCTTACTGCTCGATTGCAGCCTGCCCCAGGCCGCCGAGATCGAAGCCTTGCTGGAGCAACATTCAAATGCGGGTAAACTGGTTTATGGTATCTACCGTTCAAACGCGGCGCTGATGACTTGCCTGGTGTTCAACCTCGACCGCGGCGAGCACATCCACTTCATCGACGGCAGCGACGGCGGCTTTACCAGCGCCGCCAAAAACCTCAAAGAGAAGTTGGCAACCCGGTAGATTCTCTATTCGCTTTTCCCGATCCTGCCCTGGGGCGGTTTATCCGCGCGCGTCGCGAGGGCGATCTCCAGCGCAGTTTCGAGGCGGATCACGCGCCCGGTCAAGTCCTCGAGCCGGGTTTGTTGGTCACTGACGGCGTTGGCGAGGCTTTCGACCTTGGCGTCCATGCGGATGACGCGACTAATGCCTTCCCACATTTTTTCCGTAATGCCCATCAGGCGACCCTGCGCTTTGCCCTGGCTTCGAGTCTGGCGATGCGTTTGTTGGAGTCGGCAACGTATTTGAGGGTCGCATCGATGGTCTTTTCGGTTTTGGCGGTGACGCGATTCATTTCCGCGATCATCGCAATCAGGGCTGCCTCATCCTGGTCCGGGCTGAAACCTTCGGCGGCCCGGCGCATATACTCGGCAGTGGTCATGCCGGCTTTTTTGGCGCGCGCCACGATACGCTTTTTTTCCGCCACGGTCATTAACACCGGGACTCTTTCCGTCGCTGCCATGAGATCTCCTACATGGTTATGTGCTGGTCATGTGCCTATTTTAGTTGCGCAGCCTCCACAATGCAAGTTGGCGCATACTCGACGCCGATCGGCCGCCTAATCGATGGTCAAGCCGTCGCCGCGCGATTCGATGTGGAAGACGCGTTTGATGGTTTGCTGGAATACCGGAGCGATCAGCACCAGTAGCGTAATCAGCATGATGGTCAGCGTGATTGGGCGCTCCCACAAAAAGCTGAGGCTGTCATCGTTAATCAATAGCGCGCGGCGCAGGTTGTCTTCCATCATGCCGCCAAGAATAAAGCCGAGCAGCAAGGGCGCCATCGGAAAGGTTAGCAGGCGCAGGAAAATCGCCAGCGCGCAAATACCGACCATGATCAGAATATCCATCGTGTTGAATGAAACCAGGTAAACGCCGGTGATCGAAAACAGCAGGATCAGCGGCACCAGAATCGGTTTCGGAATCACCAGTAATCGCGAAATATAGGGGATCAGCGGCAGGTTTAGAATCAGCAGCACGACGTTACCGAAGTACATCGAAATAATTACCGACCAGAATACCTCCGGGTTATCGACAAACAGCCTGGGGCCCGGCTGGATACCGTAAGATATCAGGGCACCGAGCATGATGGCGGTGGTGCCTGAACCCGGGATTCCCAGTGTCAGCAGGGGCACAAAGGAACCCGACGAGGCGGCGTTGTTGGCGGCTTCCGGCGCGGCCAGCCCGCGCAGCGAACCGCTGCCGAACTCATCCTTCTTGCTGCCTCTGGCGAGATTACGATCGACACCGTAAGCGAGGAAGGCGGCGATCGTGGCGCCGGCGCCGGGTAATACCCCGACCAGAAAACCCAGCACCGATGAACGCCCTACCGAAGGCGCGACTTCCTTAACTTCTGCGCGGCTCAACTTCATGCTGCCGAGCTTGGTCATATCCCGCGGTTCGGCGTTTTCGTCGGTGCGTTCGAGCACCGACATCATCGCTTCCGCCAGCGCGAAGGTCGCCATCGCCAGCAGCAAAAAGCTGATGCCGTCCAGCAGGTCGATGGAGCCGAAGGTAAAACGCTCCACCCCGGTTGCGCGGTCGGTGCCCACGGTCGACAGCATCAGGCCGAACACGGTCATGATCAAGGCCTTGAGAATCTGGCCCTTGCCGCTGAAGGCGGCCACCGCGGAAAGGCCGAGCACCATCAGCGCGAAATAGTCGGCCGATTGAAAACTGAGCGATACCTTGGCCAGCATCGGCGCCGCCACCAGCAAAAAGATGGCTGAAATAGTGCCGCCGCTAAATGATGCGTAGGCGGCCAATGCCAACGCCTTGCCGGCTTCGCCGCGCGCCGCCATTGGGTAACCGTCGAAGGCGGTTACCACGGTACCGGAGCAACCGGGCGCGTTAATCAGAATCGATGAGGTCGAGCCGCCGAAGATGGCGCCGTAATAAACTCCGGCCATCAGGATGATGCCTGAAGAAGGATCGATGCCGTAGGTAATCGGGATCATCAGCGCAATCGCGGAAACCGGGCCCAGGCCCGGCAGCATGCCGATGAAGGTGCCGACGAAGCAGCCCAGCACCACCATCATCAGGTTGGTGGGCAAGAGCGCAGTCTGCAAGCCTGTTAAAATACCGTCGAGCATGCTACGAGCCTCCGAAAATACGCCCGGGCGCAAGATATATGTCGAGCATCTGCGTCAGTCCGAACCAGAAGATAAACACGAACGGCACCGCGACCAACAGCAAAATCTTCACCCGCTTTTCCCCGAGAATGCGAAAGCCGGCGATCAGAAACAGCGTCGTGGAAATCAGGAACCCTAGCCAATCGAGCGCGAAACCGTAACACAGGCTCAACAGCATCAGGAAAATGACCGGCTTCCAGTTAAGATTTGCGGCAACCGGGCCGACCACCGCGCTCTTGCCACCGATCAACAAACTCAGCGAAAAAACGATACCCAGCCCGGACAATACATAGGGCAGGGTTCGGGCCGTCATCGCTTCGAGCTCGTCACCCGGATAAAGCCTGATATCGCTTGCCAGGTAGCCGTATAGGATTGACAACATCAGGAAAAACAAGGCGCCGATGCGTTCTTTGGAAATTCTCATATCCCGCCCCCGCCTGTCCGCGGAGAGTAAACACTCGCAGAGCGTAACCGGCGACTTGAAATACGCCGGGATGCGTTCACCGGAACGCCGCCATTATCATGCGAAACCTGGCTGCTCGTTTTGCGTTACAGAAACCCCAACTCGCGCATTAAATTACCGACCTGCTCTTCCTGCTGTTCGAGGAAACCGAAAAACTCGTCGCCCGGCTTATAAACATTGACCCAGCCATTGCGGGCGCGCACGGTTTCCCATTCGGAGGTCTTGTACATCTTGCCGAGCACATCGGCATAGGCCTGGGATTCAGCCTTGGAAAGTCCCGGAGCACCGAAAAAACCTCGCCAGTTGGCAAATACCGTCGGGTTACCCATTTCGACCAGTGTCGGAACATCCGGTGCATCCTTGAGCCGTTCGGGCGCGGTGATGGCGAGTATCCGCACCTGCCCTGCCTTGCTCATTTCCAGCGCCTCGCCGAGGCCGGTCGACAGTAATTGAGCCTCACCCGATAACAGCCCGGCCATCGCCTTGCCGCCGGCGTCATAAGGAATATATCGCAGTTTTTTGGGGTCGAGGCCTTCGGCCTTGATCGCGGCCGCAGGGACCAGATGATCGAGGCTACCCTTAGCGGAGCCGCCGGCAAACTTCATTTTGCGCGCGTTCTGCTTAAATCCGGCGACCACGTCTTTCCAGCTCTCGATCGGGCTGTCGTTGCGCACCACGAAGGCGCCATAGTCGGCGATGGTACCGGCAACCGGCGTCAGATCGCGAAATGATTGCGGGAAAACCTTGGTCAGCGACCGTACCACGATCGGGGTCGAATTGACCATCAGGGTGCCTTTTTGCTGGGCGGCGGTTTCGATCAGGTGGGCGATGGCCTTGCCGCCGCCGCCGCCGCCGCCGGACAGATTCTGGTACGAAGCCTTGCCAACCAGTCCCGATTTGGTCAGCGCTTCACCGGTACCGCGCGCGGTACCGTCCCAGCCGCCGCCGGCGCCGCCCGGAATCAGAAAATGGATCGAATCGATCATTGGCGCCGCCTGGCCGGCCGGAGACATGACAGCCAGTGTCATGCCCAGAAAACCGCCCACCAATAGAGTCGACAGTGACGTGGTCAAGCTTTTTGATACACCCCAGTTAAGCGGCATCCTTCATTTCCAGACATTGTTTTTCATAATCGTTCGGGCTGACATAACTCAGCGTCGAATGTAATCGATATGGGTTA
>Ga0126332_10000181_pt1 | contig 25565 bp, 23 predicted proteins | sample InaspJWI42metaG_FD_94482 | JGI IMG/M metagenome (GOLD analysis project Ga0126332, IMG submission 94482) | Marine gutless worms symbiont microbial communities from Oahu, Hawaii - Inanidrilus sp. 2 OAHU.JWI-42 metaG | ecosystem: Host-associated > Annelida > Digestive system > Unclassified...
CTTCCAGGCCGGCGGCAAATCGAGCCCTGGCACAATTATTTGAACATCTTAACAATGCCGAAGAAAAATATCCCGGAACAGATTTGCGACTGGTCTACGAACTCGGGGGATATACATCCCCCAGTTAAGCCAAAGGTGTCAGTTATTCTTCCCAGAGGTAAGGTGTCCTGAAGTTAGGTTGCTTAAAATGAATCCATCCTCGGTTTTTCGCAAACGCAAGCTCCGGTTCGTACAAAGCGTTGAGTGAGACGCCAAAGAGCTTATGGAAATGGTCAATATTAATCTTGCCAAAATTAAGTGAGAAGAGAATATGTTTAGCCGCCAATTCCTCCAATGGAAGGCTATAAAAATATTCAATACAAGAATTTCCATAATTTATATTTTTGATATAGTCATCAACTTTGTAATTGTTAAATTGCCAAAATCCTTTACACAATGTAGTAGCATAGTTGCCTAAACCTAAATATGGCTCACCCCACAGCAATCTCCTTTCAAAATATTCACTTGTTCCAGTTTCACTTTCGTGCCGTGAAAAATTAACAGATCCATAGTCTGCATGATAACCATTTTCAGTTAAGTATGAATAGGCCCAATTATACATTTGGTCGATTTCATTGAGCCGAGGAAGGTGAAACAAATTCTTTGCAAGCGTCGGCCCCTTACCCCTGTAAAGGCAATCGTAGATTGTTATTGAGTCGGGTTTAAAACTGACCGCCTGAGTTAAATCTTGCTGCCACAGAAATAAGGTTTGATTAGGTAGTCCAAAAATCAGATCAATATTTAATCTCTTGAAACCTGCTTTATGAATATTTTCGACTGCACTTGAAACTTCTTCAACATGTTGTTTTCTATTAATATTTTTGAGAAGTTTCGAGCTAAAACTCTGCACCCCCATGCTAATTCGATTGAAACCATAATTTTGAATTGTGTTTAATTTTTCAGCATATAAAGATGCCTGTTTAGGGGTTGTCTCTATACTATGCGCATTCGATGAATTGCTTTTTAACAATACTGATACCGTTGAAAGCAGTTTATCTAATGCTGACTCCGGCAATATTGTTGGCGTACCGCCACCAATATCAACACAGCTTACTCCCATCGTTTTAAGCAACGGATATCGATCGATTTCTTTGAGTATTGCATTGGAATAAGTCTCCATTCTGGAAGATGTAATCCGATGATCTGTTGCAAAGAAACAGTATGAACACTTTGTCTCACAAAATGGAATATGAATATAAAGAAGTTCAGGTATAGATCTTTGAAATAGAGCTTTTTCAGGAGTTGAAGAGTAATGCTCAACAAAATACTCCGGGCGGGGCGGATATTGTATTGAAAATTCAAATGGGCATTTGTTTACAAAACCCAACCATTTTTCTAGTGTTGTATCATTCGAATTATTAATGATAAAAACCCCCAACGGTTTTATCGCGATACGTCTTTATTTAATTCGGCACTCACCACCTTTTACTTGAATCTTTTTGTCAAAGCAGGCTCCTCACCAGGTCATCGCGTTCGTTGAGTCATCGAGTTTATTGGGTTCTTTGGATTTGTTGAGTTGGTTGGGTTATCGCGCTGGCATTGTTGTGTATTAAACTTCGGCGGCAAAAGTTCAGATATTTTCACCACCCGCTTCGCTCAAGGCACAGAGAGCACAGAGAAAATTTTTTTTTCATTTGCTGCTGAGACGCCAGCAATGAAAACCACTCGGCCCTGCGGGCAGCCATTTAAGGTTAGGCTAAATCAGTCTTCCCGAGCTCGTTTATTGTATTTCGCTTTTTGTTCCTTTACATATTCTATTAACTGTTTTCTTTGGGTTTGTTGAGTTTATAGGGTTCATTGAGTTCATTGCGTTCGTTGCGTTTATTGGGTTTATCGCATAAACTCATGTCATCAAGCATTGCCGATATGCATGAGACGGTTGCGTTTTCTGGGCAGATTCTGGATGCTTGATAGTTGATGCTGGATATCTAATATTACATTAATGATGAAATCCAAAAACATCCAGTATCCAGAAACCAGGATCCAGTATCAGTCAATACTTGCAGCGGTTTTCATCGCTACGGCCAAGTTTGAATACAGTATTTTGCGCAGGCTATATAGGATCAAGTCAAATTTTCATATGCCTGTTTTAAAACTCTTCCGATCTGTATTTTTTGAGGGCAATATTCTTCGGCTTTCGAATAGTCTGCCTTAAGAATGTTGGCTTTGATATCTGTCGGCAGTGCATTAAACAGCGCTAACGCCTGATCTTTATCTTTATAGCTGTTGGTGTACATGGCACAGCGCATGATATCGCTGATCGGAACATTTAAATCGACCGCTGATTCGCAAATGTTTGCACAGCCTGCGCAGTAGCCGGCAGATGTTTGATGCGCATATTGATCTAAAAGCCGTCTGTCACGCAAAGACAGCTTGGTCTTATTCAAGGCGGCGGCCACATTGGCCTGCAGTATGGTCATATTCGACATGGCGGAACAGATGCTGGCGATATGGGGATTGTCCCAAACAGCCTTGAGTTTGGCCTGTTCAGGGGTGTATCCTTTTTTTATAAAACTTTCGGTCATTTTCAAAGCGCTATCGGTTTCAGACCCGATCGAAGCATAAAAGTTTGCCGAAAAAGCGGCCTGTGTTTTCATGGCGGTCAATCCGATGCCGGCTTTCACGCAGGCATCCACTGCCCTTTTCATTTTATCCGTCCCCATGATTCGATAATTGTAAGTCATCATCATTCCATCGATCCACCCGAGTTTAGCGGCCGCCAGCATAGAGTTTTCCATATTCTTGTGGGCGCTGAACCCAAAGAAACGAATCTTTCCTTCAGCCTTGGTTTTTTCCGCCCATGCTTTGACTTCAGCTGTCAATTTGTCCCGGACATCTTTTACGTAATGAATGAAATACATGTCGATATAAGATGTATTCATTCTTTGCAGAGAGGTATTCAGCTTTTTGGTTAATTTATTTGGATTGGAAGTCGCTGCCTTGGTGACAAGAAACACTTTCTTGCGATCATTTGGAAATCTGGAAAAGTATTTGCCGATGGCCTTTTCGTTCTTTCCCCAGCCATATGAATCGGCCGTATCCCAATATGTTACGCCCAGTTTAATGGCTTGTCTGAATACCAGCAGGTCCGACGCACGCAACACCCCGCCAAGTGAAAGAATAGAGACCTTTTCTCCTGTCTTCCCAAATGGTCGCATCGGCACGGTTGTGGAATCATTCTTTTCGGATGCTTCTGCTAAGGGATCCATTGCCGCGCACATCGACCCGACACCTATGGCACCCAACGATTTTAAAAATGAGCGTCTCGTGTGTTTAATTCCTGTTTTAGACATCGTATCTCCTTTTATTCCATCTATGATTATCGGCAATAGGGTCAAACCCGCTTTTTGATTGGTAATTCGTTATTCAAGGTTTAACACGCTGTTTATGCTATTGACCAGAGAAAAAACATTAACTCTCAAGATCAGCAGATCATTGAAACGACTCGAACTCGTGAAATATCCGGGATAGTTGACCAGCACGCTCCCCAGACCACCGTCCACGCCCATGCTCTGGCCTGTTATCCAGGCGGATGATTCTTGGAGCAGGAAAAGGACTGTGTTGGCAATGTCTTCAGTGTTCCGATTTGATGTTGTTGAGAGCCATAAAGTGCCATCCGGTACATGTCATGCATTTGGTTGCTGTTTTGTCGCCACCACCCAGAGATACAGTTCCGCCATTTGACGGGTACTGTTTATTTGAAATCCGGTTTCCTGCAAGGCATCAACAAATTTTCTCTGATCAAACCGATCCTCCTGGGGATGGTCCATCAGCTTTCCGATGATCGGGTGCGTGATATATCGACTGAGAATTTCCTCACAATAAAACTTACCACCGGGTTTCAAAACCCGATGAATCTCGCCTAGTGCCGCCCGCCAATCTTTAACATGATGGATCGCACCGAAATTAAAGACTGCGTCGTACCGCGCACACGCCACCGGCATGAACCGCACATTTCCCACCCACAACCGTAATATACGCTTTTTCTGTTGCTGCCGCTGTCGTGCCAGGGAAGCCATTTTAGGATCCACGTCAAACGCATCTACGCTGGAGGCTCCGAAAAGATGGTAGATAAGATCGATCCCACCGCCCGGTCCGCAACCAACCTCCAGGGCTTTTGCGCCCGGTACAGGCCCACCCAATTTAAGCAGTTGCCGTGCCTCCAAATGCTTTTGCAGCAAAGGCCGAATTGGGCTGATGATGAAAAGACGCTCTAGAAAGTTAAGTTTCATATCGGAATTTGATCCATAAACCGCTGCCCAATAGAATAACCACGTTAAGGCCCGGTGAATTGATGATTCGACCGAAAGCTCCCTTTGTTGGAGCAAACGTTTGTATCGGGATGACACTAATTATTATAAACCGCCGTTGGAATCAGTCAAACTGGAGCGGAGGCGTGAAATGGTTGAATTTTGCTCGGAGTCGTAGTTGGAAAGTTTGGGCGAGCTCATTATTGCAACACATATAACGAAGCAAGGAGGCTGGAAAGTGATCCACTTTCTCGACGGGACTTTCTGTCAATCTCTTTGCCATGAAAACCGTTGCGGATCTGGTTTAATTCAGCTGCTCATAAAATTCCTTGGGCTGGAGTTCATCATAATCACCTTTGGAAGCGAGATATTTCCGAATATCCAGACAGAGGTGACATTTTGACAAATACCCATCACTAAGGGCCCGCTCCTGATAGCCCATATCTAAAGCAAAGTCTAACAATCCCTTCATATCTTCTTTTACCAAATATCTTAGAACCGGGCGCTTTTCCAGATCGATCCCTTCTTTTAAGAGCCGATCTATCTCAAACCAGCTGCCCAGTGAAATCCCGCCACAATAGCCGGGCATGAAATTGCCTTAATTGTCAAAATGATTGTGCCAGCTCCGAAGAAAGTCCGGCTGACACGGAATGTTAACGAATCGTTTGGACGGATAGCCGGGGTAAAAGTCTTTGAATGTCTCCGCTGCGCGTCCCATTAAGAAGAACTCGATCCTATCGGTTATCGATTCTTCCCGGGACAATTTTAAATATTCATCAATTGTAAGTTTGCCGGTAATGCCCAGCCGTTTGAACAGGCGGTAATATTCCACCTGGTAAACCATCACATTCTGCCCGAAGACCTCTTGACTGATCCGGATGCATCGTTCGGTTCTTTCGAACGGGACATACTCGGCATAAAAAGGGTTCACCGAGATCATGATCCCTTTTAATCCTTTTTCCTTGAGAGTCTGAAGGCGTTCGCCGGTCAACGCGTCGTTTTTACACCAGTAGCAGTTGGTTTCGACAAAGGTGGACGGGATCTTCAGTGTTTCTGCAATCTCAACGGCTTTCAGCAACAGCTTAAAATTCAAAAAGGGCTCTCCACCGCTAAAATGCAATCCGTGGTTCAAGCTCATATGATGCCGGCCAAATGGACTCGGCATTATTACTTTTGCCAGCTGCGGCAGAAATTGTTCCAGCTGTTCGACCGTGATCCAATCTCCCGTCCATTTCGGTGAGCAGGCATACATGCAATGCCGGCACTCGGCAGAGCATTTGTAGGATAGCATCAAACCACCGGAGATGGGTATGGGAATTTTCATTTCTTTCGAGTTGGTGAAGGGAAAACCACCGTATACATATTTCAGAAGATCGTACAGAACAAACGTGTAATGAAGCGTTATTCGTTAATAAGTCGGAATGATTGGTTATGATACCAAGAAAGTGGTAATTTATCAAGAAAGCGCCTTTGGCACCCAGGGTAAAGGTTTATCGGATTTGTTGAGTATTGACCCGTTTAAATGGACCTGAGGCGCACAAGTTCGCTTTGCCCCTATGAAATCCGCTGCGCTCGTTTTTTACTAAGAATTTCATTGGGCGAGCTCGTCTTCATCGAAGAATTTAACCCCAGTACGATCGTCAGGACCTACGGGCGGGCGCGGTAAAGGTTTATTGGGTTTAACGCGTTTGCTGACACTACTGCAGCGTCGTTGCGGCGCCGGAGGCGCCAGATCATGGTGGCATAGATGATGCCAGATAGAGAATAGCGACTGCACCGAAGATGACCGAGCGCCTTCGAATCATAACATGTTTGCCGCCGGCTAGTTGTGGATTAAGTTTATTCGAACTCTGAGCGAGGTAAGCCGGACTGGCGTATAATGGAGAGCAAAGTACCCACTCGAATCTCTTTGTGGTCCGGCACCGGAATGGTAATGGTTCGATCTGATGTTTTACGCTGCATTGCGATGTGGCTCCCGCGCCTTCTTACTTCAGTAAAGCCATGTTCCTTGAGGATATGACATACCTGCTTGCCGGAAAAAGTACGTAGTTTAGCCAACGGCTACCTCCACCTGAGTGACATAAACTTCCTCGTGCAGCCGTTCTTTAATTTCCTCAGGAGAGGCGGTTTCGAAAAAAAGTTCCAATGCTTCTTGCAGATTTTTTCTGGCTTCATCTACAGTGTCGCCCTGACTTGCGATATCCAGTTCCGGACACAGAGCGACAAATCCATCGCCTTCCCGTTCAATGATTGCTGTTAGCTTTTTATTCATCGGTTACCTCATATTTTCTTATTTTATTAAAAGCTATTGAAATTCTTTAAAATTGTCAAGCTTTGAATCGAAGGGCTGTGGGGGATTTGTTCAACGCCCGTGCTTGCATCCCGCTTCACGAGCCTTCCATCTTCGCTAAGGGCTCGCTTAAAAATAACTTCACATTTTAATTACTTGATCCATCCCGCCTGGCTGCGTTGGAAAATCCGCCGGGAGCAAGGAGCGGGGCATGATAGGTTGATTAGGTTAATTGAGTTTATTGCCCCGGTTAAATGCACCTGAGGCGCACAAGTTCGCTTTGCCCCTATGAAATCCGCTGCGCTCGTCTTCTGCGAAGAATTTAATCCCAGTACGATCGTCAGGACCTACGGGGCGGGCATGGTAAAGGTTTGTGGGGTAGGGCTTTTGCTGATCGATTCTTCTGCATATCGCTACACGTATAAAAAAACAACGGCCTTTCGCATCGACAAAGAGCAGGTTGTGATTTATTTTTGATCCACAAATGGAGACGCATCATGCTTACACAGGCGGAACTTAAAGTCCTTAATCTGCTGGCCAAGGAATGGGCGCATAGTGGCCCGCCCGGCATCCTGGATGTCAGCGACATCGTGGCGGCCGTAAACCAGGCACCCGGTGAGACCCTGCAGGCACTAAAAACGCTGTATCAAAGCGGCCTGGTGGAAATGAACGTGCTCAAGACCAGCGCGTTTCTGACGCCTGAGGGCTTTGAGGCCGCCGGAATCCCATGAAGCAATCTGCCACACCGGTTTCAGAGCGTTGAGAAGAAACAGTTGTCATCCATGGTTTGCTGGAGCCCCTGAGTCAGGGTTATAGTGGTTGTCAAAATAATGTTCCGGTAATCAGGTGATTGATAATAAAATATAAAATTGCCCCGCTGATATGTCTTGATTTAAACAGATTCGTAATCATTATAAAACTGAATACCTTTAATAAGGAGGTGAATCCAATGACGGAAGAGGAAAAAAATGTGATCGTTCCTATGGTTAATGTCAACCACAATGAGGATGACACCGGTTTGGTCATCAAAGTAGATCTTGCCGGCGCGTCAAAGGAAAGCGTGGATCTGGATATGGGCGAAAAAGGCTTTTGCGTGAAAGCCGAAGGCGATGATTTTCGCTACGAAAACTGCTACATGCTGGCTCACGACGTCAAAGCCGAAGATTCCGAGGCGAAATTTACCTCAGGCCTTTTGGTCATCAAAGCGCCCTTCAAAGAAGTGCGGCGCGGGCACAAGGTGACCATTCAGTAGGTCGCGTGCCGCAAAGAATCACATACAATTAAAGCCGAACCAACCTGGTTCGGCTTTTTCATTAAGCGAATGCGATTATCCGTAATCCGTCTGGATTTTTGACGAAAGGTTCGACTTGCTTGACATTCAGGGAGGCAATGGCATTCGCGACTATTTGTCTGAGGGTATCTGCCGCCGGCGAGGCAGGCCGCAGCCGCTTATTCCGACACGTCGACGACTTCGGCTTCGGTCACCCACATTAGCTCGGAGGGGGTCAGACGCATCATGGCGTCGATGTCGCCGCCGCCGCCGAAAATTACTTCCAGCCGGGTAACGGCCGGGTCCACCAGTGTGCGCATCTTCCGGCGATGACCGAAAGGCGGCATGCTGCCCACCACATAGCCGGTGAATGCGCAGGCCTGATCGGAGCCTGCTAACTTGACCCGTTTGCGGCCCACCCCCAGAAAGGCCGCCACTTTCTTGCGGTCCACGCGGGCTGTTCCGTTATTGATCACCAGCAGCGGCTGATCTTCGACACTGAACACCAGCGATTTGATGATCTGTTCGGCGTCAACGTCCAATTCTCTTGCCGCGTCGCTGACCGTGGGCGTGTGGGCGGTCATGGGCAAAATGACGGCTTCGATGCCATGGTCTTCGATGAATTGCTGCAGGTCGTTGCTGGTCATGGATTTCGGTGGCATAGACTTGTCCTTCAGGGGCCGACAGTTGGAGGTGACCGGGGACTGTCGAACTTCAGCTTTTAAATTGCAGGGGCTGTCGCGCCGCATTTGTCGCGTCTTTTATATCCAATCAATTCACTCCAACTTCGTCAGGTACGCATCCCGGGTCAACCAGAGCTCCTCCATGCGGAACATGTGCCAGTGATCGTGCATCAGAATGTGTCGTACCAGGACGTACAGCGAATAAAGTTCGTATTCCGGATGAGTGCCGGTTTTGTGCCAGGCGGCAGCATCTGCCTTTTCAAGCAGCGCCAGCTGCTTCTCCCGCTGGTGCGCAAACGATTCCAGGGCAGCGGTCATCTCCATCAGCGGCGGCGTGTCTTCGACTTCATCTTCGCCGGGTATGTAAGGAATAAACTCGGGCCGGTCTTCATTCATAAACCTTTGCAGACGCTCCAGGAGCATGGGCTGCACCTGGGCCAGGTGACTGACGTGTTCGGCAATGGTCCAAAAGCCTTCGCCACGGCGCAGGTTCATATTGTCTGCCGAAATGGTCTGCACGAATTCCGACAGGATACGGCCGGAGCGCTTCAGGCAATCCAATAAATCGGGTATATCCTGCATATCAAACCTCACTTAAGTTTGGGGAAAGTTTGGGCTAGTATTTCATGTTTATCGACCCTTCGGGCAGCAGCAATATAGTACAATGTCACATATTTCGATTAAGGAATCAAGATCGCTTGTCAAACAGGGAATTGCATGTGCCGGATATAGCTCAAAGCTTCAGGCCCGCCAGGTCGAATTTCTCCAGCATGAAGCGGTGAAAAGCGTCGTCATCGAGATCGGCGCGGTTTCCCAGGAACTCTTTGCTCAGCGGACCGGCTGCATATACCGCTTTAGGTGTGTCTGCGAGAACGGCTTCCAGGATCAGGTCGGCGATCAGTTCCGGATCGGCGATGGACCGCTGTTCAAACATGTTTCCTACTGCCGCCTTTGTCGTCTCATAAAACGGTTTATAGTCCGGATCAGTGCGTGCCATGAGATCGCCGGTCATTTTATCGGCAACTTCACCGAACTCGGTTCCGATGGCGCCCGGGCGGATCGCCACCACCCTTATGCCGAAGGGCGCCAATTCAGTTCGCAAAGCATCCGTAATGCCTTCGACGGCATACTTGGACGAAGCGTACACACCGCTGCCCGCAAAGGGAAACTTTCCGACGATGGAACTCAGGTTCACGATGGTTCCTTTTCGCATTTTACGCATGGCGGGCAGACAGGCCTGCGTCACCCGGATAAGCGCAAAGAAGTTGACCTCGAACAGCCGCTTGATATCCGCCAAGACAACATCTTCCAGCACCCCCCGGGTACTGTAACCGGCATTGTTGACGAGAACGGAGACAGGCTGCGGCAGGTCCGCCAAGTAACGGCAGAATGCCTCTGTGTCCTCAGGCCGAGAAAGGTCCACCTGCCTGGCGGTGATGCCCGGGTGTTGATCCGCCAGCGCAACCAGGCGGTCCAGTCGCCGCGCTGCAGCGATGACGTTAAATCCCTTTTTGGCCAACCGCACAGCGGTCACCTTTCCGATGCCACTGCTTGCCCCGGTCACTAGGGCTGTTTGTTTTTGCACTTGCATAGCATTCTCCTTAAAAGATGAGTAATTAGTTTCCATCCGGTCCGCCGCAGGCGGATACCGATCAGCTGCGTTCTCCGCAAGCATAAAGCATAGTGCGTATCGCATAGGGCATAGCGTTAATGGAAAAGACAGGATGGAGAGTGCATTGAAGCTTTGCCCATTGCTCCATGCGCTCTGCGATAACGCCTCGTCGTAAACCCCTGCCCGCCATCGCGAGCCGCTCAGGCGAGGCGGGCGGGCTTGTGCGGCTTGTTGAACACATTAATGTAATAAATCAAGACGTGAAATCCCGCAGCCTGACGGGGCCCATCGAAATCCGCCTCAGGCGGATCAAATTGGAAACTAATTCGTGCCTGGTTTAATTTCCAGATAGGCACTAATTAAATGAAAAGGTCATAACTGTATATGATAAGCAACATTTTATGAAATAAAAGGCGTATTGCGTGGCTCGCGACAGTACCCAGGCTTTACTAGCGACCCAAACTGACCGATACAGGAGTAACTCAGTTCATTGACGATCTGCTGCTTTGCCTTTGACCACTTCTGTGCTATGATACCCGGCATTTAAAGTGACATCGGTGTTGAGTTTTTTATGCATGCAAGTTTGCTGCAGGAGTGAGAATGTCTCCGGATTCCATCAGCGCAATGTTTACGGATACCGTATTGGAAAACCTGTTCCCAACCCAACGGGCGGATCGCTTTTTCGAAGCCATGTACGGCGACGTGTCCGAAGGGGCGTACGATATTCGACTTTCATTTCATGCCTGCGGACCCGATGCACTCGAACTGCGGTTCAATTTATCCCGGCGGCCGGACAAATGTCTGCTTTGTAATCTGACCTACGGTCTGCCGCAAGTTTTTTCCCGCCATCCCATCATCAACATCCGGGGTCTGGTAAGCGATATCGAAAAAATGCTAAACGGTGCAGCGCAATGCGGCCGCTGGGAGTTGGGTGACACCCGGGAAATTTCCGCTGACCTGCATGTCATACCACTGACGATATTTTTGGACAGCACCTAGTTTGCCCTTATCGAATTCGGGGGGCATCGCGTGTTATATCAACGCACTGCCGGCAAAGTATTCATGGGGATCAAGCGCGTCAAAAGCGATCTTTCCCTGTCGCCGCGCAGCGTTGTACAGTTTATTGATATAAGCCTTCCATTGAACTTTGAGCCGCGGATGATCCTGGTAGACCGAATCGAGGGCGTGATTGATCTCGTGTTGCAAGATCTCTTCAAACTCGGGAGTTTTCAGAATGCCGGCTAATATGAAAATTATCCGGTTATGGTGGTTGTATGCCGCCGGTTGTTGGTTCCATTCACTTCCGCCGTTGAATTGATCTTCCACCTCGAACCACTGTTTCTGTCCGTCCCGGTTGACGTCCACCCACCTTCCCGGCGTGATCTTGCCGTCTCCGTCCAGATCCTGTCCGAAACCAAGGTCGGTGAGCCTGGCTTCCTCGGCACCAACGAATATGCGAACGCCGTTTTTTTCCAGAAAAGTGGTCAGCTCGGGGGGGAATCCGGCCATCTTTCCGGCCACGTCACTTATCTCTTGTGCGGTGGCGCTTCCGGTAATGAACGGCTCGGCGATCCGGATCCGGGGCTGTATCTCCGGGGCTGAGTTCAGCGAATCCAATTTCAGGCCCGCAATAAATTTTTTCAGATAACCCTCGGTAACGACTGCGGTTTCGTACATGGCCAGCGGGTGATACTTTACCAGGTCGGGGAACTCTGCCAACAATGTATGCAGCGACGGCGTTATATGGGCGTGACAGAAAATATCCTGCAAACTGTGCAGGCCGATGCTCAATTCCTGCTCCGCCGCATCGTAGTAACCGTCGCCCGCCAGATCGAGGGCCCGGTCGAAGTGGATCCTGGCGGCGGTGATGCGCGTGTCTTCGACGCCGCAGGGGCTGCGGTTGTAATGCCGGTGTATTTCTCCGCGCCCCGCCTCGGTGCCGGTCATTCTGGGTTGGGTCTCGTCATCGGGATCGTGATAGTGAGTGCTGCTGCTGTCGACCGCAAAACACATGTGTGCGATTCTGCCTGCCTGAATTTGCGTAAATCCCAGCTTGAGGGCAATGTCATAGGTGCCGAAATTTCCGGTACCTGTGTGACCCGGGTTGATGCTTCCGGTATGGATGCCTTCCTCCCATGCGTATTGGCGGAGTTTTTGACGCACAATCCCAAAATAGTGCGCCGTTTTAGAAGCCGCGCTCCGATCTCCTTTGACAATTTGCTCAACCCGGCCATAGCGGTCATGATTGAGTCGAGCCACCCCGGCGTGCTTTTCTATTTTTTTGACCAACAGCCGATCGATCAATCGGTCGATGGCGTCGACCAGATGCGGGCTGAGCCGGCTAAGCGCCAGTAAAACCTTCTGCAGGACAGCGGCGATGTTCGCGGGAAACGGAAAGTAGCGCGTATCCGGACGATAACCGTCAACCAAATGAAACCCGCGCAGCATTTCGACGTTCGTCCGTCCGGCCGTCATGGGTTGCGCAAGACCGAGGTCGGACAGAAACCGATGCGGATCGTAACTATCGATCGGCCGGCCGCCGAGCGTACTTTTATATTTTTTAGCATCTTGCGGATCGTCGGCCGGCTGCCATTGGCCGCAGCCGTAAATATCATCCGGGATGGCCAGGTTGCGCTGGATCTCTTTTTCAAGGGCTCCCTCTTGCCAGATCTCGGGCTGGAAGAAGTTTATTTTTGAGAGCTTAGTCATGCAAAAATTTCACGCTAAGGTATGGTTTATCAGCAGTGAAGAATCCAGGTTCTCCTCGGCAAGCTCCACCAGATGCCGGTGGTGGGTGAAAAAAATGACCTGGGTCTTTTTTGAAAGATCGGCCAGGGCTTTTAAGGCTGCAACCGCACGCCCGTCGTCGAACTTGACCAAAATATCGTCCACGATAAACGGCATCGATTCGTTCCGGGCCAGGTATTCGGTCACACCTGCCAGGCGAAGGGCCAGATACAGCTGATCGGCCGTACCGTCGCTCATTCCGTCCACCGTAACGATCTCTTTTCCGCCCGGCCGAACCCCCACCAGCACCGGTTGGCCATGATCGTCAACCTCCAGGCGCAGTCCGGTAAAGGATTCCTGGGTGAGCTGCGAAAACAGCAGGTCTGCGCGCTTTAAAACCGGTCCCTGGTTTTTAGCGCGATATCCTTCCATGGCCAGGTTCAGTACGGCGGTGGCCAGCTTCAACCGTGCGTACTTTTCAACATCGTTTTCGATGCGCCCCAAAAGCATCTGCGTTTCTTCTGCCAGCTCGGCCGCCCGCGCGCTGCCGTCCATTTTGCCGAGCTCTGTGCGCTCGCTGCCGATGGTTTGATCAAGATCTGATTTTTCACGGGTTTGCGCAGCAATACTGTCTTCCAACAATTGAATTTGGGTATCGATGGCGTCCGGGTCCTCTTTGAGTGCATCTTTTATGAATTCGTCGACGGTTGCGCCGGCACTTAACTTGCGCAAACGGTCATCGAGTCCGGCCAGCTCGGACTCGATCCGACGCCGCTGCCCTGAACGTCTTTCAGCTTCGGCCAGCTCCTGGTGGCTGTTGCAGCCCGCCTCCCGGCACATGCTGTCGAGTTGCGACTGAATGTCGGTCAGGGTTCCGACAGCTTTTTTTTTCCGTTCTTTTTCTGTTTTCAACTGCTTATCAAGAGTCTTTTTCTTTGATGCAGCGGTTCTGATCTGGTTCAGGCGCCGGTTTAATTCTACAGCTGCCTGGTCTGCCGGCATGCCCGCCAAATCTACGGCCGCCGCTTTCACCAGTGCCAGGACATTGCTTGCGAAGGCGTCCGCATCACGGTCGATTCCGGCAATGCGTTTTTGAAGAATGGCGGCCTCGTTGAGCTTGTCGAACAGCGTTTTGAGCTCTTCGACCACCACGTTGGCTTGGGCCGGAAAAGCATCGGCGCCCAGTCCCAGCGGACTGACGGCTTGCGCCCACAGGCTTTGCCACTGGGACAGTTCCTTTTCACTGTCTGTCACCCGGGTTTGGGCTGTGGTCAGTTCATTTTCGCGCTGCGCGATGACTGCCAAAAGCTGTTCTCTTTTGCGACCAAGATGCTCTTGGCTTTCGACGACCTTGCGGCCGCGTTTGATGAGATCGGACAGGGTTTCATTTTCGTCGGCCGGAAACCCGGCTAGGGTAAGCAAACATTGGTCCAGGGTCCGTCGCTGCGCATCGATGTCGTTTCGCAGATCTTCGGCATTGGCCTTTCTTTCCCGAATCTCGGCCGCTTTGGCGGTAAGGGATCGGTGGTTCTGCGCCCAAACCCGCATTTCCTTAGGCGTTCTGGGAACGATGTCGACCGGTTCCCAGAGCCGGACCCACTCCTGGCGGGTTTCCGCAAACCACTTCTCAGCAGCGGCCAGGTCGGTTTCCAATTGCGCCTGTTGCTTTGTGCGCACGTCTCGATCAGTCAGCAGCTTGGCTTTGGCGGCAACACGGTCTGCCTCGCGCCGAAGCCTGTCGGCGACCTCATCAGCCCGTTGAACGCTCGACCCGAACGCCGCGGCAAGGTTTTCCGAGGCTGGAAAATTGCGGACAAAGTCATTAACAGCTTCTTCGGAAGCAGGCGCATCTGCCAGCCGGGACCGAACCAGTCGCCAGCCGTCATCCCGCAAGTGCCTTGCCTCCAGCAGGTCCTGCTCGGTAGGAACCGCATGCTCTATCTGCAGGGCCTCGAGCTGACGGTCAACTTCCTGCCTCTCGCCCTCGACTCTGGCAATTTCAGCTTTGAGATCGGCAACCCGGCGCTCGGCTGCATCCACTCTATTTTCAAAGTCATCGATTGTCTCGGCCAGAGGCACGGGAAGCGATTCGAGTGCCGCCACGGTTCCCTGCCACAGCGTCTGCTTGCCCAGCGTCACTTCCAGATTTTTCAACGCACGTTGAACCTCCCGCTGCACCGCCCGGCAATGCTTTTCCAGAGCACCGAATTCTTCTGCCTGGGCCATGGCATCTTTTAAGGCATCGACCGGTTTTGGTTCCTTCAGGTCTTTGAGCTCTTTTTTCAGATTTTCAAGGTCGTGCGCGAATTGGGGAATCTGTTGGCGATTGTTCTCGATGCGCGTGACGATGCGCTCATAACGGGTGCCCAGCTCATTTATGCGCACCGTCTCTGTTTTTTTTATCCGCAGCTTTCCGGCCTCTTCGAGGCTAAGATCGTCGCGCAGGCTGCGCAGAATATCGGCTGCTTCTCCGCGCAAAACGCTGCGGCGGGTTTCGAGCCGGACCCTGTCCTTGGCCGCTTTATTCTGACTGCCCAGCTCCTGGTACATTTCTTCTATCAGCCCGGCATTCTCAAGGGTAATCTCGGAGACTTGCAGTTCCCCGGCCGCTTTTTCGATTGTTTCAATCGCATCCAGGGCTTTCGTGCGGTCGTTTTCAGCAATTTGAAGATTTGTGAGAAGCTCGCGGCGTTTTTCACCGAAGTGTTCCGGCAAAAGGGCGGCCGATGCATAGTCCTGCAGTTCGTGCATCAATTCCGTGCGCCGCGCGATAATCGGAAGCGCTTCGCGGATGCGCTTCGATCGATGCAAATCCCGCTGATCGCCGGCCAGCTTTTGCTCGAGGCTTTGTTTGCGCGCCGTCGCTTCGCGAAAGGCCCGATCGTGTCGCTGCCACTGCTGACCGGGAAGCTGGGCGTCGCGCAGCTCCTTGCGTTTGCTGTTGAATCGACTGATGGCTGCGTTAATGCTTGGTTTTTGGCCGGATGGTTTGAAAAGGGCATCCGCTTCGGCCTGGAGTTGCGTTTGAACCTCCCGCAAATTGGCGATTCCCGAGCCGGCTGCAAACAGGATTTGGCCGACGCTGCCGCCGCCACTGATTATTTCTCTGCCGCCGCGCACAAGGCTGTCGTAACCGATGCCGAACATGGTGGCAAACAGATCGGTGCCGACACCGCTTAAGAACCGCTGAAGGGCCGACTCGTCCAACACGGTTTGATCATCCTCGGCCCGCAGGGTGTTACTTCTTCCTTTGCGACGCACTAATTTGAGCAATTCACCGCTGCTGCTTTGTATGGCAGCGCCGATTCGCATTTTAGCGTACGGGTGGCGGAAATCGTCGCCTGACCGCTCGGGAACCCCGTAGAGCAAGGCATGCAGCGCCCGCAGGGCGGAGCTCTTGCCCGCCTCGTTGGGGCCGTACACGATGTGCAGCCCCTCACTGCCCGCGCTTAGATCAATGGCCGCATCGCTGAACGGTCCGTACGCAATCAATTGCAGTTCGAGTATTTTCATTGGCTATCCCCGCTGCGTACCAGGCGCCGAATAAGCATCGGCCGAACCAGTTCAAGCACACCTGCCAACCATTCGGGATCGTCAAGCCGGATTTCACCGGCGCCCTCTTTGAATTCCCGGGGCAGCTTTTTAGCAAGATCTTGCAGCTCATCGGCTAGCTCGTTCAGCAGGGCGCGATCGCAGGAAAGCTCGTCAAAAAGCCGCAAGAGTTCCCCCAGGGCGCCTTCGGCAATCGTTGCCGGTTCTTCTACACCGGGCAGACGTGTCCGTATCTTTACCTTCTCGATCCACACCTGCTCCCCGCTGCTGTCTATGACTGCCGACCGGATCTCGTTGGACCACCGCTCGGCATCTGCACCCAGTTCACCGTGCGCACCGGTTTCCCCGGCGATGATCACCCGCACCACCAGCGGCACCCCCTCGTTTTCGTCGACAAGCCGTGTGATGCGTTCACAGGTACGATCGACCGCTTCAAAGCCGCTATCCACACCGGCGACGTTCACGTCCGCAACGATCCAGCGGATCACATCCAGGGGTTTGAACACCGGCTCGGGGCGCCCCCTGTCGTCAACGGCCACCAGCACAGAGCCCTTGGGTCCGGTTTCCCGGATGTGCCGGCCCTGAATGTTGCCGGAAAACACCACCGGCGGATTGTCGCTGAGCACTTCGAACTGGTGCACATGCCCCAAAGCCCAGTAATCGTAACCTTTAGCGCGCAACCCCTCCAGCGTGCAGGGCGCATACGGCTCGTGACCTTCCCGGCCCGAGGCGCAGGTGTGCAAGACACCGATGTTGAAATAACCGGGCAGCGGCGGCGGATAGTCCACGGACAGGTCTTTCTTCACGGCCGGCGTCGCAAAACTGCGGCCGTGAATCGCAACGCCGAGGTCCTCGAGCCGATGGGTCGATGGTTTGCCGGACGTAAACAGGTGCACGTTTTGCGGCAGCCGCAAAGATTTGGTTATTTTGCTGGCCGCATCGTGATTACCGGCAACAATGTAAACCGGGATATCGGCATCGCGCAGCTTGCTGGTCTGCGACACGAAGTAAAGCCCGGTGTTGTAGTCTTTCCAGTCGCCATCGTAAAGGTCACCGGCAATCAGGACAAAAGACACCTCTTCGGCAATGGCCGTTCGAACCAGGTTGTCTAAAGCCCGGCGCGTGGCCCGGCGAATCTCTTCGGCCGGGGCCCCTTCGTAATAGTCCAGCTTGTGCAGCGGGCTGTCCAGATGAATGTCGGCGGCGTGGAGAAATTTGAACATGATCATGTTCCGATTTTTTGGTCGATTGTATGCGTTCACTTAAGCCGATGCTGGGCATCGAAGATTCTTATACGCGATAACATCGCCCAAAGCAAATCGGTTTAACACCGGCGCCGGAAAAAGCTCAAAGGCGGCAGCGCGCACCATGGTGCCCGCTGATCGCCCTTCAGTTGATGGATCTACGCCATAGTTGCGCAAATATTTCGGGCTGATTGTGATCATATTTTACTCGTGGTATAGGATTCAAGCGATATCGAGCGTATACTAGGGAACCGTCAAAGAAATTGTGCATATTATGGTTGACCAAAAATTACCTCACGCAAAGCCGCAGGCGCCAAGGTTTTTTATGTTCTTTCTTTGCGGCTTGGCGTCTTTGCGTGAGAATTTTATAATTTCGCCTTAGTGCAATGATTTTTAGGCTGTGTCGGAAAGAAAGACTTATTTCTGGAGAAAATCCATATTCCTGAACAGGAGCTGATAGCAACATGCGAAAGAATCTGCGCTTTGCACTGATTGTCGTGGTGATCCTTTGGAGCATTTACCTGCTGGAAAGGGTGCTGCCGATTGATTTAAGATTTTATGGACTGATTCCGCGTTCTCAGGACCGACTGTGGGGTATTCTGACCTACCCTTTTCTGCATGCGAATTTCCGGCATCTGGCCGCCAACACCGCAGCCCTGTTTCCCCTGCTGCTCGTATCTCTGTCTTACAGCCGCAAGTTGACCCATACCGCCCTGATGATCATCTATCTGCTGACAGGAATCCTGGTCTGGTTGTTCGGCCAAGGCAAGGCCGTTCATATCGGCGTCAGCGGAATTATCTTCGGCCTCATCGGATTTTTGATTTTTCTGGGTATTTTCCGGCGCGAATGGACGGCCCTGGGGGTATCGATTGTGGTCGGTTTTTTTTACGGCGGCGCGCTCTTCACCTTATTTGCCTATATACCGGGAATTAGCTGGTCGAGTCACTTTTTCGGATTTGTGACCGGTGTGCTGGCTGCCTGGTGGATGAAAAGGGGACGGGCTAGATAGGATCTGGTAATTAATATGGATTTTATCCAGGCCTTTCTCAACAGTCGCGTCTTAACGCGGCATTATTGGCTGTTTCTTACAGGTAGGCTCTATCTTTGCCCCCGACTTCGGGAAAGAAGAAAATCAAAACCAGGGTGACCAGCGGTATAAACGCCACGTGCAGCAGAACGGTTTCTATGGAGAAAAGATCCGCCAGCTTTCCGACCAGCGGCGACACAATTCCGCCGAGCCCGTATGCAAAGCCCATCATCAGGCTGGCTACCATCGATCTGCCTCTGGGAGCGAGTTCCTGGGCCATGACAACCCCGACGGGCAAGGAGGCCATGACAAACAACCCGGCCGCAAACGCTCCGGGGTATACCCAGATTCCCGGCGACTTGAGGAGCAGCAGCAGTGCCGGGGTCATCAACGCGTGGGTAAGGTAGAAAATCGGTTTATAACCGATCCGGTCCGAAAGATAGCCGGCCAGCAGTCCGCTGGCCGTACCGGCAAGGATAAAAAGCGAGGTTACAAATCCAATGGAGACCAGCGAATAACCGTTGTCGGCCAGATGAACCGGGATAAAAGTCATAAATGACTGTCCGGTGACAGCCCGCAGCACCATTGTGAGCCAGATCAGCAGAATCGCCTTCCACACCTGTCCCAGGGAATTTCGTATCGACCCGATAAACCCCAAATGATTCAACCCTTCACTTTGCGGAACAGGCAACGACAGATAGAGGAAGATTAAAGCGCTAAATCCGATCAGCATGGTGGCAGGCATGGCATCGAGTCCGTAGCGGGACACAAACCAGGTGATAAAAAGCGGCCCCACCCCGAACGCCAGGGTGCCGCCCGTATTAAACACGGACATGGAAAAACCGGCATTGCGCCCGCCGTAGACCGGCACCATGCCCGTCACCGAGGGATGAAACATGGATGAGCCGAACGAGCCGGCCCCGAGCAATACAATCAGCAGCCAAAAGGACGGTGCAATCCCCGACAGAGGAACAAACATAACCGTGAGCAGCAGCCCCCCCAGGGCGAAGGTTCTTGTCGGATAGCGGTCTGCAAGATAGCCGACCGACGGCTGCACGATGAAAGCCAGAAAACGCATAATCCCGGTAATGATTCCGACCTGTGCCAGGGACAGTGCAAGTTTGTCCACGAAAGCGGGAAGCAGCGGCATGACAAATGAACTGTAGAAATCGCCGATGAAATGAGCCAGGGTCAGGGCGAAAATAATTTTTACATTTACGCTTTGGGCGTGGGCAGTCATAATCGTTACCGTTAAATGGGGTTAAAAAAGTAGGGCATAATAGGGGAAGGATCTTTGCGTGTCAAGCCGATATTTTGCCGCTTTGCAGGTCGAGAATGGATCGGCGGACCAGGTCTCTCAACTCTTCCACCGAACAGGTTTTGAACTGTTCGTAGCCCAGGGGCCGACCGATGGATACCCGAACCGGCCCCGGATTTAATTTCCAGCTGCTTTTGGCGTTGTATTCAAACAATCCGCTAATGGCAAAGGGCAGTATGTCCGCTCCTGACTGCAGCGCAAGATGAAAAGGCCCCTTTTTAAATTCACCGATCTCACCTGTCAGTGTGCGGTGGCCTTCCGGCAGGATCCCGATGGATGTCCCGGACACGAGCACCTCTCTGGCTTTTTCCAGGCTTGCGATGGCTTTTTTGATGTTTCTCCTGGCAATGGGAATATTGCCCCATCTTTTAGCCATCCTTCCCCACAGGGGGATTGAAAAATGGTAAGCCGCCTCGACCCCTACAATGGTAAGGGGGATAGCCACCGGAATGACAAAGATATCGAACAGGCTTTGATGATTGCCCATAATGAGATAGGTGCCCTGCCGGTCGATATGTTCACTGCCGGACACGGTCAAGCGGATACCCACGATCTTCAGCAGGACGGCAAACAGCGCCCTGGCTGTCGCATAGGTTTTGTCTTTCGGCAGGAGGTAAAGACAGATGGAGAGAATAATGAAAGCAAAAAAGAAATATATCGAACCCGCAGCCCACAAGAGCAGCGATACAACCGTTTTCAACAGAAATACCTTACCAATTCAGGATGAATGTTGATTTCCGTATCGGTGACAAAACCGAATCCGGTAACGTTGATGAAATAAAACCGCTCTTGACCCTGGGAAAAACTGCAGACGTCAACCGGTTTGGGATTCTGCCGGATAAGGGCGGCAACGGCATCCTCGACTGTGCGTATGTGCAAAACCCGGGCAAAGGAATTTCCGCGGCCCACCGGGATGATGCCCAGAGGGGGCAAGTGAGCGTTTTTGTGGAATTTTAGCAGACCGTTTAGAACCTCGAAGTTGGTGCCGTCGCCGCCCAAAGAGACCACACCGGCATAATTTTCCAGTGTCAGCTCTCGGGCAAGCTCGACAGCATGCCCCCGGTATTGCGTGGGCAGCAGATCAAAGCCGATATGGTGATCGCAAAGTGTTTCCGAGACCCTGGGTATGAGCTTATACCCCTTCTTACCACCTGAATGCGGGTTTGCGATGAGTGCAATTTTCACAGGGCGGCCGAACTCGTTGGGCTTTAGACGCCTAATAATTTCATTTTTCAAACGTTATGTTAAAAAATGCTTACATCTGCTACATTTGTCGACCTGGCTTTGTGGATATGGCCGGCGCCTTTTTCTTTATTTGGCCGGATTTCTTTTCCGGTTGACGGGGTGTGTGGAACGCCTGCATCGTCTCCATCTTCAGCCCTTTGGGGGCATCGGGCACGCTGAACTGATACGGCGCAAACAAGGTGACCATGTCGGATTCGTTTCCCAACTCGTCAATGGCTGTAATTCCAAATTCAACCGGGCTGTTGCCGGGTTTGAATGAGTCCACGTCATCTGGCAGAACAATTTCGGTGATATTGCCCAGTTCTGCAAATTTGGAATCATAATTTACCCCGCCGTCTTCGGCCCAGTACAATTTGTACCCGACCACCTGTGAAGAATTGGAAGCTCTCCAGCTGAGCCTTCGTTTTTTCATTTTGGCCATCTCGTTTCCTCCCCGGAACAAACAGCTTCTTTTTCATCACCTTCGCCCGGTCAGAGGCTGTATACGTTGTCTCGCCCGGTCTTTTGAACAAGTGGCCTCTGTTCTCGGTACGCGTCCGGGTCTTCGAAATATTCGTGCCTTGAGTTGAGCTGCATTTCGGAAAGTATCATCTGCGGTAGAATTTCTTCACACAGACTTTCGATTTCTTGCGACGCTTTGCAGCCGGGGGCATACTGTAGCACCGAAACGCCGGAGGTCATCGCGTCGATATACGCCACTCGCTGGCACAATTCGGTTTCAAAAACATCCGCGTTGAACACGCCCAAAGCCGCTTTGGCTTCGCGTCCCACGCGAGTTCCGGGAATCTTGCGACTGACGACAAGTCTGGTTTTCAGTTTGGGATTCTGTCTGCGCAACGCAGAGATCATCTCCAGCGTTCCCCAGCACGACCAGATATCTAGGGGGCTGGGACTCAAGGGAACGATGGCCATATCGGCGACCGCCAGAATCGACCGTGTGATGTCACCGATGGCGGGCGGCGCATCGATCACAAGGTGGTCATAATTCTGGGCGAATACCTCGATGTCAACCTGACTGATCGGCCCTGGATGGTGGAGTATTTCGAACGCTTGGTTTTCCTCTACGGCGTGCCGCTGAATCGCGCTTCCCTGAGGGTCGGTGTCAATAAACGCCAGATTGAAATTTTTTCGTCTTAAAATGGCCGCAAGATTGATTGCGATAGTGGTTTTGCCGACGCCGCCTTTCTGGTTGACAAAACTGATAATCATTGTACCTCTCCTAATCTCGTAAGTGCGTTAACGTAAGATATCATCACGTTGCAATCGGCCTGACTCAGCACAGCTACTCTTGCTGTCAGGGCCCTTGAATAGGATACGGATGACATAACCCGTTCGCCGCAGCCGGGACAGGCAATTATCGAAAAAAGTTCTCCTTCCTTCCGGCTGGCAGCAAACCCACAATTTGTCTACCTTTACGGAATTCTACTCTTCTCACCACCTGTTTTCATCGCGTTTTATAATCGGTGGACGTTATCCCCATACAATCCTATGCGGCATTTGTCAATCCTAAAACCACATTATATAGGATAATTATAGGTTATATTGACCAACATATAGTGTACCTCTGTAAGATTTTGGAAGGTAAAAGGCCGGATAGGGTGTATGAATTTTAGTACCGAAGGACACGTTGCACCCGGCTCACAGCTTATAGCGGGTGGTATATAGCTCGTTGAGGATAGAAGACGCATCGAATTAATGCATTGCTTGAGTCACTTTCGTCTGTCGGATTTAGATGTCATCAGTGATAGTGATCCAGCTGATTATAAAACGATTCTATCGACTTAACCGGCTAACCGGCCAAACCTGACACCAGGGATTGTTTTGAACGGAGCGCCCCTTGCGCGGTCAGTCCAGGTCTCATTATGGCGGTGCAAGAGCACTGCATGCAGTTTCTCTATACGACCCGGTGGGCCGCACTCTCGGTACGGCCGGCCGGCGTGATCCTGATAAAGTCCAGCTTGCGCTGCAACTCGCGGATCGTTGCCGCGCCGCCGTATGTCAATCCGGACCGCAAGCCGCCGATGATATCGGCGATGATGTGCTCTTCCGTCTCCAGATAAGGCACTTCGGTTGCTATTCCTTCGGCGGTTTTCCATTCGGCCATGCCGCCGTGGTAATCATCCTGCACTTCTGTGCTGGCCATTCCACGATAGACTTTCAACTTGACTTCCCGGCCGTCGGCACCTTTCTTGGTAATAACCGCCCCGGGAGTCGGCCGGGTTCCGGCCAGCATGCTGCCCAGCATAACGAAATCCGCACCGAAAGCCAGGGACTTTACAATATCACCGGGCGTTCGGATTCCGCCGTCGGCCACAATCGAACGGTCGACGCGGGCACAGTTTTTGATAGCCGTCAAATTCGGTACCCCGAAACCGGTCTTGATCCGTGTGGTGCACACCGAACCGCCGCCGATACCGACCTTTATAATATCCGCACTGCAGGACACCAGGTAGTCGGCACCAGCATATGTCGCCACGTTGCCGGCCATAAGGCAGGCCTCCTTACCCAGCATTTCCCGAATATGCTTCAGGGTCCGGCCCACATACCTGGCATGGGCGTGGGCGACATCCACACAGAACATCCCGGCCCCGGCCGCCCGCAGCGCTTCGGCTCTTTCAAGATCACGCTTGGAACAGCCGATGGAAACAAAAACCGGAAATCGGCATGCCTTGAACATTTTCACATTGTCTTCAATCGGCATGAAGCGGTGGAGCACACCGATACCGCCTTTCGATCCGATGTAATCGGCCATGGCTACTTCGGTGATGGTATCCATGTTGGCGGTCAGCACGGGCAGTTTCAGCGAAAGCTTGCCCGTTTTACAGGTGACCGCAATGTCCACGATCTTGCGGGATTCCCAGTGGTTGTACGAAGGTACCATTAGTACATCGTCATAGGTAATTGATTCCATCTCTCAGCCTCCTAAAGCAAAGTCGTGTAGCTCAATAGCTCAAAAAAACCTCCCACAGTCTCCCGGGCATACCAATAAATTAACGCTTATCGGGCACACCCCGTCCCGCCTCAGATTCTTTTACCGTCCCCGGCAGTTTGTGGGGTTTCATTCTCCGATGTGTTTCGGGAAAGTTCATTCGGTTTCAAGGTTTTGCGGGTTAGTATGAAGGCCGACACGCCGGCGGCGATGGCCAACAATATCGCCTGCAGCCAGATCCGCCGGGCGACGAAGAAGGTGGAATACAGAATCGTTATCCACAACACCGCCAACATGGTGACCTTGGCTTTCAACGGCATGCCTGATTTCCCCTGAGCCGCTTTGATATAAGTGCCCAGGACCCGATGGGAAATGAGCCAGCCGTACAGCCGGTCCGAACTGCGGATAAAACAAGTAGCCGCCAGCAACAAAAAAACGGTGGTCGGCATAATCGGTAAAAATATACCCAGCACACCCAGGCAGACGCACACGATGCCCGCGCCGATCAACAAAACCCTGAACGGTTTTGATTTTGTGGATTGCTGTGACGGATTGGACGCGGCGGGCCGCGATGTTTCCTGTTCGTTCACGCCATAGGTCTCCGATTTTAATTCCTGGTAAGGGCAATTTTTCATACAAAATGCGCCATATGCAATATAGGTCCTCAACGCCAAAGCACAAGGGGGCATCGGGCCGGGAGGAGACTTCGGAGATGGTGGTGTGCGATGCCAGACATTGTAATCAAACACAGAAATCCTGGTCCTCTGGGCCCGGATTCTTTACAATAGCGACACCCGGCCCTAAATTTCTATTTATGCCCGGATAGCCTTCACGCGGTTCGATTCATTCCGGTCGGTTCGCAGTCCGTCCTTTTTTTTATCGTTCCTGCATGAAGGTAAGGTGCCGACATCCTATTAAATATAAATTCAGGCCCAAAATCCGCCGCCGGCGTCGGTTTTCGGCACCATGTTTTCGTTTGACAACCAAAAGGGCCTGATATATTCAGCTAGGCAAAATCGTTGAAGTACCATATCAGCCAATGTTTTAGTACCTATCTATTGAAATCACATCATGTTTGCGATGGATGTATCTAACAAAATATTTTCGCCACCAAGGCACCAAGTGAACTTAGTTCGCTTCGCTCATCCGCCGGAGGCGGAGAATGTTGGAATGCTGGAATAGTGGAATCATGGGTCCTGGTGTAATGGTATGATGGATCTAAAGAAAAAAGAATTAAAACTCATAAAATTGTATCGATATTCTCGTAACATTGGTGTATTTTTTGGGGCAAAAGCAGAAAATGGATATCTGACGACTATCATCCTAAAGGTTAGATTCAACATTTTTTGTAGAATAGATCTTTTTCCGCTTTTCATAC
>Ga0126332_10000184_pt1 | contig 25485 bp, 21 predicted proteins | sample InaspJWI42metaG_FD_94482 | JGI IMG/M metagenome (GOLD analysis project Ga0126332, IMG submission 94482) | Marine gutless worms symbiont microbial communities from Oahu, Hawaii - Inanidrilus sp. 2 OAHU.JWI-42 metaG | ecosystem: Host-associated > Annelida > Digestive system > Unclassified...
CCGAAGAAAAATATCCCGGAACAGATTTGCGACTGGTCTACGAACTCGGGGGATATACATCCCCCAATTAAGCCAAAGGTGTCAGTTATTCTTCCCAGAGGTAAGGTGTCCTGAATTTACATACGCGAAATGGCGGGTCAAGGGAAAAGGCGTGGATAAAAAACCCCGAATCACTGGAAGCCTTTATTTCACCAGATGTTCGGGGTTTTATCGAATTGGTATATAGCGCCGCGACCGGTTTAGATCATGTTAAAGCTCCACAAAATACCGGCGCAGACCGCGGAGCCGATGACTCCGGATGAGTTGCATGCCATGGCGTGCATCAGCAGATAATTCGAGGGGTCCTCTTTTTGGCCGACCACATGTACCTCACGGGCAGATCCGGGCACTGCCGAAACCCCGGCTGCCCCCAGCAGCGGATTAATCTTCTGTTTAAGAAACAGATTCATTATTTTGGCAAAGAGAACACCCGAAGCAGTGGCAATACTGAAGGCGATAGCACCAAGGAAGAAAATCCCGACAGACTTGGGCGTTAAAAAAACATCGCCCTGGGTGCTGGCACCGACTGTAAAACCGAGAAAGATGGTTGCCGTATCAATGATTGCGCTGCTTGCGGTCTTAGCCAGACGATCGACAACCCCGGACTCTTTCATAAGGTTGCCGAAGAAAAATGGGCCTAGGAGTGGAATGGAAGCCGGTGCCAAAAAGCAGCAGAGAATTAACCCGACAACCGGAAAAAGCAGCCGTTCGAGTTTGGAGACTTTGCGAATTTCCGGCATGTGAATCAACCGCTCCTGTTTGGTCGTCAGCAAGCGCATGATCGGTGGTTGAATAATCGGTATCAGTGCCATGTATGAATAGGCTGCGATGGCAATCGGTCCGATTAAATGCGGCGCCAGTTTGGCGGTCAAAAAAATGGATGTCGGACCATCGGCACCACCGATAATTGCAATGGAGGAAGCCTCGTTAGGCGCAAAACCAAGAGCCAAGGCACTTAAAAGGGTTGTGTAGATACCCATCTGGGCGGCTGCGCCCAGAAGCATCAGCCTGGGCATTGCCAACAAGGATGAAAAATCGGTCATGGCACCCAAGCCCAAAAATACGATCGAAGGATAAACGCCGGAGGTCACGCCGAAATATAAATAATGCAGGACACTGTTAGATTCGTAGATTCCGAGTCCGAATCCCTTGAAAAAAGGAACGTTGCCGACCAGAATCCCGAAACCGATGGGTAGCAGCAGCAGCGGTTCGTATTCTTTGGCAATGGCCAGAAAAACAAAGGTCGAGCCGACCACAATCATGATAAGGTGACGGTAGTCCGCTAAATAGTAACCGGTATTGGTTAAAAAGTGAGGTAAGAGCTCCATGAAATCAGTTCCTTTAGAAACTAAATGTATGGTCTAATTATCTGTTACTGCCACTTGAACACACCTTTACCAACTGGCATAAGGATCCCGGCTTCCCTTAAACTTCTAATCGTTAAATGAACGTGGGGCAATCCGGATTCAGTGGCGATTTCGTAAAGCTTTGCCAACTCGAATGTATCTCCCAAATCGGCGGTCAGCATTCTGTAACGCTCTCGCAGCTGGTTAATATCCAAAAGAGATCGCTGTTGAGCAGCGTCTGTTTCTACTTTAGTTTCGGTTGGCTGCGATCTTTTTTTAGCCAGATTTTCAATAAGGGCTGCAAATTTATGCAGCTGGGAAATCACAAAGGAAAGAAGAGCCAGACCGAACAGGACAATGAGAGCGCCGGCTATAGCCATTGCCCAGCCATTGTGGTGGTTTATAGCTTCGATACCGTACACGTGAAACCTCCGGATTTTTTATTGTGAATGATTAAAAATTTTCTTTCGACCACAACTGTTGGGAAAAGTCAACAATAATAACAAAATTAAAAAACTAGAGCACTTTCAAAGACTTTGATTTAATATGCCAGACGACCGTTGTATAAACTTTTTTTGACTATCAGGATCTTCTTTGCTTGACCTGTGCAGACGCAGTCATTATATACGAAGGTCAATATCTTCCGTCGCTTGATCCTTTAACCTGCGCTTTATTTATTCCAAGGAGGAACATTAATGAGAAAGTTATTTATTTTCGTGGTGCTCGTCGCCATAATCGCTGCAGGCTATTTTCTTTTTATTAAAAAAGAGATGGATAAATCTGAAATAGCAGAAAAACCTTTTATTTTTGGCCTATTGCTTGTCGGACCGTACAATGATCATGGATGGAGCCAGGCCCATTTTGAAGGGGGTGAATATGTTCAACAAAAGATAGACGGCACCGAGATGATTTACCTTGACAAGGTAAATCCGGCCGACCGACCAGGGGTGACGATACCGCAACTCGTCGATGATTTGGTAGAAAAAGGTGCACGGCTCATTATTGCCAATTCAGACGATATGAAGGACGGCACCCGGGAGGCAGCATTGCAGCATCCGGATACACATTTTATCCATATTTCCGGTGATGATGTTTTAACCGGGAAGGCGTCCAAAAACCTTACAAACCTTATGGGACGCATGGAATACGCAAAAATGATGGCCGGGTTTGCGGCGACTCTGACCACCAAAACAGGCAAGATCGGCTATCTCGGGCCGCTTATCAATGAAGAAACACGTCGACTGGCAGCATCCTGTTATCTGGGTGCCAGGTATGCCTGGGAAAAAGTGCTCAACAAAGATCCGGCGGATTTAAAGTTTCAGGTCACCTGGATCGGCTTCTGGTTTAACATACCGGGTGTTACCCTGGACCCGACCCAGGTTGCACAAAATTTTTTCAACTCCGGCTTTGACGTGTTGATATCCGGTATCGATACCACTGAAGCGTTGGTGGTTGCCAATCAGCAAAAACAGGAGGGCAAGCAGGTCTGGGCGATTCCCTATGACTATGTCGGTGCCTGTGAAGGGGGAGAAGAAGTATGCTTGGGTGTTCCTTATTTTAACTGGGGACCCGGCTATGTTGATTTGATCAAGGCCTCCAGGGAAGGGACGTGGAAATCGCAATGGTTATGGCTCGGACCCAATTGGGAAGATATAAACGAGTCGGAAACCAGCACGATAGGATTTGTGGCGGGTCCTGCGCTTGCTGAAGCCGCCTGGCAACGTTTGGATGAATTTATTAAAGCAATCGGCTCCGGCAAGCTGAATCTTTTTACAGGACCGTTGAATTATCAGGATGGCCGAGCCTTTCTGCGTGCCGGCGAAGTGGCTTCGGATGAGAAGATATGGTATATGTCACAACTATTGGAAGGCATGGAAGGGCAAAGCAGCGCCAAGTAATCGAAAATTTCAGACACCCATAAATTCAGAATTTCTCAGAATGGTGTTTTAACCGACGATTATCTGTAGCAGAACAAACCAGATGCATCGGCAATCATACGCTGGCAGCCGGTCATGGAGCATGGTTGACAGAAAATCGACGGGAAGTGAAATTCTGCAATACCGATCGTTTAAACACTACGGGTCAAGTGCAGGAGAATAACTGATACTCTTCTGCACTTTTCTTATTTCAATACGCATAATTTTGGGGTGCAGTATGTGGATTGAACTTCGCGATATCCACAAATATTATGAATCGGTCAAAGCCAACGACGGCATCAACCTGAAGGTTGCGCCGGGAACAATCCACGGCATTCTCGGGGAAAATGGGGCAGGCAAGAGCACCTTGATGAAGATTCTGTCCGGTTATAGTCAAAAAACAAAAGGCGCCATACTTCTTAGCGGCAAACCGGTTTCCTATCGGAATCCGTCCCAAGCTGCACGGCTGGGAATCGGAATGCTTTACCAGGATCCGCTGGATTTTCCGCGGCTGAGAATTATAGATAATTTCATGCTGGGTCAGATCACAGGGATCGTCGACCGGAAAAAAAGCTGTCGGAGAAAATTCGAGCGTCTTTCAACGGCCTTTAATTTCAGCCTTGATCCGGATACAACCGTCAAAGAGCTAACAATCGGGGAACGACAGCAGTTAGAAATCATGCGTCTGCTTGCCCTGGGTATCGAAGTGTTGATTCTGGATGAGCCGACCACAGGAATTTCCAGCACCCAGAAGGAGATGCTGTTTAAAGCGCTGAAAAAACTGGCAACAGATGGTAAAAGCGTTATTCTGGTCTCTCACAAACTGGAAGATGTGGATGCGCTGTGTCACTCAGTGACCGTACTGCGCCATGGCAGAGTCAGCGGACGAATGGATGCGCCATTTGATACATCCCAACTGTTAAAAATGATGTTCGGTACACCGCCGCTTCAGCCAGCACGAACAAGGATACCACCGGGGGATACAATGTTGACCCTGCGCCATGTTTCTGCCTCAGGCGAGCGCACGGGTTTGAAGCATTGCAGCGTGGCTGTTCGCAGAGGAGAAGTTGTCGGTCTGGCCGGGCTCGAAGGCAGCGGACAGAGCGTTTTCTTGCGGATTGCATCCGGATTGAATCGGCCCCAAAGCGGAACGGTTGTAATCAACGGCCGCAAGGTCAGCGGCAGGGACTACCATGCAACCAAAAAGCAGGGCGTTGTTTTTTTACCGACCTCCCGACTGGAGGAAGGGCTTATCAGCGGCCTGAATATTATTGAGCATTTTGCACTTCAGATTACCCACGACGGCTTTTGGGTGCGCTGGCAGAATGCCTTACATACAACGGCCAGACAGATAAAAAATTTCCGCATAAAAGGTTCTCCCAACTCACCGGTGGAATCCCTTTCCGGCGGAAATCAACAGCGTTTGTTGCTTTCTTTTCTGCCGGTTGACCCTGTTCTTCTGCTGCTCGAAAATCCAACCCGGGGACTGGACGTAGAATCGGTACAATGGGTATGGCAGCACCTCCGAAAATACACCGCATCCGAATCGGGCACCAGCATCGTATTTTCTTCTTCTGAACTGGATGAAATCATGATGATTGCAGATCGCGTGCTGGTGTTTTTCAATGGATCGATCATCAAAGATGCATTGATCGAGGAAACCGATATTGAAGAACTGGGCCGTGCTATCGCGGGCAAAATATGATTTTTAAGCCTTGATACCTTGTTTCTGCGGGCTTTTTTACCGGCGAGATGTTTGAACCGCCAGGATCCCCATACCGATGATCAAATACTTTTTTATGTGTTTAGCGTCTGTTGATAAATCTTAACGTCAACATCAGCCCAAAGCAATGGCGTCCAATACCAAAAGCAATATCATACCAGGTTACCTTCGTGAAATATTGCTCACGCTAGTGATGGTGGTTGCCTTTACCACTGTGATATTACTGCTGGCCGGCGCCCCTCCTTTTAAGGCCTATTATCAAATTTTTAAAGGATCTCTGGGATCATGGGTTAAATTTTCCCATGTGATAAAAACCTGGATACCGCTGACGCTTTGTGCCTGCGGTTTGTTGTTCACTTTCCGTATCAATCTGTGGAACATCGGCATCGAAGGGCAGATGATGATGGGGGCGGTTTTAACCACGGCTGCGCTACGCTGGGGTATCGCTTCTCCGCATCCGCATCTTGTCCTCTGGCTTGCTTTTGCAGCCGGGATTGTCGGTGGCGCTGTCTGGGCCCTGGCTGCAGGTTTTTTGAAAACTAGGGGCGGGGTTAACGAAATATTTGCTGGTTTGGGATTAAATTTTGTGGCCCAGGGTATCATCCTGTGGTTGATTTTTGGTCCCTGGAAAAGACCCGGTGTGGCCTCCATGAGTGGTACGGAGGTTTTTCCGACCCAGCTTTGGCTTACATTTATTCCCGGGATGCGGATCTCACCAATCGGTCTGACAATCGTCTTTTCTGCGGTGCTGGTTAGTGCGGTGATCTTGCGCTACACCCGTATCGGTTTGAATCTGAAAGCCATCGGCAGCAACCGCGATGCTGCCTACCTGTACGGTTTGAAACCGGGCACATATATGCTCATTGCCATGATTTTTGCCGGTGGTTTTGCCGGGATTGCCGGCAGTATGCAGGTGACCGGTGTGTATCATCGTCTCCTGCCGGCGATTTCGAGCAACTACGGATATCTTGCGCTTCTGGTGGTGATGCTCGCAAACTACAATGTTTGGCTGGCACCGGCAGTGGCGCTTTTTTTTGCTTGTTTAAACGTGGGCGGGATCCAGCTGCCCATGGTGCTTAAACTGGATTCTTCTCTAAGCGGGGTTATTCAAGGCGCGCTCGTTCTGGCAACGCTTGCAGTGCACGCCTGGCGCACACGAAGAAAATTGCCAGTCAATCCGTGATAATTTCCTGGCGCATTGTTGGCAACAGATAACCAAATTGCAAATCGCAAGCATCAAGTAAAATACAATTTCCCAGTGATGTTAGAATTTAATATTTCAATACTTCTGGCGAGCATAGTAGCCGGTGCGACACCGGTGGTTTTGGCAGCTCTTGGAGAAACCATCACGGAAAAGGCAGGTATTATCAACCTTTCCCTGGACGGAACCATCTTGCTGGGTGCCATGACGGCATTTGCCATCTCATACGAGACAGCTAGTCTGGTGTCCGGTTTTCTGGGAGCCGCCGCTGTGGGAGCCCTGATCGCCGGCATCGTCGCGGTATTCAGCATATATCTGCGGCAAAATCAAGTAGCGGTTGGATTTGTTTTAACCCTGATGGCCCGCGATCTGGCCTACTTTCTGGGCAATCCTTACTCGCACCTGCAGGGACCGGCAGTGTCGCCGCAGCCGATTCCGCTACTGAGCAGAATACCGTTTTTCGGTGAAGTTTTCTTCAATCACAATATACCAGTATACCTTAGCCTGATTTTCATTGCCTTGAGCTGGTGGTATATATATCGAACACCATTAGGCCGCCAGTTAAGATCGGTGGGAGAGCATCCCAGAGCTGCATACGCTCGGGGAATTAATCCCCGTGGGCTTCAGGTAGCCTATGCGGTTTGCGGCGGATTTTTAGTCGGTTTGGCGGGTGCCGCATTTTCGCTTGTCACCAAGCCGGGATGGGGGCGACCCCAGGGTGCGGAAGGGACCGGCTGGATTGCGCTGGCGCTGGTAATTTTCGGTGGCTGGCATCCGGTTCGGGCGGCTGTCGGTGCTTACCTGTTTTCATTTTTACAGGTGATGGGGATCTATTTTCAGGGCTGGTTTCCGAACTTACCGTCCCAGGTTTTTCAGGTAGCTCCTTTTCCGCTAATGATTTTTACCCTGGTTCTGATGCATCTGGCCCAGAAAGATTCGGTGCTCAGCTGGGCGGAAGAAAAAGCCTGGATGAAAGCTGTGCTCAGAATGTTTTCGGGTGCTGCGCCGAACGCCCTGGGAAAACCCTATCAATCTGAGTGAAATCAGAAGTAACTCGATCCGTCCCAGCAGTGCGTGCACAGTTTTTCTTTGGGAAGACCGATAGCCTCCACCAGGTCTTCCAACCGCTGATATTTAAGAGAAGTCAATTTTAGTCGCTGTCGGATCTGCTCCACCATGGCCTGATTGGCCTTAGTGTCGGCCTTGGCATATTGGTCGAGATGTTTGTCGGTGCCGCCCTCCAGATCGTGGATCACACTAAGGCCGGCCAGAGCCAGGGTAGAGCGGGAGGTTGAAAAATTTAGAAACTCGCAAGGGTAAATCAGCGTCGGGCACGCCGGTCGCATGTGTACTTCCCGGGCACCGTAGTCGAAGAGAATCTGGATGTTGTCCTTGAGCTGGGTCCCCCTTACAATTGAGTCCTCGCAGAACAGGATCTTCTTGTCTTCGATCAGTTGCCGGATGGGTATGAGCTTCATTTTGGCCACCAAGTCCCGCATAATCTGATTTTGGGGCATGAAACTGCGCGGCCAGGTCGGGGTGTATTTCACAAAGGGACGCACGTAGGCCGTTTTTCTTTCGTTGGCGTAACCGATGGCATGCCCGATCCCCGAATCCGGGATGCCGGCCACAAAATCGATATCCGTGTCGTCGCAGCGTGCCAGCGCCGCACCACAGCGGTTGCGGACATACTCCACGTTGATACCCTCATATTCGGATGCCGGATATCCATAGTAGACCCACAAAAACGCACAGATCTGCATGTTGCTGCCGGGTGGTATCCGCTGTTCGTAACCCTCAGCGGTCAACAATAGCGTTTCACCCGGGCCAAGGAATCGATCCACCTCGTATCCAAGATTGGGAAAAGCACTGGACTCAGAAGCGACGGCATAGGCATCCTCTTTTTTACCGATGATCAGCGGTGTGCGACCCAGCCGATCACGGGCTGCATAGATCCCGTGTTTGGTGAGAAGCAACATGGAACATGATCCTTTAATTACTTCCTGGGCGTGGGCAATGCCGGCTTCGAATGATTCCGCCTCACAGATCAACATGGCCACCATTTCCGTCGGATTGGTGATCCCGCCGGCCGTTTCGGTGAAGTGCCGCCGCCGATTGAATGCTTGTGATTCCAGTTCGGCCATGTTGGTGATTCGTCCGACGGTCACGATGGCGAAAGTTCCCAGGTGGGAGCCGATCACCAGCGGCTGACCGTCATAGTCGCTGATAACGCCGATCCCATTGCCGCCTTTGAATTTTTGCAGGTCGGGTTCGAACTTGGTTCGAAAGTAATTGTTCTCAATGCTGTGTATTGAACGCTTGATTTCGCTCGCGTTCTTTACCGCCATGCCCCCGCGGCGAGTGCCCAGATGAAAGTGATAATCCGTTCCGAAGAAAAGGTCGCTGACACAATCAGATTTTGAAACTACGCCGAAAAGTCCACCCATGCTGATTACCTCGATTTTAAATTGGATAATAGTTAACTAGAAGAATTCGAATCTGGAAGTCACGTTTCTTTTTTTCCGATGATCATCAACCGAAGATCCATAACATTGGTATTGGTAGGGCCGGTGATCAACAGATCGTCCAGAGGTTTAAAAAAATTGTAGGCATCGTTATTGGCCAAATACTTCGCAGCATCCATCCCAAGATCGTAGGCTCTTGTGAGTGTGTGCGGGTCTGCAAACGCACCGGCCGCGTCGGTGGGACCATCTGTGCCGTCAGTGCCGGCGCAAAGAACCACTATGGGTCCGGCATCGGCAATATCCATGGCAGCGGCCAGCGCAAACTCCTGGTTTCGCCCACCTTTTCCATTGCCCGTGAGCGTCACGGTCGTTTCACCGCCCGATAAAATGCAAACCGGCGCTTTAAGCGGGTGGCCGGTTTTCAATACTTCTTTGGCTATGCCACAATGGACCTTTGCCACACACCGGGTTTCGCCTTCGATCATCGATGACAGCACCAGGGTCTGGTAGCCCAACCGACGGGCCTCCTGTTCGGCAGATTTTACCGCTTCTATATTGCTACCGATAATCAGATTATTGGTTTTAGCAAAGACCGGATCACCGGCCTTCGGGGTTTCCTGGACCTGACCCGCCAGACCGGCTTCCAAATGACCGACCGTCTTGGCAGGCAATTTGTCGCGGACACCATAAGCGTCAATGATATCGAAACAATCCTGGTAGGAGCTGGAATCCGGGACCGTCGGGCCGGAAGCAATCACATCCAGATCGTCACCAACAACATCCGAAAGCATAAAGGAAACGATCGTTGCAGGGTAGGCGGCTTTTGCCAGTTGCCCGCCCTTGATGCGGGACATATGTTTGCGGATGGTATTCATTTCGTGAATCGTTGCGCCACAGTCCGTCAGAACGCGAAATGTCTCCTGTTTGTCGGCAAGGGCAATGCCTTCAACGGGCAGCGGCAGCAGAGCTGAGCCCCCGCCGGATATCAGGCAAATCACAAGATCTTGCGCGTCGGCTTCCGCCATTAAATTAAGTATGCGCTGAGCACCTTTGACGCCGCTTTCGTCTGCCAAAGGGTGTCCGGCCTCTACCAATTCGATTCGTTTTACTGGAGATGTATAGCCGTACTTTACATTGACGGTACCGCCGGTGACTCGATCTTCGAGTATTTCTTCCAAGGCGAGCGCCATAGGGGCCGAGGCCTTTCCAGCTCCCACCACCAGAATCCGACGGAAATTGGACAGATTGATCATTGTCTCGCCGACGTGCAAGCTATCACCGTCGCGCAGGCAGTATCGTCTGACCGCCGCAGCCGGTTCAACGGCTTCCACACCCTTTAGAAATATTTGCCGGGCTGCCTCTCGCATGTGTGATATGTCGTGATGGGCATCATTCATTGCTTAGCTCCAATACCGACCCAGATCGCTGGATCGGCCGATGTAGGATAGGGTTATGGTTCCAGAGCGATGGCCGCGATTACCACTCTGGCGCCCTACACCGGAGTGGTAATCGCCACTTTCCTTGTACATTGATATACCACCGCTTGCGTATTTAAAGTGAAATTCGTTTAAACTGGATATCGGGATTTGATGCCTGGATAGCCCTTAATATCATCGTCAGGGACTTCTTTTTGTAAAAAAACATATACGCTTTTTCATTTTCTAGGGCAAATCGTATAAATCCAAGAAACATCGGCGCAGGTGGTCCCTCTACCATGAAAATATCTCTAAAGTTCAAGTGGATGCTTCGACGAAAACCGACCAGTCGCATCGTGTTGTTCGAATCGTTTACGGCTTTGTAAAAAATCCCCAGAGACCAGTACCAGCTAAAGCTGAAAAGGCCAACGGTTAACAAAAACAACACCGTAGATATCTGTCCGTCTACGAATTTTTTAATTATCAGGGGCACAAATATAACGGTCCAGGCTGCCAGTACGGCATAAAAAATCGCAACATAAAGCATTGGGGCCTGATAGACAGTAGCATTTTGCTCTTCATAGGGCTGGTGCATACCGAATGCGTCCTTTTGGAAACAATCTATTCCATGGCCTCAATTACCACCTGGGTTAGGTCTTTTACGACCAGATCTGATTTGGACCTTTTTACACGCGTTTCCATTGTGCGAACACACTGCTGACATGCGGTAAGGACCGTATCTGCTCCGGCTGCCTTTATGGCGTCGAGTTTTGTTTGGGCTACCTGAGCAGACAGATCGGGATCGGTCATCTCCACATTACCGCCGCCACCGCAGCATTCGGAGAATTTTCGGTTCATGGGAAGCTCCACAAACTTGAGACCGGGGATGGATTTTATAATTTCTCTGGGCTCTTCATAAATACCGGTATTTCGGCCGAGATCGCAGGGATCGTGATAGGTTGCAATTCCAGAGATATCATTTTTTAGTTCTATTTTGCGGTCTTTGATCAACTCCAGAATAAATTGGCTGGCGTGCATCAAATTTGCTTCCGGCTTATAAAAATGGTGCCAGGTATGGTAGCAAGACGGGCAGGTAAAAACGATGGTCTTGGCCTCCACGTCCGCCACCTTTTTTAGATTATGTTCTTTCATCGCTTCCAATTTTTCAGGCATCCCGGCACCGATAAGCGGAAATCCGCAACACCACTCTTCCCCTCCCAGAATGGTGAAATCCACTCCGGCCGATTGCATAATTTTGGCCATATTGGCGGGGATTTTCTGGACCATGGGAAAAAACGAAGCGACACAACCAACGAAGAAAACAATGTCGGCCTTTGGCTTTTCAAACGCATCCTCGGGTAGTTCTTTGATAAGTTCCTGCCACTCCGTACGATCCTCCTGATCTTCGTCCGAGATGTTGTGGCTCTCTTCGAGAATTTTCACCAAACGCTTGGCCACTTTTGGATAAAATCCCGCATCAACCTGGCATTCACGGTTCTGGAAAATGAGATCTTTAGTCTGGACGCTGGACAGGCAAACGGCCGTGCAGGCGCCGCATCCAAGGCAGGTAAAAATGGCTCTTTCCGTATCCTCATTCAGCTCCAGTTTATTTTCAATGGCAAATCGTGTAATGGCATTTCGTCCCCTGGCAGAATAAGATTCAGCCTTCTTTACTATATAAGTGGGACAACTTGGCAGGCAAAATCCGCACTTATTGCATTTTACCACTTCGTCGTAAGACAATTTTTTTAGCTGCACAATGTTCATTGATGTCACCTTCCCTGCGAAATATCTTGTCTGATAACCTTAATGAATGAAGTATTTAAAGACCTTCCACGAAACGGCCCGGGCTCATGATCCCGGTGGGATCCAGTTGGTTTTTTAATCGCCTCATGATCACGAAACTGGAACCGATTTCTCCCCAAATTTTCAATTTGTCTTTTACATTCGCCGGTGCGCTCTGGATGACCAGATTACCGTCAACCTCACGGCAATGTTCCAGCAGCTGTCCCAATGCCGCAACAGCCTTATCTGTAGCTGCGGTATCTTTTTCATCGATGAGCAATCCGGTTTGGCAGATACCGCTGCCGGCATGGGTCTGGAAGTAATATTCAAGATTGGCCTGAGAAAAGATAGATTCTCCTGCTTCTATAATATTTATTCCCGAGGAAAGCGGGTAATTAAGCTTGGCCTTTATGAGACCCGAGAATTTTTTGTCGACAGTAGCCGAAAGATTGCTCATTGCCAGCCAGAACGAGCGGTGATTATCTTCTTCAAGCACGGCATCTGCTCCGGATCCACCGCTTTTGGCCATTTCCAGTATTTCGCTTTGCATGCGGTTTACGGCAGGGCTGAAGGCCTCGAGAGCGACCGCCGTTACATAGCCATTGGATTCGAACTCGGGGACATCGCTCATGACCAGATGATGGTATGCTTCACCGTTCATAATTTCTACTGCCGCCGGCAAGAGACTGGTTTCAAAGATACGTTCGGCAAAGGCGTATGCTTCCGCAAAACTGGCAAAGGAAATCAGCAGGGTTTGCATTTTTTCCGGCAAAGGGAGCAGTCTTATGGTCATCTCACACAGGATACCCAAGGTTCCCATGGAACCCACCATCAATTTGGAAACATCATATCCGGAGACATTTTTTACAGTCTTTCCGCCCGAGCCCATAATATCCCCGTTCGGGGCAACATAACGGATACCGATAATTGAATCTCTGGGAAGGTTATAGAGAAGTCGTCTGGGCCCGGTGGTATTGGTGGCAATAATGCCGCCGATGGTTGCTTTGTTGGCATAAGGTGGATCGATGGGAATAAAACATCCGCTGTGGGATCGGTCTGAACAGATAATTTCATCGCCTTCTGCGCCAAGTTCTTCTAGGGGCAGGTAACAGCGGTCCTCCTGTGTTGCCAGCCGGGCCTGAATATCCCTAAATTTCACCCCCGCTTCCACGGTCATGGTCAAATTTGATGTATCCACGTCGAGCATGTGATTCATACGGGCCGTACACACCACCAGATCCAGTTTTTGGGGGGGATTGCCCAAGGCCATTTTAGACCCACTGCCACGGGCGACGATGGCCAGATTTTCCCGGTTTGAAAACTTTACCACTTCGGCCACTTGGTCCGTGTTTTTAGGAAACACAACCGCTTCGGGTGCGATCCTATCCACGGCATATTCAGCCGTGGCACCGGGTTCGGTTAGTACATTTTCTTTTCCCAGAATTTCAATGAGACCTTTGAATTTTTCTGTTGTTTCTACCACATTAAATCTCCTTATTATCATGAAATTGGCGTAAGACTGACATACAAACAAAAACCGGAGAACGGCAGCATGGCATTCAACTTGATAGTTAGGCACAATAAGGTATCATACGAATTTCAAATGCATTAGGACTCCGCGGGAATCATCTTGCCCGGGTTTATGATGTCATCCGGATCAAAGGCCTTGTGTATCTGGCGCTCCAATTCCAGATCGCATTCGTTGAAAATTAAACTCGTTTCTTTTAATTTTTCAATCCCGACGCCATGTTCGCCGCTGATGGTCCCTCCGGCGTCAGCGCAAGCTTTTAAAATCTCAGTCGACGCTTTATGGACCCGCCTTGCTTCGTCTTCATTCCGCTCATCAAACATGATCAGCGGATGGAGATTACCATCCCCGGCGTGGAAAACATTTCCAATGGCAACATCGTATTTCTTGCCGATTTCAATCACCTGATTCAGGACCTCGGGAAGCTTTGTCCGGGGTACCGTTCCATCACAGCACATATAGCTGGGTCTTACCTGGCCTACAGACCCAAATGCCCCCTTGCGGCCTGCCCAGAGTATGTTTCGCTCGGCATCATCTTTGGCCAATTTCACATCCCGAACATTGTTTTGCCTGCAGATGTCCATAATTTTCTGGGCATTTTCATCCATTCCTTCGGGCATACCGTCAAGCTCGATGATGAGAACGCAGGCAGCATCCAGGGGATATCCTACTTTTATGGTTGCTTCCACAGCGCGCATAACAGTATTGTCCATCATTTCCAAAGTGGCCGGAATGATACCTTCGGCAACGATTGCGGACACCGTATTGGCCCCGTCTTCGATGGCATCGAATATAGCCAGCATGGTCTTGACCGTTTCAGGCGCCCTTTCAAGCTTTAAGATCGCCTTGGTCACCAGTCCGATGGTGCCTTCACTACCCACAAAAAGGGCGGTAATATCGTAACCGGCGTTATCCCGGGCTTTACCCCCTGTGGTTATCACCGTACCGTCATTGAGAACCACCTCCAGACCCTGTACATGGTTTGAGGTGACACCGTATTTGAGACAATGCGGTCCACCTGAATTTTCAGCCACATTGCCACCGATGGTGGAAACTTTTTGGCTGGCAGGATCCGGTTGATACACGAAGCCCTTTTTTAGAACCTCGGTTTGCAGATCCAGCGTAATGACACCCGGTTCCACGGTTGCCGTTCGGTTGGCATAATCGATTTCCAGGATGCGGTTCATCCGGGAAAAATGAACGACGATGCCGCCTTTGACTGGGATCGTACCGCCGGTCAGGTTTGTGCCGGACCCTCTGCCGAGAATCGGGATCTTTTCTTGGTTGGACAGGGCCATAATTTTTGAAACCTCCTCGGTGGAATCCGGCAAAACGACGACATCCGGTTTAGCCTTATCAAGGGAGGCATCATAGCTGTATAGCATAAGATCCATTTCCGAGCTTAAGACATTTTCCGGACCCACGATTTCTTCCAGGCGGGTAATAAGTTCTTTTCTGTCCATGAGGATTTCCTCCGATTTACATGTTTTTTATTTTTTCCAACTCTCCGTCCCAGGCGGCATCCAGGATCGGTCCCATAAATTCATCTACCAGACCGGCATTGAGCGGGACAGGCATATTCTTAAGTTTCATATCCAGTTGCGGGTCCTTGGCGGCGGTGAGACAGCGTTGGATGTGTTCTTTTCCAACTCCCGGTACGTCGCTCAGACATGTGGGAAAGCCTACAAACTTGCTGAACTTAATCATACCCCGGGCCACTGCCAGTCCCAATTCACGGCCGGACAGGGCATTTACGTCTTCTTCAATATATCCGTACTTTTTATAGATCGTGCCGACACGTTGCAGTTTCGTTTCAATCGCCGGTGCGAAAAATACCGTATAGTAGGGATTCATCAAAGCGCAGGCACGGCCATGGGAGAGCACATCTACCAGAGAAAAACTGTTCAGATGGGGGCCGGACGTTCCGCCGATCATAATGGCATAACCGCCCAAATCGGTGCCCAAGCCCAAAAGCATTCGGGCATCTTTATCAGCCGGGTCTTCTTTTACTTCTGTGAGGCCTTTGATCAGGGTTTCGATCCCCAATTCAGCTACCTGGCTGGCCTGGTTTTCGATCTCAGGGGGTGCGCCGAAGTAAACTTCCAGGCAGTGGGCAATGCCATCGAAACCACCATCAAGGGTCAGGCTCATGGGCTGAGAGGTTGTCACATCATAATCGAAGATACACCGTGGGGGAACAATCGCTTCGTCCACAATCAGTTTTTTTTGTCCTTTTACAGGATCCGTTATGTTGGAGTATTTCGTCAGATGCGCACCCGAGCTGGCCGCCATCATGATGGCCAGCACCGGCATGATCGTGCGGCCGGATTCCTGACAGACTTGTGTGACCTGTCCCACACCGAAGAAAGGATCGATTTCCGGCTGGATATCGCCCAGAGTGGCCAGAACAGCTGCGGCCTTGGAAGCGTCAATTCCCGACCCACCGTCGGCAACCACCACAACATCTGGTTTTTTATGCATAATGTGGCTGTGGAGTCGATAGACATCCACGAAGGGTGCATTTGGATCGGCGGATTTTACGATGTCCACCACCTCTGTGCCTGCATTTTCAATGGATTTAATAATTTGCTCCTGAATGGGTTTGAACCAGTCGAATTCTATCGGCCCTACAAACATGGCCTTTTTGCCCAGTTCTTTAGCGAATTTCCCTGTGGCATCATCCAGCACGCCACTGCCGAATGCGTATGTGTCCCCCTTAAATTCTCTTAACACCTCTGAGGCCCTGGTTTTTAGGTCTGACATAGCTTTTCTCCTCACACTATTTTTAGAATGAACGAAAAATTGTTGATATGGCAGGCCATAGACCTACTCGAATTCTCTGATGGCGTCAATAGAAGCGCCCATGGAGCAATCCGTATCTTTTTCCAGAATAATGTCTAACACATAGGGTATGCCCGCATCGACGCCCCGCTTGAGGGCTGCCTTAATTTCGCTAGGATCGGTAACACGCTCACCTGCCGCACCACACGCTTCTGCAAACTTTACAAAATCAAATCCTCTGCCTTCATTTTCCGGGATATACGCCGGCTGTCCTTCCTCCAGACTGCCAACGGCGGCACTCGTACCGCCTTCCGCCAACTTAGGTAATTCCTCGTATTTGCACTCCTGAAAGCAGTCATAGCATATCTGGACCTCGTATTCCATATCATACAGGTATTTTTCCGCCTGGCGAATGAGACCCAGGTACCCGTTGTTGAGCACGACGATTAAAAAGGGTACCTTATACATCACGGATACAGGTAATGCTTCCATGCAGAATTGGAATCCGTAGTCGCCCACGACGGTCACCACCTGCTTGTCGGGTCGGGCGACCTTGGCGCCGATAGATGCCGGTAAATCCCACCCCAGTGGCCCGGCACCGCCGCAATCCAGATAATGGCGAGGCTTCGTAATTTTTTGTAACTGCCCGGACCAAATCTGATTCAACCCGATACAGGTCACAAAAACCGTTTCCTCATCAAAGAATTCATTGAGTTCCTTGAACACCCTTTGCGGTTTGATGGGAATATCATCATAATCCGTTTTTCGTTCCATTTCGGTCCGAATTTGTGGAATCTTAAGATCAACGGGTCGGGATTTTAACTTGCGCTGTTCAATTTCTTCCAACATCGCCTGCAGGGTAAGTTTCGCATCGGCGCAAATGCCCAAATCCGGTGCGATGTTCTTACCCAGCTGGGCGGGATCAATATCCACGTGAATAAATTTTCGATCCCCTTTATATACGCTGATATCGCCCGTGTGTCGGTCATTGAATCGCGCCCCTATAGCAAAGACAAGGGTGGAATCCAGAAATACTTTGTTGCCGGAAGGTGTATTACATTGAATACCAACCTGACCGGCCATCAGGGGATGGTTCCAGGGCATTCCGCTCTTTCCCATATAGGAGGCAACCACCGGAATCTGAAGTGCTTCTGCCACCGCCCGAAATTCGTTGTATGCATCCGCAAGGATGACACCGCCCCCCAGGAGCATGATCGGTTTCTCAGCTTCAAGTATCATGTCCAGAGCTTTGGCCACCTGTTTCTGGTTGGGCGGCATCTGAAAAATGGGCAAGGGCATATCCGTATCCGCGTCATATTCGATTTCTTCTTTTTGAACATCCAGCGGCAAATCGATCAGCACCGGCCCGGGTCGGCCCTCCAACATGATTTTGAATGCTTCACGAAAGACCCACGGCACCATGCCCCCTTCTTTAACACAATATGCTTTCTTGGTAACCGGTTTTACGATTTCGGCAATGTCAACGGCCTGGAAGGCCTCTCGGCCCAGCTGGGCCCGGACGTTCTGACCGGTGATGGCCAAAATGGGTATGGAGTCTACCTGGGCTGTGTACAAGCCGGTTACGAAATTGCTGGCCCCCGGTCCCGAAGTAGCGGCGCAAACACCGACCGCACCTATCGCCCGGGCGTATCCATCCGCCATATGGATAGCGCTTTCCTCGTGTCGTGTGATCATGTGTTGAATAGAGCCTAAATCCATCAGTGCACGGTAGAAAGGAAGGATACCGGCACCGGGGATTCCAAAAATATTCTTCACACCTTCACTTTCAAGTATTCTAACCGCAGCTTCCATTGAATTCATCTTAGGCATCGTTATACTCCTTTGTGTGTTTGTGTCAGGGAAGTTAAAAGCCTAGATCATTGGATATATCCAGAGCACATCGTATTACTATATCTCCGAAATTTTCGATACGGTCCGCGGTAATCCGCATGGCTGCACCGGAAATTGAAACAGCGGCGGCAACCCGCTGTCTGTGGTCAAAAACAAGGGCGGCCACGCAGCGGACACCGTCTTCCATCTCCTCATTGTCCACGGCAAAGCCCCGGGCAGAGATCCGCTCCAGTTCTTTCAAAATTTGAGTGCGGCTGACCAGGGTGTGTGAGGTATACGGGGTCAAATGCGTTCGTTTTAGATATGAATCCAGATCAATTTTATTCCACTGACTCAAAAACATTTTTCCCACCCCGGTGTTGAAAAGGGGCGCCCGCGTCCCGAGCCGGGTAAAAATCTTGAGCATGGAATTATCGTTTTGAACCTGATCCAGATAGACGACACTGTCACCCTCCCGAATCGCTAAGTTGGCACTTTCCCCGGTTTCGGACATGAGTTTTTGGAGATGCGGTCGGGCGATGGTGGGAAGATCGAATTGCTGCTGAACCTGGGTGCCAAGTTCCAGAAACCGAAGCGACAGGGAATAGGTTTTCGTCACCGGATCCTGGTTAAAAAATCGCCGCTTGACCAGTGTGGCGGCGATACGGTGGGTGGTGGCCGGCGGAAACCCCGTTTTTGAAGAAATTTCACGGATTCCGGCACTTCCAAGTTTACTAACCGCATCGATAATATCCAGTGCTTTGTTCAAGGACTTCATACGTTTGTTCCAAAATATGGAATTCGATTCTGCGATACGGTATTTTGGTAACTCTTTTGCTGACCAGTGTCAAGATTTTTCTCCGGGGAAGGATATAAATGTAAAAGTATTCTGTTTGCGCAAAGCTTTTTTTGCTTGACACTGAAGTTTTTTGTTTATACCAAAGGGAAACCATATTGTAGAAGCCTGTTCTACAATGTGAAATCCCAATCCAAAATTTTTGGGCTTAGATCCAATAAGGATACCGTCGCTGTATAGTCCAGCACGCTGAATGGCGCTAGGACAGGGGAGAGCAGTTTTATCGTTTGTGAATGTTTGATTGGAGTTGTCCGGAATTGCCTGATGGAGATGGTCGCGGTTGACCTTTTCATCGCTATTTGGTAGCGGTGGAAAAGCAGGCGGAGACATATCCATTTTAACTCTTTCACAGGAGGGACAGACTATGAAAAAGGATACGACTCAAAAAATTGACAGAAAACAAAAGGTAGAAAAAACCACGCGGCGTAAATTCCTAAAGAAAGCGGCGGTTGTAAGTGCCGGAGCGGTGGTTGCCCCCACACTTTTCAACATCCGCACCGCCAAGGCCAAAACCACCACCTGGAACATACAGACCTCTTGGCCCGGTGGCATCGGGCTCGAAATCTTTAACGACTGGTGCAACGGCATCGTTAAGAAGACCGGCGGTGAGCTGGCCTTTAAACCGTTCGCCGCCAAGGCTGTCGTGGGTGAATGGCAGTTGTTCGATGCGGTCCAACACGGCGTGATCCAGGCCATGAATCCCTTTACCCTTTACTGGGCCGGCCGTATGCCGGCATCGGTGTTCCTGAGCTCATATCCTCTGGGGCTGCGTCAAAACCAGGAATGGGACGTCTTTTTTTACGCCCTGGGCGGCCTGGAAATCGCCCGTGAATTGTTTGCCAAATTCAATATGTACTATGTTGGCCCGATCCATCACGGTCCCAACATCATCCACTCCAAGGTGCCCATCCGCTCTATAGATGATTTCAAGGGCCGGAAGATGCGCGTACCGGGCGGGATGGTGGCCGAGCTGTTCTCGGCGGCCGGCGCTAAAACCACGCTGCTTCCCGGCAGTGAGATCTTCCCGGCGCTGGAAAAAGGCACCATCGATGTGGCCGATTATGTAGGTCCGGCGATTAACTATGCCCTGGGTTTCCATCAGGTCACCAAATATATCTCCATGGGTCCTGCGGGCTTCATGTCCATTTACCAGCCGGTGGACTTGATGGACCTTACTGTCGGCATGAAACACTGGAAGGCGCTGTCGCCGGCGATGAAACAATTTGTGGAGATGGAAGTAAAGAGCTATTCGCTTGAACATTTCGCCAAGATCCAGAAGGCCGACCAGGAGGCTTGGAAGGGGTTCGAAGATGCCGGATCCGTGGTAACACGGCTGAGCGAGGAGGACGTCGCCGCATTCACTAAGCTGGCCGTGCCCTTGTGGTACAAATGGGCCAACAAAGACAAAGCCGCGGCTCAGGTGTTCAAGATCCAGCTCGACTACATGAGTTCGGGCAGCCTGGGCTATGTGACCCCGGAAATGATCAAGGGTCAACGGCTTAAGTGGAGTTGATTGATATTCAAGACCCTGTCAACACTTGTTGAGGAGCAAAAAGGGACCGCCCCTGTGGCGGTTCCACTTTTTGCTTGCCTAATCAGTTTGGCAGTGCCGAGAAGGCCACGTGTTGCTTTCTGATCGTTTAGGCGACAATTATAAAATCGTTCATCTCTAACTAATTTAGGATATTATATGCCAAACGTCACATTTGCGTTACCCCATTGGATTTACTGGTTGGGATTACTTTTCGTTCCGCTCGTCGCCATGTACGTCGTTCGCAAACAGAGAGGCAAGAAAGTAGACGGCGAATTATCCAATCCGATCGCTTATTTGCTTTGGCTGGCCGGGGGTTTTGTCGGACTCCACCGCTTCTACGTCAAAAACGCGTGGGGATTTATCTATATTCCCGTTTTTATTGCGCTTCTACTCGCAAATGTCCAGGTCAAAGACGCCATGGATCAGGTTTCGGCCGCCAAAAATAATCTGACCATCGCCGAGTTTGACCTGGAACGGGCGCAAGCTGGGGTAAAAGCAGGCCAAGCGGATTCCCGGCAAAAGGTGGAAGCGGCCGGGCAAGCCCTGGAAACCGCCAAGCAGGCTTTGGGAAAGGAAAATGCTGGTTTCTCCACATGGAACTCGGTTACGCGTGTTCTGACCATCTTGATCGCATTGATGCTGATAGTAGACGCTTTTTTACTGCCAAAACTGGTCCGGCAATGCGCAGCGTCTGAGGCCCGTGAAGTTGAACCTGCGTCCAGAGCAGTCTCTGCGGAACCCCCGGCGGAACGAAAGTACACGGACCCTGCCTTAAATATCCACCTGCCACAACTCGCTTTTATAGACAAGATCAACGGCTATACCGGAGAGTTTATATGTTTCTGGTCGATCATCGCGGTTTTTGTCTACTACTACGAAGTGCTGGCTCGATATGTCTTCAATTCACCCACCAACTGGGCCCACGAGAGTATGTTCCTGATGTTCGGCATGCAATACATGCTAGCCGCCGGCTTTGCCTTACGTGAGGACAGCCATGTCCGTGTGGATGTGATCTATCTGCACCTGCCGGATCGCCTGAAGGCATTATTGGACCTGATAACTTCAATTTTCTTTTTTATTTTTGCCATCGCATTAATTTGGACTAGCTGGATTTTTGCGGCTGATGCAGTCAGAGTGTGGGAGGTGTCTTTCACCGAGTGGGCCATCCAGTACTGGCCGGTGAAACTAACCATGATTCTGGGCTCTGTCTTGCTTTTCATGCAGGGTTTTGCCAGGCTGGTCAAGGACGTGGTCATCATCTCAGGAAAGCAGGTATAAGCTATGGGTTTGGAAATCGGTATCGGATGGCTTACGGCGATAATGTTTGGTTCGCTCATATTCTTCCTTATGGCAGGTCTGCCCCTGGCCTTTGTAACCGGCGGATTAGGCGTGGTGTTTTTATATATCTTCGGCGATCTGGAAATGATTAACATCCTGCCTTCACGCATCTTTCCTTTCATGACCGACTATCAACTCTCGGCCATTCCCCTGTTTATTTTTATGGCTTCCGTGCTGGCGGCGGCCGGGATGATCGAAGAGTTGTTTGATGTGGTCTACAAAGTTCTTGGCGGTTTGAAGGGTGGTTTGGCCACTGCTACCATCATTGCATCGACGATATTGGCTGCCATGGTGGGAGTGATCGGTGCCTGCGAAGTGACCATGGGCATTATCGCCCTGCCGGCCATGCTCAAGAGAAAATACAATCCCGAGATGGCCTGCGGCTCGATCCTGGCCGGCGGCACCCTGGGCATTCTGATCCCGCCGTCGATCCTGGCTATCATTTTCGCGGTGGTCGCCCAGCAATCGGTGGGAGAGTTGTTTATCGGCGCCTTTTTCCCGGGTTTTTTACTTTCAGGAATGTATATCCTCTATGTCACTGCCCGCAGTTATATGAACCCGGACTTCGGGCCCGCCCTGCCGATAGATGAGCGGGTGGACATCCGGGAAAAAATCCGCTTGCTGCGCGGTATTATCGCGCCGATTATCCTGGTTATCCTGGTATTGGGTGCAATTTTTTCCGGCATCGCCACACCGGTTGAGGCCGCAGGCATCGGTACCTTCGGGGCGCTGGTGGTGGCTGCTTTTGCCCGCAAGCTGACCTGGACAAATATCTACGATGCCGCTATTACCACCCTCAAGGCCTCCACCATGGTGCTCTGGATTATGTTCGGCGCCAGCATCTTCGTCGGTTTTTACATCGTAAACGGCGGCCAGGAATTTGTCACCGCCTCCCTGTTGGGCACCGGTCTGGGACCCTATGGAATCATGCTGATCACGATGATCCTCCTGGTCATTCTGGGCATGTTCCTGGACTGGGTGGGTATTTTGCTTCTGGCGGTTCCGATTTTCGCCCCCTTGATGAGAACCCTTGCTTTTGATGGCTTATGGGGCCTGCCGGGTGTAAATCCTGCGGATGTGTCCCTGTGGTTTGGGGTGGTCTACATGGTGAACATGCAGATGGCCTTTCTCAGCCCACCTTTCGGTTATGCCCTTTTTTACCTGAAAAGTGTGTCGCCGCCGCATATAACCATGGGTACCATATTCCGCGCTGCCGTGCCGTTTCTTATCTTACAGGCGATTGGGCTTGCGCTGGTTGTCATTTTTCCCGAGATCATTCTCTGGTTGCCCAGGCTCGTATATGGCAATTAGATGAATTAGAAGTTTGTATCATTTATCATCAATCCTTTTTTCCTAACCCGGATATCTCAGAAAGACTGTTCTTGTTTTGTCCATGGATTTGCCTAATGGCCATTGATCATCGAAGCCGCCCGGAGCAGAAAGATCTGGGGGGGCTTCTTTAAAATCGGTAAAACGGATAAAAAAGATGAAAATAGATCTGCTTTACGGAAAAGACGGGCTCACGATGGATCTCCCTGAAGATATCGATGTGACCATTATTGAAAAGCACGCCATGACGCCGCTTGAGGCCTCCCACCTTGCTGTGCAGCAGGCCTTGAAAAACGCGGTTGAAAGCCCGTCGCTTTCCGAACGCGCCCATGACGCGAAAAGCGCGTGCATTTTAATCTGTGACATAACCCGGCCGGTACCCAACGGCACACTGCTTCCGCCCCTTATCGAGACACTGACCAACGCGGGAATTCCTAAAGAAAACATTGTGATCCTCGTTGCCACCGGACTGCACCGGCCCAATCAGGGCGAGGAGCTTCGGGAAATTGTCGGTTCAGACGAAATATTCAATACCATCCGGATAGAGAATCATTTTGCGCGTGACCGGCAAGCTCACGTCGATCTGGGCAGAACATCCGGCGGTATACCGATCATGCTCGATCGACGCTTTGTTGATGCCGATCTGAAGATAGTGACCGGGTTGGTGGAGCCCCACTTCATGGCCGGTTACTCTGGGGGCCGCAAGGTGGTGGCACCCGGGGTAGCCTATAAAGACACCATTTTGAGGTTTCACATGGCCCGTATTCTGGAGCATTCCAAAGCCGCCAACTGTGTCATCCAGGGAAATCCGCTGCATAACGAACAGGTGGAAATCGTGCGGGCGGTGGGCGGAATTCTGGCTCTGAATGTCGTTATCGATGAAAACCGCCGGATAGGATTCGTCAATTTCGGAGATATTGAAGCCAGTCATCTGGAAGCGGTTGAATTCATGCGCAAACATGCTGAAGTGGAGATTGCGCGGCGATTCAAGACCATTGTCACCACAAGCGCCGGCTATCCGCTGGACAAGACCTATTATCAGACGGTCAAGGGAATGGTCGGCCCCATGGAAATCCTGGAACCGGGCGGCACGATTATTATTGCCAGTGAGTGCTCCGAAGGGATGGGCAGCGATGAATTTGTGGCGGCCCAGCGCGTCCTGTGCGAAAGTGGACCCGATCAATTCATGTCAATGCTGGAAACGCGTGAAAAGGCGCTCATCGACGAGTGGCAAACAGAGATGCTTTTAAAGCCCCTTCGTGTCGGAAGCATCCAGCTGTTTACCGAGAAACTCAGCCAAGACGATCTAAAATATGTGTACGTGGAGCCGGTCGCCTCGGTGGAAAAGGCTGTTGTCGCAAGTGTCGAAGCCCATGGAGACAGGGAAATCGCCGTGATCCCCGAAGGGCCGTATGTTACCCCGATATACACGGGCAATTAAGATCCCTAACCCAAGCAGCAAATAAGATAATTGACATCCCCTGTCTTGCTGCGCGCTGTCACCCTGCCGGGGCCAATCTTGACAAGCGTTTTTTCTTTGTTGTTCCCTCTGCTGTGATAGTCTTTCACGCGTGTGGTCTCATTTTGAAGGACTGCAGTAGCAGGCTAAAAATTTTTTTTCAATCTGATCTGCCTGCATCTCCCGGTAAATATATAGCAAATCAAAATCTTCCGATTCCGAATCTCCGGGGCCGTCTTGCATGTGCTGCAAATAGTGGGTGATTTCATGGGCAAGGATCGCATCGGTTTTACAGGATTCCATAAAATTGCCAACATAGATGAATTTGGTTTTAGGATCAAAAAGACCCAGGAGGTCATCCAGCAGCTGGTCCATCGTTTCTCGAGCTTTGCTTTCACCGTAATTTTCAACCCAACTCTGATATGATTGCGTGTTATTTTTCCGCCACACGATCTCTAATTCTTCTCTGTCGATCACCAATACCTGAGGGAAAGGATAATCCGTACTGACGTTAAGCTGCCGGGACACCCAGTGGAATATCTCTTCGAGCGGCATGCCCTGTGCCGGCTTTGTGTATCCGTTAATTGTCGCAAGCATTGCCACACAGAGCAGCAGAGCTAAATTTCTAGCTATTTTCATCGATCCTGTGAACTCCTCGCATGTAATTTTCTTATAAAACAGCCTTGCAGATCGTTTCGTTAATTCTGTTGCAATTGCTGTGGGAGAGGCATTTTGCCGCGAGTGTGCTATGTATCGCGCCTGCCCGCAGCGAGCTCGGCCGAGTCTAAGGCGCTCCCACAAATGAGGAATCTGAAACAACAATTTCAGGACACCTTACCTCTGGGAAGAATAACTGACACCTTTGGCTTAATTGGGGGATGTATATCCCCCGAGTTCGTAGACCAGTCGCAAATCTGTTCCGGGATATTTTTCTTCGGCA
>Ga0126332_10000185_pt1 | contig 25441 bp, 23 predicted proteins | sample InaspJWI42metaG_FD_94482 | JGI IMG/M metagenome (GOLD analysis project Ga0126332, IMG submission 94482) | Marine gutless worms symbiont microbial communities from Oahu, Hawaii - Inanidrilus sp. 2 OAHU.JWI-42 metaG | ecosystem: Host-associated > Annelida > Digestive system > Unclassified...
AGAGAGACTTGTTGTGTACAGTTTGTCACGGGCAAACCTTGTTCGTAATTCAATTTAAGCAACTGAATTTTATCGAACTATTACGGGTTTGCCCTTTTTATTGGTGAAATATTCAGGCTAGACTGGATAACTGCAAGCGCGGCGGTCGCCGCGGTTTCGGTGCGCAATACACGGGGGCCGAGGCTGACTGGTTGAAATCCGAATTCCCGTGCGAGATCGATTTCTTGACGATTCAAGCCGCCTTCGGGACCCAGCAATATCGATACCGAAGATCGCGTCGCGAGTGTCGTTGCGAGTGGTTTAGCATCAATGGTAAACAGTAGTTTGTGGGAATAGGAGGAGGTCTCCAGCGCTTGCTCGAGTTTGGCGTGGAACGCTATTTCGGGAAGTAGCGCGCGCCCGCATTGCTCGCAGGCGCTGATCGCCACGCCTTGCCAGTGTGCAAGCTTTTTTGCCAGCAGCGCCGGTTTCAATGGTGACTGGCTGCGTTCGGCGTTGAAGATCGTAATCTTATTGACGCCGAGTTCGGTCGTCTTTTGAATCGTCCAGTCGACGTGATCGCTGCGCGCCAGGCCCTGGATAACTTCGCTGGCGTGCTCCGATTCGGTGTTGAGCGATTGCGCTGCACCGATCTCCGCCATGAGGTGCTTGCCGTCGACTACCAGCCTGGCCTCGAAATCGACCGCCGCCCGGCCGTTGAACAATGAAAATGCCGCGCCTGGTTTCAGGCGCAGCACATGTTTCAGGTAGTGACCGCGAGTCTTGTCGAGAGTAATGATTTGCCCGGCGACAAGTTCGGCATCGATATATACGCGGGAAATCCGCATAGACAAGGGTTTTACTTAGTAACGATAAGTATCGGGTTTGTAAGGGCCTTCGACCTCGACACCGATGTAGTCTGCCTGTTCCTTGGAAAGCTTGGTCAGCTGGGCGCCTATCTTCTCTAAATGCAGCCGCGCGACCTCTTCGTCCAGATGCTTCGGCAGCACGTAAACCTCGTTTTGATACTTGCCCGGATTGCAGAAAATCTCCATCTGCGCCAGCACTTGGTTGGTGAACGAATTGGACATCACGAAACTCGGATGACCGGTAGCGCAGCCCAGGTTAACCAGGCGTCCCTCGGCCAGCAGAATAATGCGTCTGCCGTCCGGGAAGATGATGTGATCGACCTGTGGTTTGATATTTTCCCATTCGTATTCCTTCATCTCGGCGACCTGGATTTCGTTATCGAAGTGCCCGATATTGCAGACAATCGACTGGTTCTTCATCTGCTCCATATGGTCTTTGCGAATGACGTTGAAGTTGCCGGTCGCAGTAACGAAGATGTCGGCTTCTTTGCAGGCCTCATCCATCGTCACCACGCGAAAACCTTCCATCGCTGCCTGCAGCGCGCAGATGGGATCGATTTCGGTTACCAGCACGGTCGCGCCGAGCCCCTTGAGCGATTGCGCGCAACCCTTGCCGACGTCGCCATAACCCAGCACCACGGCGACCTTGCCGGCCACCATAACGTCGGTGGCGCGTTTGATCCCATCGACCAGCGATTCGCGGCAACCGTAAAGATTGTCGAATTTGGACTTGGTTACCGAATCGTTGACGTTGAATGCCGGGAACGGCAGCTCGCCGTTAGCCTGCATCTGGTACAGGCGATGGACGCCGGTGGTGGTTTCTTCGGTGACGCCCCGGATGTTTTGCAGAATATTGGAATACCAGTTGGGCGATTCAGCCAGTTTCGCGCGAATTGCCGCGAAGGCGATTTCCTCTTCCTCGGTACCCGGGTTGTCGAGCACCGAAATATCTTTTTCAGCCTTGCTGCCGAGGTTGATCAGCATGGTCGCGTCGCCGCCGTCATCGAGAATCATGTTCGGGGTGCCGCCGTCGTGCCATTCCATGATCCGATGGGTGTACTGCCAGTAGTCCGCCAGTGATTCCCCCTTGATCGCGAAAACCGGTACTCCGGCATCGGCAATCGCTGCGGCGGCATGGTCCTGGGTAGAAAAGATGTTACAGGAAGCCCAGCGCACTTCGGCGCCGAGCGCGACCAGGGTTTCGATCAAAACCGCGGTCTGGATAGTCATATGCAGCGAACCGGCGATGCGCGCGCCGCGCAAAGGTTGTTCGGCGCCGTATTTACCGCGCAGGGATACCAGGCCCGGCATTTCGGTTTCGGCGATCGCGATTTCTTTGCGACCCCAGCCAGCGAGCGAGAGGTCGGCTACTTTGTAATCGTTTTTGATAACGTCTTGGGCGTTAGCACTCATAAATATTCTCCAAACTATTTACGAGCGCGGTTGCATTGATCCGGTGGGCGAGCCTGGCAGTTAAGCTGTCGCAGCGCTCCTCGCACACAGGTCCCTCGAATTCAGGGAACCGATAAGTTTATCAATATACGCACGGCTGTCAATTCGGATCAGCCCGCCGGCTTTCGATTATAGTCCCGCATCCGCTTTTAGAACCTCGGCCTTGTCGGTGCGTTCCCAGCTCAGATCGAGGTCTTCGCGCCCGAAATGGCCATAGGCGGCGGTGGGTTGATATATCGGCTTGAGCAGATCGAGCATGGCGATCAGCCCCTTCGGCCGCAGGTCGAAATGCTCTCGAATCAGCTGAATGATGCGATTGTCGTCGATGCGCCCCGTACCGAAGGTATCGACGCTAATCGAAGTTGGTTCGGCCACGCCGATGGCGTAGGAAACCTGTACCTCGAAACGTTCGGCGATACCCGCGGCGACGACATTCTTGGCCACGTAACGCGCCGCGTAAGCCGCGGAGCGATCGACCTTGGAAGGATCCTTGCCCGAGAAAGCACCGCCGCCGTGGCGCGACATACCGCCATAGGTGTCGACGATGATCTTGCGGCCGGTGAGGCCGGCATCGCCTACCGGACCGCCGATAACGAAGCGGCCGGTCGGGTTAACGTAAATGTTTTCATGCTTGCACTGCGCCAGCCATGCTTCCGGCAGTACCGGTTTGAGGATAGTTTCGATAACCGCTTCCCGCAGATCCTTCAGGCTGACCGATTCCTTGTGCTGGGTAGAGAGCACGACCGCCTCGATGCCCACCGGTTTATGGTTTTCGTAGCGCAGGGTTACCTGACTCTTGGCGTCGGGCTGCAGCCATTCGAGTTCGCCCGACTTCAACACTTCGTGCTGCCGGCGTACCAGGCGATGTGCATAGGTGATAGGCGCGGGCATCAAAACATCGGTATCGCTGCAGGCGTAACCGAACATCAAGCCCTGGTCCCCGGCACCTTGTTCGCGCTCGTCGGATTCATCCACGCCCATTGCGATGTCGCCGGACTGCTTACCGAGACCGGTTAGAACCGCGCAGGTTTTGCCGTCGAAGCCGCACTCGGGATTGTCATAGCCGATATCGCAAACGGTTTTGCGCACCAGCGATTCGATATCGAGATCGGCGTTAGAGGTGATTTCGCCTGCCAGCAGCACCATGCCGGTCTTGACCAGGGTTTCGCAAGCCACCCTGGAGCGGAAGTCTTGTTCCAGCAGCGCATCCAGAACCGCATCGGAAATCTGATCCGCCAGTTTGTCCGGATGACCCCCCGACACCGATTCGGAAGTAAATATGTATGAATCCGACATTGCCTCGCCCATCGATATTAAAAAAAGCGCATTATATGTAAGCCTAACTAAAATAACAGCATTGATTGATTGCGCCGCATAAATGCTGTCCGCCCAGGGCAGATATTATAAGTTGCCGTGAATTTGCATTTACGAGAGAATAGCGCGCCCTGCCGAGCGCGCAGCTGTGGGGGTGAAAGTGGATTACCGGCCGGATCGGTAATTGAAACTGTGTAGCCAGAAATAATCACTATTAATCAAAGATTTATGTTAAAAACTTCGGTTTCGGGGGCGATCAATGTCATCTCGTAAAACGCTTGCCAACGCGATTCGGGCGCTCGCCATGGACGCCGTGCAAAAGGCCAATTCCGGCCATCCAGGGGCGCCGATGGGAATGGCCGATATCGCGGAAGTGCTCTATAACGACTTCATGCGCCATAACCCGGCAAACCCGGAATGGAGCGATCGCGATCGTTTCGTAATGTCGAACGGGCATGGTTCGATGCTGCCATATGCGGTGCTCCACCTCTGCGGCTTCGATGTCACCATCGAAGACTTGAAGAATTTTCGGCAGCTGCATTCGAAGACCCCCGGACATCCCGAACACGGATATGCACCGGGTATAGAGACCACTACCGGACCCCTGGGGCAGGGTATTGGCAATGCCGTCGGCATGGCGATCGCGGAACGCGCGCTCGCGGCGGAATTCAATCGCGACGATTTCAATATCGTCGATCATTTTACCTATGTCTTCCTCGGTGATGGCTGCATGATGGAAGGCATCTCGCATGAAGCCTGTTCGCTCGCGGGTACCCTCGGCCTCGGCAAGCTAATTGCGTTCTGGGACGATAACGGCATCTCGATCGACGGTAAGGTGGAAGGCTGGTTCCTTGACGATACGCCCAAGCGCTTCGAAGCTTACGGTTGGCACGTGATCGAGGTTGACGGTCATAACCCGGATGAAATCAAGATTGCGATCGAAGCCGCCCGCGCGATAACCGCCAAGCCTTCTTTGATCTGCTGTAAAACCATCATCGGGTTCGGCGCCCCCAACAAAGCCGGCGGGCACGCCTGTCACGGCGCTCCGCTGGGAGAGGACGAGGTGGCGTTGGCGCGTATCGAGTTGAATTGGGAACACGAAGCTTTTGTGGTGCCCGACGAAGTCTATAAAGGTTGGGATCACCGCGACAAGGGCCAGGCCCAGGAAGACAGCTGGCAGCAGAAGTTTGCCGTCTACCAGGCGGAACATCCCGAGCTGGCGGCTGAATTCGAACGCCGCATCGGACGCGAGTTACCGGAAAACTGGGAAGATGCGGCGAAGGCGTTTATCGCCGAGGTCGATGCAGCCGCAGAAACCAAGGCCACGCGCCAAGCTTCGCTGGCGGCAATCGAAGCCTATTCGCCGCTGTTGCCGGAGTTGTTCGGCGGCTCCGCGGATCTGGGTGGTTCCAATGGGACCGAGTGGTCCGGCTACAAACCAATGCGCGCCGATTCGCCGGACGCCAATTATATCAACTACGGCGTGCGCGAATTCGGCATGTCGGCGATGCTCAACGGCATCGTGCTGCACGGCGGATTTATTCCCTTTGGCGCTACCTTTCTGGTGTTTTCCGAATACGCGCGAAATGCGTTGCGTATGGCCGCGTTGATGAAAATTCAAAGTATTTTCGTCTATACCCACGATTCGATCGGCCTCGGTGAAGACGGGCCGACCCACCAGGCGGTGGAACAGATTCCAACGCTGCGTATGATTCCGAATATGCAGTTGTGGCGTCCCTGCGACACGGTCGAAACCGCCGTATGCTGGAAGGCCGCCATCGAGCATCGCGACGGGCCCAGCTGCCTGGTATTCTCGCGCCAGGGCTTGACGCATCAACCGCGCAGCCCGGAACAAATTGAAAATATCGCCCGCGGCGGATATATCCTGCGTGATTGCGACGGCATACCGGACGTCATCATTATCGCCACCGGTTCCGAAGTGGAACTGGCGATGGCGGCCTGCGAGTCGGACGCGCTCGACAATCAAAATATTCGCCTGGTTTCCATGCCGAGCACCTCGGTATTCGACCGGCAGTCGCAAGAATACCGGGACGAGGTACTACCGCCGGGCGTCAGCGCCCGCATCGCGGTCGAGGCCGCGGTTACCGCCGGTTGGTACAAGTATGTCGGCTCCGACGGTATCGTCATCGGTATCGATACCTTTGGCGAGTCGGCCCCGGCCAAAGAATTATTTGCATATTTCGGTTTCACCGTCGGCAAGGTGGTGGAAGCGGTTAAGGGTCTTTTAGGATTGGATTAATCATTTAACTCACGGGAGAATTTCATATGACTATTCGAGTCGGTATTAACGGCTTCGGCCGTATTGGGCGCATGGTGTTTCGCGCCGCACAGGACTTTGGCGACGTCGAAGTCGTCGGCATAAACGATTTACTCGATCCCGAGTATCTCGCCTACATGCTCAAGCATGATTCGGTACACGGTAAGTTCAAGGGCGACGTCGCAATCGAGGGCGATACCCTGGTCGTCAACGGTAAAAACATCCGCCTTAGCGCCGAACGCGATCCCGCGGAATTGAACTGGGGCGATCTCGATGTCGATATCGTCATCGAATCAACCGGTTTGTTCCTGACCAAGGAAACCGCACAAAAACATATCGACGCAGGCGCCAAAAAAGTGATCATGTCGGCACCGTCGAAAGACGATACGCCGATGTTCGTCTACGGCGTCAATGACGCTAGCTATGCCGGCGAGGCGATTATTTCCAACGCGTCCTGCACCACCAACTGCCTGGCGCCGATCGCCAAGGTTATCGATAATAACTTCGGCCTCAAGCGCGGCCTGATGACGACCGTGCACGCCGCTACCGCGACGCAGAAAACCGTCGACGGACCGTCGATGAAGGATTGGCGCGGCGGCCGCGGCATCCTGGAAAATATAATTCCGTCATCCACCGGCGCCGCCAAGGCAGTCGGCAAGGTATTGCCGAGTCTTAACGGCAAACTGACCGGCATGGCGTTTCGCGTGCCGACTTCGGATGTTTCGGTGGTGGATCTGACTGTCGAGCTTGAAAGAGAAGCCAGCTACGAAGACATATGCGCCGCGATGAAAACGGCTTCCGAAGGTGCGATGAAGGGCGTGTTGGCCTATACCGAAGACAAGGTGGTATCGACCGATTTCCGTGGCGAAGCCTGCACTTCGACCTTCGACGCCGAAGCCGGAATCCAGATGGACGATACCTTCGTCAAGTTGATTTCCTGGTACGACAACGAATGGGGCTATTCCTGCAAAGTCGTCGAAATGGCGCGCGTTATCGCGGCTTAGCAAGACCAAGCTATGCCGATCTTAAAATTGACCGGCCTGGACCTGGCCGGAAAACGGGTATTGATCCGCCAAGATTTGAACGTCCCGGTAAAGGACGGTGTCGTTTCCAGCGATCAACGGATTAAGGCGTCCTTGCCGGCGATCCGCCATTGTATCGATGCCGGTGCGCAATTGATGATCATGTCGCATCTGGGCCGCCCCGAAGAGGGTAAGCCGGAAGCGCAGTTTTCACTGCAGCCGGTGGCCGACTATCTCGCTCAGGCGCTCGGCAATGCGGTACCGTTGATCAGCGATTACCTGGCGCAGGCGCCGGCGATGATTGACGGCGATGTGGTGCTGCTCGAGAACGTGCGCTTCAATCCGGGCGAAAAGGCGAATGACGAAGGCCTGTCGCGGCAGTATGCCGCGCTGTGCGATATCTACGCGATGGATGCCTTCGGTACCGCGCATCGCGCTCAGGCATCGACGCATGGCGCGGGGCGGTATGCGCCGGTTGCCTGCGCCGGACCGCTGTTGGCGACCGAGCTCGATGCGCTCGGCCAGGCTTTGGACCAACCGCAGAGCCCGGTGGTCGCCATCGTCGGCGGCTCCAAGGTGTCGACCAAGCTGACCGTGCTCGACTCCCTGTCCGGAATCGTCGATCAATTGATTCCGGGTGGCGGTATCGCCAACACCTTTATCGCGGCGGCGGGTTACCAGGTCGGCAAATCACTGGTCGAAACGGATTTGATCCCCGAGGCGCAACGGCTGGTGGAGCAGGCACGGACCAAGGGCGGCGAAATTCCGATTCCGACCGATGTCGTTTGCGGCAAGGAGTTCTCCGAATCCGCGAGCGCCACCGTCAAAGCGGTTTCCGAGGTCGAGCAAGACGACATGATTTTCGACATCGGCCCGCAAACCGCGGCGCATTTTGCAACAATCCTGCAACAGGCGGCGACTATCGTTTGGAACGGACCGGTGGGCGTGTTCGAATTCGATCAGTTCGGTGAGGGCACCAAAACGCTGTCACAGGCAATCGCGGCTTCGCCGGCGTTCTCGATTGCCGGGGGTGGTGATACACTGGCCGCTGTCGACAAGTACGGCATTGCGCAACAGGTTTCGTATATATCCACCGGCGGTGGGGCTTTTCTCGAGTTCCTGGAAGGTAAAAAACTACCCGCGGTAGCGATGCTGGAACAAAGGTACTCAGACTATGAGAGCGGTTCTACGTAGAACGAAAATTGTCGCCACCCTAGGGCCGGCGACCGAATCAGACGCAGCCATCGATAGCCTAATCAAGGCCGGGGTCGATGTAGTGCGCCTCAATTTTTCCCACGGCACGGCGCAGGAGCACCGGGCGCGTGCCGAAAAGATCCGTCGCATCGCGCGCGAAAACGATCGCTTTCTGGCGATTCTCGTCGATCTGCAGGGTCCCAAGATCCGGCTCGAAAAATTCAAAAATGGCGCGGTCGAATTGGCCATCGGCGATCGCTTTTGTCTCAACGCCGATTGTCCGGACGGCGCAGGCGACCGCGAGCAGGTCGGCTTGACTTACAAAAAGCTACCGCAGGATGTTAAAAGCGGGGACGTCCTGGTGCTCGACGACGGCCGTATCGTGTTGCGGGTGGATACGGTCGAGGGGCCACGGATTAACTGTAGGGTTCAGGTGGGCGGCTTGCTTTCGGATAACAAGGGAATCAATCTCAAGGGCGGCGGCCTGACCGCGCAAGTGCTGACCGACAAGGATCGCGCGGACTTGAAAACCGCGGCCACGATCGATGCCGATTATCTCGCGGTCTCTTTCCCGAGAAATGCGGCGGACATGATCCAGGCGCGCAAGCTGCTGGAAGCCGAGGGCAGCTCGGCCGGGCTGGTGGCGAAGATCGAACGCGCGGAGGCGGTCGACAACCTCGAGGAAATAATCGAAGCTTCGGAAGCGATTATGATTGCGCGCGGTGATCTCGGCGTCGAAATCGGCGACGCCAAGCTGCCGGCCGTGCAGAAAGAAATTATCAGGAAGGCGCGCGACCTGAATTGCGTGGTGATTACCGCAACGCAGATGATGGAATCGATGCGCGACAACCCGATTCCGACGCGCGCCGAGGTTTTCGATGTTGCCAATGCAGTGCTCGACGGCACCGATGCGGTCATGTTGTCGGCCGAAACCGCGACCGGCGCTTACCCCAGCCAGACCGTCAGGTCGATGGCGGATATCTGTCTCAATGCAGAACAGCACAGCCGCGCAATCAAGTCCAGGCATCGCATCGACGATACCTTTATGCGCGTCGACGAAGCCATCGCGATGGCGAGCATGTATACCGCCAATCATTTGAACGTGCGCGCCATCGCAACGCTCACCGAATCCGGATCGACCTCGCTGTGGATGTCGCGTATTAGCTCGGGTATACCGATTTACGCGCTGTCGCGCCATGAATCCACTAACCGCAAGGTTAATCTCTACCGCGGCGTATTCCCGGTTTATTTCCCCACGGTCCACACCAATCATGCCGAGGCTAACCAGGAAGCGGTCGATTTGATGCTGAAGCAGGGTACGATCGCGCAAGGCGATCTGGTCATCATCACCAAGGGCGACCTAATGGGTACCGGTGGCGGCACCAACGCCATGAAGATTGTCGAAGTCGGCAATATGCCGAAATTCGTCGCTTAGTTGGCTACCCCGGGATCGACCCGATTGGAACGCAGTAGGCGGTAGCTGAATATCGCCAGCCCGAGCCAAATGCCGCTAAAGCCGATCAGCTTGTTGGCGTTGAAGGCTTCACCCAACAGCAATACCCCGCAAAGAAACTGCAAAGAGGGTGTTACGTAAAACAGAATTCCCACCGTCGTCAGCGGCAACATGCGGGTGCCGGCGGTGAAAAATGCCAATGGTATAACTGTCACCGGCCCCGCCAGCAGCAGCCACAGGTCGGTGGTCGTGGCATGGTTAAGAAAACTGGCTGCGCCGCGATAGTGCAGCCAAGCAATCAGCGCCAGCGTAAATGGCAGCAATAACAGTATTTCTACCAACAGGCCGGGTATGGCATTGGTTGACATTTGTTTGCGCAGCAGCCCGTAGACGGCAAAACTGAGGCCGACCGCGAATACCACCCATGGCAGCGTAGCCGTGCTGAAGAAATAATAACCGGCGCCCACCGCGGCACAGCCGATTGCAACCCGCTCGAGTCGCCCCAGTTTTTCCCTGAACACGATGACGCCGGTGAGCACGTTCAACAGCGGCGTCAGAAAATAGCCCATGCTGGCCTCGAGCACGCGCTGATTGGCGACCGCCCAGATATAAACGCCCCAGTTCAGGCATATCACCAGACTCGATAGTGCCAGCCATTTCAGTTCCCGCCAGGAGGTCAAGGCCGAGGCGAGCTGCTGCCTTCTGTCGGCATTCGATAGCACCAGCAACAATAGTACCGGCGCCGACCACAGCATGCGATGCAACAATACCTCGGTTGCCCCTACATGGTTTAACAGCGACCAGTAGAGTGGGAACAACCCCCAGCCGACGTAACCGGTGAGGATTACCGCATAACCCTTGCCCATCTGCGTCAATGCCGTCGCAGATCCCGCGCCAGTACCAAGATTAAACCGGTTACCTGCAGAAAGATCGCGATACTGAAGAGGCGCGAATTAGCGCCTTCCAACGGCATTTTCCGTTCCTGCAACTCCAGCGACTCGAAATAGCTGTTGTTGATCGACTCGATTATCGATTGCTGCGCCGCGCTACTCAGGTCCAGCAGTAGTTCGAGGTCGGTGCCGGTATGCCGTTGCATGCGGGTTTGGAAATCCTGTAGTCCGTTAGTTTTAACGACTTCCCGCAGATACTCCCGGTAGTAAGATTCCGTTAGATCGGGATCAGCGGGTTTGTCCGCCAGCAACAGGATAAAAAATTCCTTTTTTGCGTTCGACTTCGGTCTTGGATTGCCACAGGCTGTCGATCAGCACTTGTTTTTGCTGAATCTCGCGGTCGATGGCGTTGATCCGGTCATTGTTGAGACCGATGAAATAATGGGTAATCACGGCCGATAAAATATTGAAAATAACTCCGGTCAATACGAATACCCAGGGCGCAAGCCAGCGGTCGAGGCGAGAATCAGCCATGCTCGGCCCCAAATATTGGCGGCAGTCGAGCGTCATGCGTACAACGGATTACCGGCAGCTCGCAATAGACTTGCAGGTCGGCGGCGTTGTCCATGTCATTGTCTGTCATCGGGGATACCTGATTGAGGATGATGGCGGCCACTCGCAGATGCCGGCTCATCACTGCCTGCAGGGTCATCAATGCCTGGTTGACCGCACCGATACGGTCATAGACCACGATAATCACCGCGAGTTGCAGCGCTGCCGCGAGATCGGCGTTCAACCCGTTTTCCGCCAGTGGAGAGTAAAATCCGCCGGCGCCTTCGACGATCAGGCAAGCATCGGCCCGATCGCGGGTGCAGGCGTCGATCAAGTCCTGCATTTGCACCGACCGTCCCTCCAGGCGCGCGGCTCGATGCGGCGCTAGCGCGGCGCGAAACCGATAAGGCGCGATGTGTTCGATCGATTCGCGCCCGCCGTTCGCCTGCTGCAGCGCGGCCGCGTCATGGGTCAGCAAATCATCGTCGGGGCCCGGCCGGCAGCCCGACTCGGCGGGTTTGCGAGTTTCGACGACAATACCTGCAGCGCGCAGCTGCCTGACAATCTGGCAGGCGATATAGGTCTTGCCGACATCGGTATCGGAACCGGTGATAAAATAACCGTTGGCATCGGGTTTTAGCATCCGCGCATTCTGTGCAAGTTAACCGGCAACTGCAAGCCTTGCCTGGAGCGGTGCAGGATTAGCGGCGATAGCGCGGGCAAATCCATGATAGAGCATGCTGGGAATGGCTAGCCTGCCTGTTATAATCGCGCCGAAAAATAATTGCAGTTACCGACATGCAGCACTTTGTTATCGGCCAACGCTGGATCAGCGCCGCCGAACTACACCTCGGACTGGGTATGGTGATAGAAATCGAGCACCGTACCGTCAGTATCGTGTTTCCCGCCACCGGGGAAACCCGCATCTACGCGCGTGCCGACGCGCCGCTGACCCGGGTACGCTTTCGCGAGGGGGATTGGGTCGAAAAACAGAGCGGCGAAATTTTGCAGGTGCTGCAGATAACCGAGGCCGACGGCTTGATTTTGTATCGCTGTGAGGATGAGCACGGCGACGCGGTCGACCTGCCGGAAGGCCGCTTAAGCAATTTCCTGCAACTCAACCAGCCCGCGGAAAGACTGCTCAATGCGCAAATCGATCGCAATAAATGGTTTAGGCTGCGTTGCAAGACGCGGGAAATCGCCAACCACTTGCAGCAGTCAGCCGTATTCGGCCTAGCCGGCAGCCGCACCAGCCTGATCGCTCACCAGCTGTATATCGCACACGAAGTATCGGGCCGTTACGCACCGCGGGTATTGCTGGCCGATGAAGTCGGCCTCGGCAAAACCATCGAAGCGGGATTGATACTGCACCAGCAGCTATTACTCGAACGTGCGCGCCGGGTGTTAATCGTGGTCCCGGAATCGCTGGTACACCAGTGGCTGGTGGAAATGCTGCGCCGTTTCAATCTGCTGTTCAGTATCTTCGATAGCGCCCGCTTCGACGTTTCCGAAACCGATGCGGCGCCAGATGACGCGGAGAATCCGTTTCATGCGGAACAACTGGTATTGTGCAGTCTCGATTTCCTGGTGCAGCATCCCGAACGGGCGGCGCAGGCGCGCGACGGAGAATGGGACTTGCTGGTAGTCGACGAGGCGCATCACCTGCTGTGGTCGGCGCAAGCCGTTAGCGACGAGTATCGGCTGGTGGAAAATCTGGCGGAAAATACAGCCGGACTACTGCTGTTGACGGCCACCCCGGAACAGCTCGGCAAGGAGAGCCATTTCGCGCGGCTACGCCTGCTGGATCCGGATCGTTTCAGCGACCTCGATCGATTCCTGCAAGATGAGCGCGGCTACCAGCAGCTTGCCGCACAGGCCGAAACCCTGCTGCAAGAATCCGAGCGACAGCAGGAGCTGGAGGACTTGTTGGATCAGCACGGCACCGGTCGTGTGCTGTTTCGCAATACGCGGCATGTGGTGCAGGGTTTCCCGGAACGAGAGGTACATCCCATCGAGCTGGCGCCGTCGGTGGAGGGTGATTCGTATCGCGCCTGGCTGGGGCAGTTTTTACGCGACCACCGCATGCGTAAGGTACTGGTGATCGTGGCGGGATCGGATAGCGCGCAGCAGTTGGTTAATGATATGAAGCGGGAATTCGGCATCCGCGCCGCGCTGTTCCACGAGGGTATGACGCTGGTCGAGCGCGATCGTGCGGCGGCCTGGTTCGCCGACCACGACGACGGCGCCCAGGTATTGATCTGTTCCGAAATCGGCAGCGAGGGACGCAACTTCCAGTTTGCGCATCACCTGGTGTTATATGATTTACCGCTAAATCCGGATTTGCTCGAGCAGCGCATCGGACGGCTCGACCGAATCGGTCAAAACGCCGTGATCAAAATCCACGTTCCCTATATCGAAGCCAGCGCGCAACAGGTTTTATTTCGTTGGTATCACGAGGGGCTCGGCGCCTTCCAGCATACCTGTCCGGCCGGGCACCAGGTCTGGCTCAAAACCCGGCAGGAGTTACAGCAATATCTCGACGATCCCGAATTGCCGATGGATGCTTTCGTCGAACGCTGCCGCGATTTACACCGGGCACTCGAACTCGAACTGCAGCAGGGCCGCGATCGCTTGCTCGAGATTAATTCCTGTCGTCCCGGTGTAGCCGAGGCGCTGATCGACGAAGCCATGCAGCGCGAGCGCGAGTTCGATTTGTTCAATTACATGGAACGTATCTACGATAGTTATGGCGTGAACAGTGAAATTCGCGGTCAGGAGCGCTGGGTGATTACGCCGGGAGATAACATGCTCACTCAAATGCCCGGTTTGCCCGAGGATGGCATGACCGTGACCTATGAACGCAGCGCCGCACTCGCCAACGAAGATTTGCATTTCCTGACCTGGGAGCATCCCTTCGTGCGCAATGCGATGGATATGATTCTGAGTAGCGAATTCGGTAATACCGCGTTAGTCGCAATGCATTATCCGGGCGTCAAGGCCGGGACACTGTTGGCCGAGTGCCACTTTCTGATGGACTTCAGCGACGATTATCGCAGTCACAATGAACGTTACTTCCCGAATACGAGCATCAAGGTCGTTATCGACGAATCCGGACAGGATCATGCGACGCGCTTCGATTTGGAGTCGGAAACGCGGCAGTCGCAAAGGGTCGACCAGGATACCGCGATTAAAGTTGTCAAGGCCCGGCAAAGCGAACTCGCGCAGATGCTCGAATTTGCCGAGCTTGTTGCCGATACGCAAGTACCGGGATTGATCGAGTCCGCGCGCGCTAGCGGCCGCGATCTGCTGGGGCACGAAATCGAACGCTTGATCGCGCTGCAAAAAGTCAACCCCGGTGTGCGCGATGACGAGATCGCGTTTTTTCGGGATCAGCTGAATCACTTCGAGGCCGCGCTGGAGCACGCGCGGCTGCGCCTCGACGCGGTGCGAATCATCGTCGCGCTTTAGATAATTTCGGGTCAGAGTTAAAACAGGCCTGGCGCCTGATTTTATTCTGAGTCATGTTTGCGTTACAAAACGTTACAAAACTTCAGTTGACATACATACCGGTCGGTATTATAAAGCATACCAATCGGTATGTGGGCGGTTGATGAATAATTTAACGGATAACGAGGTTTACTGGTGGCGCCCGCTGGACGACACCGAACTAGACACCCGCGGCAAGATCCTGTTTGCGGCCTACAAGGAAATCCATGTCAATGGATTTCAGTCGGCCAGCCTGAGCAATATTCTCAAGCGCACCGGGGTCACCAAGGGTGCGCTTTACCACCATTTTCGAGACAAGAACGAGCTCGGCTATGCAGTCGTCGACGAAGTGATCGATGCTCGAATCCAGCAAAGTTTTATCCATCCGCTGGCCAATTTCGATGACCCGATCGAAGGCTTTATCGAATTGATTCGAAACGCCGGCGAGCGTTTTTCGATGACCGATATCGAACTGGGTTGTCCGCTCTCGGTTCTGGCCCAGGAAATGGCGCCAATCGATGAAGGTTTCCGCACGCGCCTGACCGCAATTTACTCGCAGTGGCATCAATCGATCTCCGATGTGTTGTCCAGCAGCAAGGCTGAAGGCCTAATCATCGAGGAAGTCGACCCCGACACTATGGCAATCACCATCGTAGCCATAATGGAGGGCTGCCTGAGCGCGGCCAAGGTGTCGCAAAACCTGGAGATGCTACAACACTGCGGACAGGGCCTGACACAGCTGCTTCAACTAATCAGAACCAAACCAGGGAGTCAATAATGGTAAAAAAATACGCCGAGTTTATCCTGCGCCACAAGTGGAAGACAGTAATCCTGTCGATTCTCTGGATCATGGCGATGGGGTCCGGTCTCCAGCATTTTGCCTTTACTAACGACTACCGCGTGTTTTTCGGTGAAGACAACCCTCAGCTGGTGGCATTCGAAAACCTGCAGGATACCTATTCCAAGAATGACAACGTCATGTTCGTACTCGCACCCGAGGATGGACAGGTGTTTACCTCCAAAACGCTGACGGCGGTAGCCTGGTTGACCGAGCGTGCCTGGGAAACCCCATTTTCGACGCGTGTCGATTCGCTGACCAACTACCAGCATACCTCGGCCGAGGGCGATGATTTGCTGGTCGAGGACCTGGCCTACGAACCGGAGCAGTTAAGCGACGACGACCTGTTGCGTATTCGCGGCATTGCGCTTAAGGAGCCGGTGCTGGTGAATCGACTGGTGTCGCCTAGGGCGCACGTCACCGGGGTTAATATCACTATCGAATTGCCGGGGATCGATCAAATTACCGAAAACCCGCAAGTGGTCGCCTTCGTGCGCGAATTGCGTGCCGAGTTCCGCCAGAGGTTCCCGGGCATCGAGGTTAAGCTGACCGGAATCTCGATGATGAACCAGGCCTTCCCGGAAGCGAGCCAGCAAGACATGTCGACTCTTTTCCCGGGCATGCTCGCGTTGTTCATGATCATACTCTTCCTCTGGGTCAAGCGTTGGTCCGGTACGCTCGCCGCCTTCGCCATCATTATATTCTCGATTATCGGCGCGCTGGGCCTGGCATTTTGGTTCGGCATCGAACTGACGCCGCCGTCCTTTTCCGCGATCATGATTATCCCGACCATGGCGATTGCCGATAGTGTGCACGTGCTGATGAATTACCTGCTGATGCGGCAAAAGGGGGAGCCGCGCGAGGAAGCGATGGTCGATAGTATCCGCATCAACTTCCAGCCGATATTCTTGACGAGTGTTACTACCGCGATCGGTTTCGTGAGTATGAACTTTTCCGATGCGCCACCGTTCCACGATCTCGGTAACATCGTCGCCATGGGTGTCATGATTGCGTTCGTGCTGAGCGTGACCTTCCTGCCCGCGGCGATGATGTTGCTGCCGGGTACCGACAAGGTCGCCATCGGCCGCTCCAGCCGTCTAATGGCGAAGTTCGCCGAATTCGTCATCGCCAAACGCGGCAAGTTGCTCGTCGGCATGAGCCTCGCCTGCCTGGCGCTGATCGCATTTATTCCGCAAAACGAGCTCAACGACAATTTTGTCAAGTACTTCAGCGAACGCATCGAGTTTCGCCGAGACGCCGATTTCGCCAACGAAAACCTAAGCGGTCTCTACCTGGTCGATTATTCGCTGGAGTCGGGCCGCGATGGCGGTGTCAGTGATCCCGATTTTCAGCAACATGTCGAGAACTTCGCCAATTGGTTTCGCGCGCAACCGGAAGTCGTCCACGTCAACGTAATCGCCGATACCTTCAAGCGCCTCAACAAGAGTATGCACGGTGACGATCCGGACTGGTACCGTTTGCCCGAGGAGCGAGAGCTAGCCGCGCAGTACCTACTGCTCTACGAAATGTCGCTGCCATACGGTCTCGACCTGAATAATCAGCTCAATATCGACAAGTCGGCGACGCGCATGACCGTCATGTTGCACAACATGACGACCAAAACCGTGCTCGCGCTGGAACGGCGCGCGCAGCAGTGGTTAGTCGGCAATACACCCGAAAACATGCATAATGAGGGCGCGAGCCCGACCATCATGTTCAGCCATATCGGCGAGCGCAACATCAAGAGCATGTTGCTGGGCACCACAATCGCATTGATACTGATTTCGATGATCCTGATTGTTGCGCTGCGTTCTTTCAAGATCGGTTTACTCAGCCTGATTCCGAACTTGATTCCGGCAGCGCTCGCCTTCGGCGCCTGGGGCATCGCAGTTGGACAGGTCGGGCTGGCTCTTTCGGTGGTCACCGGCATGACGCTCGGTATCGTCGTCGACGATTCGGTGCACTTCCTCAGCAAGTACTTGCGGGCGCGGCGCGAAAAAGGGCTCGATGCGCCGGATGCGGTGCACTATGCCTTCGACACGGTCGGCCTCGCGCTGGTGGCGACATCGTCCGTGCTGATCGTGGGTTTCACCGTGTTGATGTTTTCCGCTTTTGTGCTGAATTCGCAAATGGCATTCATGACCGCGGTGACCATCTTGTTCGCCATCATCGCCGATTTTCTATTGTTACCGCCTTTGTTGATGGCCCTCGATCGCGGTCCTGGCGCCGCCACCGAGGCCGGAGAACAATCCAGCGCCGCGTTTAGCGGCAAGGAGCAGACCAATGAATAAGCTTAAATTCCCGCTATTATTGCTGGGCCTTGCGCTGCCGGCTGCCGCACTCGCGCAGAGCGCCCAAGAAAAGGGCCTCGAAATTGCGACGGCGGCCAAGGCTTACGACCAGGGTTTTACCGATTTCACGGCGAATATGGTCATGACCCTGAAAAACAAATCGGGGCAGACTTCGAAACGGCAGATCCGTATCCGCACGCTGGAGGTCGAAGCCGACGGCGATAAGAGCCTCTCGATCTTCGACGAACCGGCCGATGTCAAGGGCACCAAGATGCTGACTTATTCGCACGGCCTCGAACCCGACGACCAATGGCTTTACCTGCCGGCGTTAAAAAAAGTCAAACGCATTAGTTCGCGCAACAAGTCGGGGCCGTTCATGGGTTCCACTTTCGCCTTCGAAGACCTCGGTTCCCAGGAAGTCGAAAAATACACCTACAAGTACCTGCGTGACGAACCCTGCGGCGAGTTGAGCTGTTACGTCATCGAACGCTACCCGGCCTACAAGTTTTCGGGTTATACCCGGCAGATTGCCTGGATCGACACCGCGGGTTACCGCTTGGTCAAGGCGGAATTTTACGATCGTAAAAAGTCGCTACTGAAAACCCTGGTCGCGGGTGACTTCCAGCAGTATCTCGGTCACTACTGGCGCCCGGCACCATGGATATGGTCAATCATCAAACCGGTAAGAGTACTTTGCTGGAGTGGCGGGATTACCAGTTCAAGACCGGCCTCACCGAGCGCGACTTCCGTTCGCAGACGCTGAAACGAATCAAGTAAAATGCGCCCGGCGTTAGCCTGTTTCGCTGCGCTGTTACTGAGCACGTCGGCGCGGGCCGAATTCTCCGGCAATGTCGCGCTCGAATTGCAAAGCTTCGGCCAAGCGCCGCAATTCGACGATCAGTTCGACGATAACCTGACCTTTTCCTTCAAGCCGAAACTGGATGGTGAGTGGAATAACGGTGACGATTTATGGAGCCTGGAGTTGTTTTTGCGCGCCGATAACGAGGATGCGGGCCGCGAGCATGCCGATGTGCGCGAAGCCTTATGGCTGCATGTCGACGGTGACAGCGAATGGCGGGTCGGCGTCAATACCATGTTCTGGGGCGTTACCGAATCGCAGCACCTGGTAGACGTGATCAATCAGATCGACCAAGTCGAAGGCATCGACGGTGAAGACAAGCTCGGGCAGCCGATGGTTCATCTCAAAAGATACCAGGACTGGGGTGTTATCGATCTGCTGGTACTGCCGGGGTTTCGCGAAAGAACCTTCCAGGAGCGCGAGGGACGGCTGCGAACGCCGCTGGTGGTCGATACCGATCAGGCGGATTACGAATCCTCGCAACAAGATTCGCATATCGATTATGCACTGAGATTTTCGCAAACCTATGGCGACCTCGATCTCGGGGTTTCCTGGTTCAAGGGCACCAGCCGCGAACCGCTACTGTTGCCGGGTTTAGACGACGATGGCGCGCCTGTGCTGATTCCGTTTTATGAGCAGATGGCGCAACTCGGTGTCGATGCCCAGTTGATTTCCGAGGACTGGATCTGGCGTCTCGAATTCATCCGCCGCGCCGCCGAGTCGAACGACTACAGTGCTTATACCGCGGGTTTCGAATATACCTTTTACGGCATCATGCAAACGGCGGTGGATCTCGGCATGCTGCTCGAGTATTCGGCGGACGACCGCCCCGAGGGGGAAGCCGGCATCTTCGACAACGATGTTTTTCTCGGCACCCGCTTCGCTTTCAACGATGCCCAGTCGAGTGAAATTTTAGCCGGCTTCGTCATCGATACCGAAAACGGAAGCCGTACTTTTCGCGTCGAAGGCAATCGCCGTTTCGGCGCCAGCTGGAAGGGCACGCTCGAGCTGCAAACCTTTACCAATATCGACGATGACGACCTGCTCGCCGCCTTCGCACAGGACGATTTCATGCTGCTGGAAATGGCTTATTACTTCTAGCCCGCTTTTACCGAGTGTTAACTGCGTCTGCGCGGTTCTTGCCCCGATGCGCGGTAACCGCAGACTGCTTTGTGCATCCCGCAACGGCGTCTTTGCGACGTCCTCGCGAGGTAAATCGGCGTAATAGGCGGGCTTGCCGCAGCCACCCCTAAAAATACCGATCAGCAACGGCAAACCGCATATTGATCGAGCTTTAATCTTCGTGCCGCCACAACCGAGCTCAGGGAATCAATACCGCGGCACCGGTCAGTTGACCGCTGCGCAAGGCCTGCAGCGCCGCGTTCGCCTCGATCAAGGGGAAGGTTTCGATCTGGGTTTGCACCGGCAGCTTGGGCGCCAGTGCGAGAAAGTCGATTGCATCCTGGCGCGTCAAGTTCGCGACCGAACGCAGTACGCGTTCGCCCCATAGGAGGCTGTAGGGAAAACTCGGGATATCGGACATGTGGATGCCGCCGCAGACCACAATGCCGCCTTTACGTACCGCCCCTAATGCCGTCGGAACCAGCGGTCCGACCGGGGCGAAGATGATTGCCGCATCGAGTTCGACCGGACCCGCCTGATCCGAATCACCCGCCCAGACCGCGCCCAAATCCAAGGCAAACTGCTGCGCCGCGGTATCGCCGGGGCTGGTAAAGGCATAGATTTCGCGCTGCTGACAACGCGCTACCTGGGCGACGATATGCGCCGCCGCGCCGAAGCCGAAAATGCCCAAGCGTTTCGATTCGGCGCCGGCCATCACCAGCGAGCGGTAGCCGATCAAACCCGCGCATAATAGCGGCGCGAGTGCGGTAGCGGTATTTTCGCCCCCTAAAGGGAAACAGAAACGCGCATCGGCCACGGTCATATCGGCATAGCCGCCGTCGATTTGATAACCGGTAAATCCGGGTTCGTCGCACAGGTTTTCCGCGTTCGAGCGGCAATAGCCGCAGCTGCCACAGGTATGGCCGAGCCATGGGATACCGACCCGATCTCCGGCTTTGAAGCCTTCGACCCCCGCACCTAGCGCGCTGATCTCGCCGACAATTTCGTGCCCCGGAATAATCGGCAGTTTGGGTTCGGTCAGATCGCCGTCGACGACGTGCAGGTCGGTGCGGCATACCCCGCAGGCCGAAATCGCCACCTGGATCTGCCCCGGACCAGGTTCGGGGTCGGGCATTTCCACCGCTTTCAACGGGCTGCCGGGCTGTTCGAGAATCATCGCTTTCATGCGTTTTCAACCGAGGGTTTGGCGCTATCGGTGTCCTTGCCGGTAATGCCGGCGGTTAGCGCGAAGCGCATCGCCTCGTCCATACTCATCTTGCAGGGGCGGATATCCGAGCTCGGTACCAATAGGGTATACCCGCCGATCATGTAGCTCATCGGCAAGTAGACCAGCACGCAGTCGCGATCGCGAAACGCTTCCGGCAAACGCTGCGGATCTTCCTGGGTGACAAAACCGATGATTTCCAGATTTGCGATCTTCACAATTACGACGCGACCGAAGCTCTCCTTTTTGGGGGAAAAGAAGTCGAACAGATCGCGGATCGCGCGATACACGGTCTTGATGATCGGCAAGTGATAGAGCAGGTTTTCGCCTAGGGCGAACAGCTGCCGCACCAGTACCGCCTTCATCAGCAGTCCGACGAAGAACACGATGACTAGACCGGCGATAGTCCCCATTCCAGGGAAATAGGCTACCCTGGGCAGCAGGTAGCGCAGGGCGTCGCCCATGATTTGCTCGGAGGTAACCGCCATCCAGTACAGCAGATAAATCGTTAGTACGACCGGCAGCAAAGTGAAAAAACCGGTGATTAATGTCGTGCCGATAGATTTGAACATGATTCGGGTTCCCTATTCAAATGAGCCGAATTCTAGCAGCTGTTGGCGTCGACCCGGTATTCGCGCGATATGCCCGCAGCTTGCCGGACGGCGTTCGTCAATCGAGCAGGATATCGCGTACCTGCCGATACTTTTGCATGGTTTTTTCGACTACCTCGTCCGGCAGTTTTGGCGCCGGCGGGGTTTTGTCCCAGTCGAGCGTCTCCAGGAAATCGCGCACGAACTGTTTGTCGTAACTGGGCGGGCTGATGCCGGCGCGATATTCGTCGGCCGGCCAGTAACGCGACGAATCGGGGGTCAGGATTTCATCGATCAATACCAGTTCGTCATTGGCGTCGACACCGAATTCGAACTTGGTGTCGGCGATAATGATGCCGCGCGCGCGCGCATAATCGGCGGCTTGCCGGTAGAGCTGAATGCTCTTTTCCCGAATTGCATTGGTCTTATCGGCGCCGATTTTGGCGACGACCTGGTCGAGGCTTACGTTGATATCGTGGTCGCCGACCTCGGCTTTAGTGGATGGCGTGAAAATCGGTTCGGGAAGCTGCGCCGCCTGTTGCAAGCCGGCCGGCAGTTCGATGCCGCAGATCGCGCCGCTCGCCTGGTAATCTTTCCAGCCGGATCCGATAATGTAACCGCGCACAATCGCTTCGACCGGCAGAGTCTTGAGGCGCCTGACGATGATCGAACGGGCTCGCAGCCGTCGGTAATCGTCCGCGCTGACATAGTCGCGCAAATCCAGTTCGCTCAAATGATTGGTGATTAAGCCGGCGGTTCGATCAAACCAAAAGTTCGAGACCTCGGTTAGTAGTTCTCCTTTGTGCGGAATCGGATCGTCAAACACGACGTCGAAGGCGGAAAATCGATCCGTGGTGACAATTAGCATGTGGTCCGAATCGATGCCGTAAATATCCCTTACCTTACCGCGCCCGATCAATTCGAGGTTGTCGATATGGGTTTCAAAAATGGCGTCGCTGTTCATTTCCGATTCCAGGATTTACAGGCCGCGCATCATAACATGCCGTTTGCTCGGAACCTTCATTTCAGGGCTAATTTTTTAAACCGAATCGCGCTATAATCACCCGCTTTTTTGGGATAACCCGGAGCAGGTAATGGCGCAGTCCTCAGCGGTGGGTGGCGAGATATGAAAGCTAAAGTAGCGGTGGTTATGGGCAGTACCAGCGATTGGCCGGTAATGCAGCATGCAACCGAAACCCTCGAGCAATTCGGTGTCGAGTATCAAGCGCGGGTCGTATCGGCACACCGGACTCCCGATCTACTGGCAGATTTCGCCAAGTGCGCCGCGGCCGATGGTATCGACTGTATTATCGCCGGTGCGGGCGGCGCCGCGCACCTGCCCGGCATGCTGGCCGCCAATACCACGCTGCCGGTGCTGGGCGTGCCAGTTCCGACCGAGCACCTGCAGGGGCAGGATTCGCTTTATTCCATCGTGCAAATGCCGAAAGGTGTACCGGTCGCGACCTTTGCCATCGGTAAAGCCGGCGCGATCAATGCAGCCCTGTTCGCCGTATCGATGCTGGCCAATACCGATAGCGAGCTGGCCCGGTTGCTGGCCGAGTTCCGTGATCGCCAGCGCAGTGCGGTTTTCGATATGACACTGCCGCCGGCTCCCTAGGTTTAACCGGCCCTAATATGTCGATTCTTCCTGGCAGTACACTCGGCATGCTCGGTGGCGGGCAGCTCGGACGCATGTTCGTAATCGCGGCTAGAACCCTGGGATACGAGGTCATCGTGCTCGACCCGGACCCGAACAGTCCTGCCGGCGGACTGGCCAGCCAGCATCTGGTCAGGGATTACGACGATACCGCAGCACTCGACTTTTTATCGCACAATTGCGCGGTAGTAACCACTGAGTTCGAAAATATGCCGGCGGTAACCCTGGCCTACCTGGCCAAATCGGTGCCGGTGCGTCCGTCGGCGACCGCCTTGCATATCGCGCAGCATCGCAAATTGGAGAAGCAGTTCTTTCGCGCACAGGGCTTGAATACGGTCGAGTTCGTCTCCATCGAAAACGAAGATGATCTGGCCGCAGCGCGCGAGTTTTGCTTCCCGGCAATACTTAAGACCGCAATGTTGGGATACGATGGTAAGGGGCAGGTGCTGTGCGAGAATTTCGACGCGCTGGCGTCGGCCTTCGAGCAGGTTGGTGGCAAACCCTGCGTGCTGGAGCAGCTTATCGAGTTGGAGCGCGAGGTATCGGTGGTGTTGTGCCGCTCGCTAGCGTGTCAAGTTAGCTGTTTTTCGATCGCCGAAAACAGCCACAGCAACGGCATCCTCGATGTGACGATCGCACCCGCATTAATTTCGCAGAAGCTTGCCGACGAAGCGATCGACGCGGCCACACGCATCGCGCACGGGCTCGATTACTGCGGAGTGCTCGCGGTCGAGTTTTTTATTTCAGGCGACCGGCGTGTGCTGGTTAACGAAATGGCGCCGCGGCCGCATAACTCGGGTCACTATACGCTCGACGCCTGCGAAACTTCGCAATTCGAGCAACAGGTGCGCATGGTATGCGATTTGCCGGCGGGCTCCTGCCACCAACACAGCCCGGTGGTGATGTGGAATCTGATGGGCGATATCTGGCCGCGCAACGGTCTTCCCGATTGGGATGCGCTGTTGCAACTGGAGCATGCCAAACTGCATCTCTACGGCAAAGCCGAGGCGCGCCCGGGGCGTAAGATGGGGCACGTCAACTGCCTCGGTGCAACGCGCGATGACGCCCTGTCGCTGCTCGAAGACCTGCGCACAATTCTGGACCGAACCGAGTATCCAGGAGCCGACCGGTAACGCCGAAACCGCCGCCGGTAGCGGCCGTTCGTAAGCGCTTTTTCGGATCCTCTGCCGAATGCGGGTTATTGCTTGATGCCGCGGGCGACGGTGTAAGTCTTGCCCTGTTTGATTTTTTCGTAGTGCCCGAAAACTTCGTTGAAACCGCGTTTGAAAAACTGCCGCAGGCCGGTAATCGTGACGATGTAAAACGACCCGCCGGGTTTCAGGTAGTCGAGCGCATCGAACAGGTAAATGTATAACATTTCCTTGCCGACCTTGGCCGGGATATTCGACACGATGATGTCGAATTGCTGCGCCGGGATTTGGTCGAAGCCGTTACTCAACAGGCAGCTCGCATTCTCGATCCCGTTGTGTCGGCGGTTACGCTCGGCGTAATCGACGGCGACGAAATCCTTGTCGACCATCAGTGTATGGCCATCCACGGCAAGTTTCGCCATCTGCAGGCCCAGCACGCCGTAACCGCAGCCGAGATCGAGGCAGTCGTCACCCGTTTCCAGTTCGAGGTAATCGAGCAGCAGGCGCGAGCCGTCGTCGATGGCGCGCGGGGAAAACAGACCCCAGGTGGTGTAAAACTCGAGTCCCCGGTACTCGATTTTCAAGTCTTGGCGAATTTTCCGGTTGTATCGGTTTAAATCATTAAGCACGGATTCAGCCCTGTTTGCTATGCTGGCCACGGCTTTACATCGATATATGGCTTTGCAACAATGACGCGGTTTTCAAGGCGCCATTATCTTATGGTGATATCGAGATTACTACCTGGGAGCTCGGTTTTATGCGATTGGTTTTTAGTTTGTTGTTTGCCGCGGTGGCGATCTTCAGCACAACCGTGCAGGCGGATGTCGCTGCCGGCCAATCGACCTATGCATCCCGGGGCTGCATCGGTTGCCATGGCGCCGGCGGGGTAAGCAGCGTAACCACCTATCCCACGCTCAAAGGCAGGAAGGGCGACTATATTCGTAAAAGCCTGACCGAATTCCGCAGCGGTGCGCGCAAAAATGCGGTCATGAATGCGATGGCGGCGGGGCTGAGCGATACGGACATCGACAACCTGGGTGATTATATCGGCAGCCTGAAATAACCCTCACCGCGGCGGCATTGCCGGCTGTCCCGTCAGCTAGCCTGAATATTTCACCAATAAAAAGGGCAAACCCGTAATAGTTCGATAAAATTCAGTTGCTTAAATTGAATTACGAACAAGGTTTGCCCGTGACAAACTGTACACAACAAGTCTCTC
>Ga0126332_10000186_pt1 | contig 25353 bp, 18 predicted proteins | sample InaspJWI42metaG_FD_94482 | JGI IMG/M metagenome (GOLD analysis project Ga0126332, IMG submission 94482) | Marine gutless worms symbiont microbial communities from Oahu, Hawaii - Inanidrilus sp. 2 OAHU.JWI-42 metaG | ecosystem: Host-associated > Annelida > Digestive system > Unclassified...
AAAAAAACATTTTGATTGAACACCGCCTGCCCGAGCGCGTGCCGATCATTACCGGTGACCGCGATCGGTTGATACAGGTAATGGTGAACCTTGTTTCGAACGCGGTTAAATTCTGCGACAACAATCAGAGGCGCATTGATGTAATATTAAACGTTGAAGCCAAGCAACTGAGAGTGGATGTCAAAGATAACGGCATCGGTATCAGCGAAGCGGACACGAAGATAATTTTCGACGAGTTTCGCCAGATAAAAGATACCACCCGGGGACGACCCCGCGGAAGCGGTCTCGGTCTGGCCATCGCCAAGCGGATTGTCGATTTCCACGGCGGTCGTATCTGGGTGGAAAGCCAACTGGACCAAGGATCGACTTTTTCATTTGTCCTGCCGCTCGAAACAAAGAATATCAATATTTATAATCAAACTTAGAAATCCTGGTCCTCTGGGCCAGTCGAAGATCCCGCCGTCGGGGGTCAGAGGCAACTGGCTATGCCGTAGATAAATGTCTTGGGGTGATGGAATACTGAAATGTTGGAATAGTGGGTTCATAAGGATGAGATCTTTTTTAGATCAATTTTCTAAATAAGAGGTTACTCCGCCTGCGGCGGACCGTTTTTAAACCCAATATTCCATTATTCCACCATTCCATTGGACGTCTAAAAGTAAACGCCACCCCTCTGGGGTGAAATCAAAGCCGGGTTCTCTGGGCCCGGATTCTTTACTCTTGGTCAATACTTAAGCCGTGAATAATAGGTTTTTCGAGAAGCGGCGCGGGCTTGCCGAAGCGTATAAATCCCTTGTTCGGCCAATAGCGGAATGAGTGTTATAAATATCTCAGCCGTGGCGATGGCATCACCCAGCGCCGTATGCCGACCGACGATGCTAATCCCCAGGCGCTCTACAATTCCTTCCAAATTGTGATTATCCTGACCGGGATGCACCACAGCCGAAAGCAGCATAGTATCCAATACGGGATTTAAAAACTTGACACCGGTAGCCGCTTCTTTCAACTGCAGCATGCGCATGTCGAAGGCCGCATTGTGTGCGATGAGAATCGTGTCCTCCGCAAATTGATGAAACAGCGGCAAAACTATGTCAAGGGTCGGCTGTCCGACGAGCATTTCCTGCTGGATGCCGTGGATCCGGGTCGATTCGAATGGGATGCTTCGCCGGGGATCGACCAGCCGATCAAAACACTCTTCGTGCAGCAGGCGATTGTTGACAATCCGAACGGCGCCAATGGAGATAATTTCGTCGCCTCCCTTGGGATTCAAGCCCGTCGTTTCCGTGTCAAAAACGGTATAAGTCAATTCAGACAGGTGGATCTGGTCCAATTCCGGTTTTTGCCCGGGTTGGCTGAACAAATCAAAATCAAAGAATTCAGGGCGACTTTTGGGCAGAATTGTCAGGTTTCTGATGCGCCCGATATCCGGCATTTCAACAGCGGGAAACAGCAGGCGTAAATAGGCCTGCTGGCCGTCAGCATAGGAATGAGACCAGAACTCCGCTTCGTGATGTGCGATCACTTCTTTGAGTGTAGACGGAAGCACTTCATCTCCGACGGTAATAATCTGATCTTGCCAATTTCGTAGGGTTTCCATGTTCACCGGTCGGCCCTGCCAGATAAAGTCAAGGTGAATAAATCGGTTTTCGCTGAACAGCCGGCATTGAAATTCTTTACTGCCGGTATTTTCTTTCAAACGGCTTTGTAAAAAAAGCAGCGCGGATGCAATCGAATAACTGTCAACCTTAATCCAGATTTCCTCCGTGCTGTGTTCAACCTGAAGATGAATACCCAGTTTTTCTCTGGCCTTTTTGGTTACCGCCGCCAGCATATCACCGGCGAGCATTGGTGTCAGCGGCCAGCGGGTGCGAAAACGTCTGGCGTAATCGGAGGTTGTAATGTCGAGGATTTCGCCGACATTTATCGATTCCTGATGAATAATCTCTTTGAGCTGTTGCAGTTGGCGACTGTCCATTTTGGGGTATTCGATAATGGCCTCAATGGCTGCCCGAATGCTGGCCAGAGATGACCGTGCACCTCGTCCGAATGAGCGCAGTAAGATATCTAATTGGTTGTCTGCTTCAAGCTGTTTGGTAATATCATTGATAATCAGAATAAAACCGGTAAAATCCTTTTGGTAATTGAGAATAGGCACGGCTTCAACTCTCAGGAAGCGGTTTTTTCTTCCGACGGCTACAAAATACGAGGCGATATCGCCTTCATCGCGTTTCAATTTGTCGGCTATTTCATCCAGAGCATGGACGATGAGGTGTTTTTCGATCAGGGAAAAAACGGAGCGACCCAGTCCGATAAACCGACCGGTCCTGGACTCAGTTTCGGACAGATTCTTGTTATTAGATTCGTCGCTCAGGAATAGCTTTGCCCGTTTATTGTAAAGTAGAACTTGACCGTCCGTATTGCAAATCAACACCCCCTCCGGCAGCTCGGCCATGATTGCCGCCAGGATATTTTTTTCTTCGTCCGCTTCGGCCCTGGCAAGCTGAATCTTATTTTGTACCTGGTTATGCAGCGCTTCATAGCGATCTGCGGATTCATTGATCACTGTTGCAAGCTGGATGACATGCCGACCGCCTTCCAATTGAATGCGGTGGGATGGGTTGACCGAAGTTATTAAGCGAGTTTCCTCGGCAAGTTTGGCGATGGGACGAATGTAAAGGCGGAAGATCCAATCCAGTCCAAATCCAAGCCCGGCTAACACAAATACCACGGCAATGAAAATATATCCCATATATTGCCGGGCCAGGCGGATAAATAATATTTGGTCTTCTGCGGGCAGCTGCTGCCAGAAAATAACGGCAAGGCTAAAAATGACAATAAAAGAGAAGGCAATGCAGGCACATGCAAACCACCAAAATTTAATATTTCTTTTCATTCTTCCGGAGCAGCTCTTTGACTTTTCTAATAACTTCTGCATTTGAAAACGGTTTGGTGATATAGGCATTAGCCCCCAGCGCCATCCCTTTGGCAACATTGGCTTCACCGCCCATCGCGGTCAGCAGGATAATCCGGATGTTGCGCCACTCTTGGTTTTCACGCACCCGCTGGCATACCTCAAAACCATCGACAACCGGCAGCATAATATCCAGTAAAATCAAATCAGGGGTTTTGGCAACGATTGTTTCCATTGCTTCTTCGCCGCTGAATGCCACCGACGTTTCGTAGCCGTTTTGTTGCATCAGAAATTGGAGCGGTACGATGATGCTCGGTTCATCGTCCACGATGAGTATTCTATGAGCCATGGAAAATTTTTAATATTATTTTAGTCAGTCGAAAGCAAGTAGCCGGCACCTAACATAATGAAGTACCGGCTACAGTGATATACACATTTCCCGCAGTTTGCGGCTCTTGGGATTATGATTACTTCCTCGCTTTTGCATACCCGATGGTCTCAAGAGCTGTTTCCATTTCATCCAGAATGGTGGGATCGTCGATGGTTGCCGGCATTTTCCAATCTTTGTTGTCGGCGATCTTCTGAATCGTGCCTCTGAGAATCTTGCCGGAGCGGGTTTTCGGCAGACGTTTGACAACCGTAGCCGTCTTGAAGGATGCCACCGGTCCGATCCGGTCCCGCACCATCTGGATCACTTCCTTGACGATGTCGTTGTGATCACGGGAGACACCGGCATTGAGCACCACGAATCCGATCGGAGTCTGCCCTTTGAGCTTGTCCTCAACACCCAGCACGGCACACTCGGCCACGTCCGGATGGTCGGCCAGGACTTCTTCCATGGCACCGGTGGACAGGCGATGGCCGGCCACGTTGATGATGTCGTCGGTACGGGTCATCACAAAAGCATAGCCTTCTTCATCGATAAAGCCTGCATCGGCTGTCTTGTAATATCCGGGGAACTCTTCCATATAAGCTTTTAGAAAACCTTCGTCGTTATTCCAGCAAGTGGGCAGTGTTCCCGGGGGCAGCGGCAGTTTCACCACCAGCGCGCCGATGTCATCGGCCTTGACCGGTTCTATGGTTTCCGTATCAAGCACCTGCAGATTCCATCCGGGAGCCGGCTTGGTGGCAGAGCCCTCTTTTACGGGAAAGTGATGAAGGCCCAGGCAGTTAGCTGCTATGGCCCAACCGGTTTCGGTCTGCCACCAGTGGTCGATCACCGGCACTTTGAGAGCGTTTTGCGCCCATTTCATCGTATCCGGATCCAGACGTTCGCCGGCCAGGAAAAGGGATTTAAAACTGGAAAGATCGTATTTTTTCATCATTTCCGCCTGGGGATCTTCCCGTTTGATGGCTCGAAAGGCAGTGGGCGCCGTAAACAGGCAGTTGACTTTGTGCTCTGAAATAACCCGCCAGAAAACACCGGCATCTGGTGTACCCACGGGCTTGCCCTCGAACAGGATTGTTGTGCAGCCCTTGAAAAGAGGGGCGTAAACAATATAAGAATGTCCCACAACCCAGCCCACATCCGAGGCGGCCCAGTAGACATCGCCGCTGTCGATGTTGTAAATGTTTTTCATGGACCATTTCAGGGCCACCACATGCCCCCCGTTGTCGCGCACAACCCCCTTGGGTATGCCGGTGGTGCCGGAGGTGTATAAAATATAGAGCGGATCGGTAGCGGCCACAGGGACACAATCATGGGGCTTGGCGTCGACCACAACCTCTTCCCAATCAAGATCGCGGCCCGCGATCATGGGGGCAGTTTCCATAGGGCGCTGAAATATAATACATTTTTCCGGTTTTGAAACTGCCATTTCAATGGCCCCGTCCAGCAGTGGTTTATAGGGGATGACTCTGGCTACTTCGATGCCGCAGGAGGCAGATACAATGACCTTGGGTTTGGCGTCATCGATGCGCACGGCCAGTTCTTTGGCCGCAAAACCCCCGAATACAACGGAATGAACCGCCCCAATCCGGGCGCAGGCCAGCATGGCCACCAGGGCTTCGGGAATCATCGGCATGTAGATCAGAACGCGGTCACCTTTGGCAACCCCCTGGGCCGCCAGCGCCCCGCCAAACCGGGCCACTTCGTCGCGCATTTCGCTATAGGTAATTTTTTTAATGGTATCCGTAACCGGGCTGTCATATATAATCGCATTCTGGTCACCGCGGCCGTTTTCAATATGATAATCCAGGGCATTGTAACAGGTATTGATCTCACCGCCGCTAAACCAGCGGTAAAATGGTTTGTTGCTGTCATCGAGCACTTTGTCCCATTTTTTATACCAGTGACAGTCCGCCGCGGCTTTGCCCCAGAATCCATCCGGGTCTTCAATAGACTGTTTATGTGCGATTTCATAAGGATTTGCCATGATTATCCTCCTTCTGTCCGACGACCGGGTGAGATCTTGATTCAGTTGAAAAGAATATGTATAAAATCTTTGATAAGATCGAATATGCTTTGTAATTTAGCTGATTAAAAAATTCTTTATTGATCATTATTCATTCGTCATTCCATTCACTAACCCTTTTGTTCCTTGACTACCTGCTTTAAATACTCCAAATGTTTACGGATACCTTTGTCGGTATTCGGCTCGTTGCTGAAAAGGCGTGATATAAAGCCCGGTTTATCGTCGATCTTGGGATCCAATTCCAGGCCTTTCTCATAGTCTGCGATGGCTTTTTCATATTCTCCCAGATGACTGTAAGCGGAGCCGCGGTTGACATAGGCATTGGCCAGATCCGATTTAATTTCAAGAGTTTTATTGTAGTCCGCAATGGATTCCTCATATCGCCCCAAAACCTGGAGGGTATTGGCACGTCCCAGGTAGCCAGCGGCCACATGAGGTTTTATTTTTATGGCACGGTCGTAGTCCTCCAGAGCTTTCTCCGGTTTGCCCGTATTAAGATGGGAAGCACCGTCCATGATGGCATCGTCATACTTAGAGACCCCGAGGCCACAGCCACCAACCAGAAAAATACTACTGATTAGAACTGTAAGTAGTCGTTTCATTTTTCGAAGAACTGAATTCCTTTTATATGAGGTTGGGATGAGGAGGCTGAAAGCACCTCCTCATCCTGGTTAATGGTTTAAACGGAATGAACCGCTAACTGCTACACCCCGGACTGTCCACGTGAAACCTCTTCGGTCACAACCGGCTCTTCTTCATAGATATCGTGTTTCAGAGCCTTGAAGTCCGTGGTAATGTTGGTTGACATCTCCAGCTTGTAAGCCAGAAACCACATCATGGCAATACCCAGAATCCACCAGATGATTTGCCAGATCCAGATCGACGGCATGCCGTTGGCCCATGTTGCCGGTTTAGACGGATCACCAAAGATCGTGTTGCCAATCACGCAGCCGGGACCAATGGCAAAGAAGTACCAGACGCATGTAATGATCCAGCCCCATTTGATCAGGTGCCGCTTCTCCGGCGCCAGGCTGGCATGTTGCCGGAGGAAAGTGTGGTATTCCATTTTGCGGTCCTGTTCCTGTTTATCCGGCTGGGTAAAGTAACTCACTATAATGGCAACCGGCAGGTTGAACAGGATTCCCCAGCCCGCGGCAAAAATCGTCAGCGGATTGTAGCCCCAGGGCAGTCCGAGATCGAACCTGAAGGTCAGAAAGACCGCGAACATCCCGCAGATCAGGCCGGCGACGACCCCTTGGCGCGTTAACCACGGCCAGTAAAGGGTGGCGATCAGGGGCACATACATCATGAACCCGAAAGACGTCGCAAATGCCCCCAGCATGACGATGGCGCCCGGCACGAGGGTGGCAAAGATCAAAGCCGATCCAACCACGATCAGAACCGTGATGCGACCCCACTGGGTTTGCCCGGTTTCGGACATGTCCTTTACCATATAACGTTTGACGATGTCGCGGGTCAACATACCGCTGGCGGTCGACATATAGGCCGCGCCAGTGGACTGCATGGCCGCCAAGGCGCAAATTGCCAGAATGCCCACCGCAAACGGCGCCGTGTCTTTCATCAGCCAGATCAGATAGGGCACCAAAGCGTTGCCCCCACTGCTGATGAGCTTTTCAAGCGGTACTACGGTGCCGGCGCCGTTGCTGCTGGGCAAAAAGCTTAGCACCCAGCCGCTCATAGACTGCAGGGTGGTGAAGATAATGAGGGCGAATCCGATGCCCGCGGTGGAGGCCCACACCTGCTGCAGCGGGAAAGGTTTGGGGTTCTTGTTGGCAAACGCCCACATGGAAAAGGCCGGTGAGGAATGAATGCCCATCAGGGCAAACATGTAAGTCAAGATCATGACACCGGTCCAGGTACCGCCTTTGGCCATGGCGCCGGCCGGCACAAACTGGATCACGCCGGGTACGGCCACTTTGTTGGTCACACCCAGCGGCGTTATACCGATTAATTTTTTACCCTTTTCCATAAAAACTTTCACGGCCTCCGGATCGGCCCATTTGGGTACCGCCGCAGGGTCACCACCGCTGTTAAACCAGGCCACAACGTCGCCGAATTTCGATGTCAGGCCATCGTAACCGCCGGCAAACGAAGCCCCGATGAAACCCAGGGCGATGATTCCCGACCAGAGCAGAATGCATTGGGCCGTATCCACGTAAGCCACCGAGCGCAGTCCGCCCAGGCCGACATACAGCAGAACTATGACAGCCAACATCCACATGCCGACGTTAACCGAAAACATACCATCGGTCAGTACGTTGAATAACACACCCGAGGCACGCAATTGAATGCCCAGGTAGGGAATGCTGAAAAACAGGGCTACGATGACGGTCAGGATACGTATGGCCTCGCCGCCCATATAGCCTGAATACATCTCGCCCGGTGTGACAAATCCATAACGCTTGCCCATCAACCACTGCCGTTTGAGAAAGAACACGCCGGTGATCGGGATGGTCAGCACGTAAAAAGACGCGTACCCATAGGGAAGGCCGTCCCGCCACATCAGGGCCGGGTGACCGACAAAAGTCCAACCACTAAAGGATGTGGCCGTGGCCGCCAGCACAAACACCCAGACGTTGAGTGCGCGGCCGGCAATGAAGTAGTCGGTTCCCTTCTTGGCCATTATATAGCCGCGAACCCCAATGGTGATGCAGTATCCCCAATAGAGAAGGACGAAAAAGAATAGCCAATATACATAAGATCCCATTCAATTCTCCTTTCGCTAATAAGTTCCTTAGCTTTTTTGTGCCTTTTGTGAAAAAAACCACAACAAGCCAGTATCAAGTGATCTAAAGCGCAATAAGTCGTGAAATTCTATCCATAAATAAGATGAATAAACACAAAAAGATAAAGGATTGAAGCACATTTCATTTCACTTTTTCAGTTTATCCGAATAAGGTAATAAAATCTTCATCCAACTCCTCTTTTTTTTCGGGAAGGCATCACCTCCTTTGTAAAACAACCGTTTTAAAGGCAGCGGTTATTTTTTAGCCATTTCCTTAATTTCTTCAACAATTTCCGGATTTGCCAGGGTGGTTACATCGCCGACATCCTGGTTGTTGGAAATTGCCGCCAGCACCCGTCGCATGATCTTGCCGGAGCGCGTTTTCGGCATGTCTTTTACGATCCATACCTTTCTGGGTTTGGCGATCTTGCCGATCTCCGCGGATATCGTATCGGAAACCTTCTGCGCCAGTTCATCGCTGGCCTCAATTCCGGGTTTGAGAGCGACATACAGATCGGGTTCCCTACCTTTGATCTCATGCGCCACCGGAACGACTGCCGCTTCGGCCACTTCTTCGCACACCAGAGCGGCGGACTCGATTTCCTTGGTACCGAGACGATGACCGGATACGTTGATGACGTCGTCGATCCGTCCCAGGATGCGGACATATCCGTCTTCGGCCACCACCGCGGCATCACCGGTCATGTAAGGCCAATCCCGCCAATCTTTGGATTGGGGATCTTTACAGTAGCGCGCATAGTACGTATCGACGTAACGGTCGCGGTCGCCCCAGATGGTCTGGAAGCCTCCCGGCCAAGGATTCTGAATGCAGATGTTGCCGGCCTTGCCGGCGCCGTCTTCAACCACTGCGCCTTCGTCGTCATAGACGATCGGGTGAATGCCGGGCATACCCGGTCCGGCGCTGCCCGGTTTCATGGCTGTGAGGGCCGGCAGCGTGCTGCATAGAAAACCGCCGGTTTCCGTTTGCCACCAGGTATCGACAATCGCGGCTTTACCCTTGCCGACCACTTCGTAGTACCACTTCCAGACTTCGGGTTCGATCGGCTCGCCCACGGTGGTCATGTGCTTGAACTCATAGTTGTATTTGGCCGGTTCGTCCGGACCGATTTTGCGCAGGGCGCGAATGGCGGTGGGCGCCGTGTGGAAGATGTTTACGTCCAGGTCCTGGGCAATCCGCCAGGGCCGTCCCGGATCCGGATAGTTCGGTATGCCTTCATAAATAACTGATGAGGCTGCGATGGCCAGCGGGCCATAAACGATGTAGGAATGGCCCGTAATCCAGCCGATATCGGCCATACACCAATACACATCTTCCGGATGAATATCTTGCACATATTTTGATGTACCGGCCGTATAGGCCAGATAACCGCCGATACTGTGTTGACAGCCCTTGGGTTTTCCGGTGGTGCCGCTGGTGTACATCAGAAACAACGGCTCTTCGGCATTCATCTGTTCGGGCTCGATGCGACGGCCGTAGTAGTCTTTTAGAACGTCATTCACAAAGTAATCCCGGCCTTCAATCATCGGTGGTTTGCCGGAGTATTTTCCGGGATACCGCTGCCACACCAGGACCTTGTCGACTTTCTGCCCTTCCTCATTGGCCATCGTTACGGCCTGATCGGCTTTTTCCTTGTGATCGAGCAGCTTGCCGCCGCGGTAGTAGGCGTCCATGGTAATCAACACCCGGCTGCCGGAATCGACGATGCGGTCGGCTGCCGCCTTGCCGGAAAATCCGCCGAACACCTGGGAATGGATCACACCCAGTCTGGCACAGGCCAGCATGGTGATGGGCAGTTCGGCCGACATCGGCAGATGCAGGGTTACGCGGTCGCCGCGCTTGAGGCCGCCAAAATCGCGCAGCAGTGCGGACATTTCATTCACCCGAACATACAGTTCCTGATAGGTGATGTGGTCTACTTTTTCCTCCTCCAGTTCCGGAACAAAGTGAATAGCCGTTTTGTTCTTGTACTTGTCCAGATGGCGGTCCACACAATTGTAGCTGGCATTGATCTTGCCTCCGACGAACCATTTCCAGCAAGGTGCATCGCTGGTATCCAGAATCGTGTGCCAGTATTCGTACCAGTCGAGCAGATCCGCATATTCTTTAAAACAGTTCGGGAAATTGTCCAGGCTGAACCGGTCATAGACGCTTTCATCGGTCATGTTTGCCTGGGCAATGAATTTAGCGGAAGGATGGAACAAATCTTCCTCCCCCCAGTGCACGGCAATTTGAGCTTCTGAGGTTTCCACAACTTCTTTTTCTGCCATAGATCACTCTCCTTCAGCTTATTGTTTACATTTTAACGGATGATCATATAGCCAAAATCTTCACATCCACCTTTGTAACGTCATTCCTCCTTTCCCAGTTTTGTAAAATAAAAAAATCAAGACCATTGGTTCTAAAAGATATTGCCCCTGCAATCCAATAACAGCCGTAAAGAGTCGTTCGGGCATTCAACCCATACAGGGATTTTTGGCTGGAATGATGAAAGCATGCAATACCGCTGACCTACTGGTTTTTTCTGCGTTCAAGATGAACCTTCTTTCGAAATTCCCTGCCGAAAAATCTCAAATGCAACTTCCAGGGTCGATTCGAGATAATCCTTATCTTCGTTTATTAGCCGTTTGCTTTCCTCCCAGAGGATGATACCTGAAAATAAGGCCCACAAAATATCCGCCAGTGCCACCGGGTGGGTGTCTATGAATGCGCCGTTTTCGATTCCTTCTTCGAATATTTCGGCCATTGTACCCAGAGAAATGCGGGACAATTTCTTTATTTCATCAAGTAGTTCGGGAGACAGATTCTTTAGGGTTTCACTCGATTGGAGGTGAAACATATTGATCAGTATCAACGGATCAAACTCATAGACATCGTATAGTGCCTGTTTCAAAGATGCGATCCGTTCCTCATGTGTCTGATATGTTTCATTTTTGACGTGTCCGAGTCTGATATTCAAGTGTTTCAGGATTCGAAGTGAAAGGGATGCATATAGCTCGTCTTTATTTTTAAAGTATATATAAATGGTGCCAGGGCTGAGCTCTGCTTCTTTGGCGATATCTTCCATCGTGGCTTTGTTAAAGCCATTGGCGGAAAAGACCCGCTTGGCAGCAACGATTATCTGCTGGCGACGTCTTTCCCTTTCGCGCTCTTTGCGTTCTCGTATACCCATTAGTTAATGAATGTTATTTAGTTGATTTAGATCTCTATAACAAATGTTTGATCGTTGTCAAGAAAAAAATTATTCATTTTTCAAGTGCGGATTAGCGGATTGGGTGCAGCCGAGATAAAAAACGAGAGTGTCCCGAAGGATTCAAATCCTCTGGTTAAAGATAAGGGCGGGCTAGCGAAAAGAGAGTGTCGGCCGGATCTTCAGGTCTGCGGGGCAGAGATTCCGAAGGCTGAGATCAATATGACCAAAAGTGTCATCTGTACGATCATGCTGATGCACCAGCAAAGAACACACACACCGGCGGCGCGCAGTGTGCTGGTATAATCGAGGGCTTGCTTGACGGCAATCACGCTGGCAACAAGCATCCAGAGGGTGGACACAAGGATGGCGATCCAGGCGATACCCGGCACGACTCCCAGAGCGCGGATCCAACCGGCTGAAGCCGCGAATCCCATAGCCCGATACACGGCTTTGCGGTCGGTGTTGGTCTGCGGTTCACTGAAAATTTTTGTTCCCAGGTAATAGGTAAAAAAGGCCCAGATGTACCATCCGAAAAGGGTGGTCAGCAGCACCATGTTGATGGCAGCAGCACCGGTTTTTCCAAAAAAAGCGAATCCGGAGGCCATGCCGTAAATAGCAATGACCCACAGGGACTGACTCGTTGCTCCTTGATCTTCGGCCACCGTTTTGTAGAGTTGACTATCGAGTTTAATAGCCCCAAGCACGCGATCCATAAAATCTGTCATTGATTACCTCCCGATTATTGCCCAAATCAAGGAATGGGTTGCGGCAGACCACAGATGTCGTGCCGGACGATCATGACCTGCTGGGTATCGGCGTACCGCCCGGCGCTTATCTATCGAGGATTTTTCCAAAATCCGGATTCCGTACGATGTGCGCAACGACGGGTTCAGCCTCCGCCAGCTCGGATCTGTTCTGAAAAGAGAATGTGAGGGTGTAGCGGCGCCCCTCAAAATTTGCCGGAGGCTTGAGCGAAACACCCGGACCCAACGCCATGTTTTTTACACACTGCACAAATGCTTCCTCGGCGTCGGCAATGGTGGGAAAACGCCGCCGCTTTAAGTATGACCGCAGGTGTCGCGCTTTCAAGTTCCTGTCCATGTCTCGTGTATCCAGGATTTCCGCCAGCGCTTTTTCAGCGAAAAGCGCTCCAATGGCAACATCTTCCCGCAGCGCAATCTCCTGCGCCAGCCTCAGGATTTCACGTTGTTTATTGAAACCCAGCTTCAGATTACAAAACAGATCCGCGAACCGGGTTCCGGTAGAATTTTCCAACTCCCCCAGTTCCAGTGCCATCGCCAAAGGTATCCTTTCTGTGGATACCCCGCGCTGAATCGACCGGGGCAGACGGCACAGGGATGCTATTTTTTTCAGATAAGCCGGATTTACGGCAAGGCCGACAGTCGATGCCGCTTTCACCAGCGATTCATCGTCACTTGAAAAGCGCAAAAGCAAGGCAGCCGATCGCGACTGTTCTATCAGGTTCAGCGGCCGCTGGAGTGCATTGTCACAAATCGCCAGTTGCGCACACTGCAGTTCGGGGGTGTTCGGCTCCAGGACCTTGGCAGAAATCGAATGCCACCCCAGATTGCCACACGCATCGATCCTTCGAAAGCCGGCAACTATGGTGATCCCCTCCGATTTTTCGACCAAAATCGGCGGATTGATCACCCCGATGCTGCGGATGGAAGGCGTCAGGTCTTTGCTGCCGGTGCGGGTTGTAATTCGGCAGGTGTGATCGGCGGTGTTTATTTGTGCCAAAGAGACGGTGCGCACAGTGTCATTCATACTAGCACGACTGTTTCCAGAAAGACGATAAACCGGTTGTGTCATACCTGATCCGGGGCAGGTTATCGGCATTCGGTCAGGGGTAACAAGTGAAAGGGAACGATCTACTAGCTGCCGATCAACTGTTTTAATGCATCCATATACTTTTGACGGGTGTTGTCAATCACATCTTGCGGCAGGGTCGGTGCCGGCGGATTCTTGTCCCACTCGATCGAAATTAAATAGTCCCTGAGATATTGTTTGTCATAGCTCTTTTGGGCACCACCGGGTTTATAAGTCTCCCGGGGCCAGAAACGCGAGGAATCGGGGGTCAGAACTTCATCAATCAATACCAATTCTCCGTCGCACAGACCGAATTCGAATTTAGTGTCAGCGATGATGATACCCTTCTTTTCAGCCAGCGCTGCTCCCTGACCATAGATGGCCAAACTCAGTTCCTTTACTTTTTCGGCCGTTTCTTGACCGACTCTGCGGGCGGCTTCGTCAAAATCGATATTGATATCATGTTTTCCGAGTTCTTCCTTGGTAGACGGAGTAAAGATCGGTTCATCGAGCTTGGCCGATTCGGTCAAACCGCCAGGTAGTTTGATACCGCACACACAGCCGGTTTCCTGGTAGGATTTCCAACCAGATCCTGAGATGTATCCGCGTACAACGCATTCAATCGGCAGCGGTTGTGCTTTTTTTATTAACATACTCCGGCTGCGGAGCACATCCAGATAAGGCCTGCAGAGTTGCGGGTACTGTTCCACATCGCCGGTAATGACATGGTTTTGCACCAGAGAACGCATTTGCTCAAACCAGAACAGGGAAATCTGGGTCAGAATCTTGCCTTTTTCGGGTATGGGATTGGGCATCACGACATCAAAAGCCGAAATCCGATCGGTAGCTACCATCAACAACCGATCCCCCAGATCGTAGATATCTCTGACTTTACCCCTTTTTAAAAACTGCAGATCAGCAAAATCTGTTTCGACGACAGGCGCATCCATTATTTTCCTCCTCCGGAATCAATTGTTGATGTTGTTGTATATTTATGGCGTGGCTATCAGATTGGACCGGGCACGTTACTCACTGAGACCGCGCTGCTCTTTGAATGCATTGATGAATTTTTTTAGAATCTTACTCGTTGGGGCATCTTTGTCAATGAACTCCACACCGAGTTCGTAGTTACCGTCTTCATTTTGTTTGGAATGAACCACCCGGCCCCTGATGTCGACCAACTCCTCTTCCAACCCGATCGACACCATCATCTGGTGGCCGATATCGACGGGGAGGTTGGTCTCCAGGCGAACACCGGCTTCGGAAACGTTCAGTGTGCGCCCCATGGTCTGCTTGCCCGCATCCTGTTGGTTGCCGTCAACAAGCACATAGGAGAGATTCAAAGAACTGACTCGAACGAATTTTCTTTTGTCTTTTGAGCTCATACTGTTCTCTTTTCACTTAGGTGTTACTGGTTTTTTTGGGTTATTTATTTAATTTTTTATGATACTGGCATGCGAGCATGGTACTGACCGAAATGCAGGTGACAACATTTTCAATGATGTTGCGAAACGAAGATGACAGGCTTGCATGTTCTCTTTGCAAATTGTTGGCATCCAAGGGTGTAACTTTAAGGTCTTTTGAAGCGAAAACAGATGCGGCGTGCGGTTCATGTCCCATTTTAAGGAACGGGAGGTGTCCGAAAAAATCCCCTTTATCGAGCTGGAGCAGGGGCACATAACCGCTTTCGGTTCTGCGGACAATTGATGCCGCGCCCTGGGTGATCGTGAATAACCGCTCCTCTTTTTTACCCTGTTCGATGATTGCCTTTTTGTCTTTCACAAATTCATTAATTTTGCTGTTAACAGAGTAAATATCGGCGACGCTGTCGGTGACTTTTTTCAAGCGGTTGTCCATGCTTATTAAAACAGCCCGCATTTCAGGCGACAAGGTAGTATATTCATCGGAAAGGCGCTGGGAATCCAGCATTCCCAGCTGAACACGTTCTAAAGCGATAGCCGTGGCACTGCGCACACTTCCTTCTGCCAGAAAAGAGGCAATGCTGCCGACATATGAGCCGTCACTGAGTCGCAGCAATTTCAAGGGACCTTTGGGAGTTTCTTTTGATATCTCAACCGCACCTTCTAAAATGACCCAAATCCAGTTGCCGTAGTTTCCTTCGATGACAATCTCATCACCTTCATAGAACTCTTCTTCGTCCACCACGTACATGTAGTCAATGAAAGGCCCCTTGATAAGCGGCAGATTTCTGTCCTTACCGGAGGTGCCTTTTGTATCCTTTTTAAAGGATACGGGTCCCAGCTTCTCAATTTTACCGTCATCCACCATTCGGGAACCGTCAAGAATGATTTCCATTCGGTTTTTGTTGATTACATTCTTTTTATTAACGGTTTCCAGATTGAACGAAAATTCACCCTCTATCCAGCCGAATAGCGAATACAGGGCATCCAGACCGGTTTGCTCCCCGCTGGTTGCGTCGACCGGATCGCCACTGTCCAAATAGATCAATCCGGGAGCCTGGGCGTACTTGCTCATGATGCGCAGTATACCGGTTCCGCCGTTGTTACCGATTATCTGCAACAGTTCACCCAAGCTGAGGAATTCAAGATTGCCCGAAAATGCAATACCTTTGCTCATTTGGGAAAATTAATCGCTCCAGTTCAACTCTTTCTTTAATGATTGTAACGTCAATTTCAGACAGGCTTGCAGCGTTTTGCCGACGCCTTCACCGGTAATGGCACTTGCGGGATATGATGGCACCTTTAACTGTCGATTAAGCTCTTTTTCCATCTGCTCGATTGACATCAGAGGAATGCCTTCTTTGGATAGATCTCTTTTGTTGTATTGAACTACCAGCGGTATTTTCAGGATACTCAGCCCGTAATCTTTTAAGTTCGTGTGGAGATCTTTAAGGGACAGCATATTTTTTTCACGTCGCACTTCCAGTGAATCGGCGACAAATACAACACCGTCAACACCCCGCAAGACAAGTTTCCGGGTTGAAGTGTATTGTACCTGGCCCGGAACCGTATACAGATGAACCCTTACGTCGCATCCTTTCAATTTACCGAGCTCCATGGGGAGAAAGTCAAAAAAGAGCGTACGATCCCCATCGGTATTGATCGATACCATCTCACCTGTTATTTGCTTTTTGTAGGCTTTGAAGATATATTCAAGATTCGTTGTTTTGCCGCAGCGACCCGGTCCGTAAAAGACGATTTTGCACTCAATCTCTCGCTTCTTTAGATTAACAATAGCCATTAAATCCGACTCCAGGCAAAATATTCGATGATAATGAAAACAGAAAGTCAGCGCCAAGGCGGCTCATATCATGTTGAGCTGTAAACCGCAATAAATTTAGTGTCTTATTTTCCAGCGGGTTGGCTGTTCGACCCTTTCCGGTTTTGGCAACGGTTACGTCTCTTAAGCAGGAATAAACTCCATAATAATATCCTGTTTTGACGGTCTGTGTCAATATAGAGAATTATATAAATATGTTGACAATAATAAAATTTATGCTATCAGTTCGGACTTCTTTCTAAGTGAAAGGATATAAAGCCAGGAAGGTGGATGATTAATAGATTTTTTTCACCGGGCTTCGCTATGAAGTTAATTTTGAGCGAGCCCTAAATATCAATGAAAGGAGCATGCCATGGACAAAAAAGTTACCATAGTCGGAGCCGGTCACGTCGGTGCCACAGCCGCCCAGCGGCTTGCAGAAAAAGAATTATGTGACGTTGTGCTGGTTGATATTATAGAAGGTGTTCCGCAGGGAAAAGCCCTGGACCTTACCGAGGCTGCTCCGATTGAAAAACACGATGCCCACCTCACCGGTGCGAATGCCTATGACACCTCCGAGGGATCCGACATCGTCATCATCACCGCCGGAATACCGCGCAAACCGGGTATGAGCCGCGATGACCTGATCAGCACCAATGCCGGAATCATGAAAACCGTGACGGAGCAAATCGTCAAACTATCCCCGGATACAATCCTTATTATTGTGAGCAACCCATTGGATGCGATGTGCCACGTCGCTTTTGAGACAAGCGGCTTTCCGAAAAACCGCGTGCTAGGAATGGCGGGGATATTGGACTCGGCGCGCTTCCGGGCGTTTATCTCCATGGAACTTGGCGTTTCTGTTGAAAACACCCATGCATTTGTGCTTGGCGGACACGGTGATACCATGGTGCCGCTGCCGCGCTATTCGACGGTTGCGGGCATTCCGATTACAGAATTGATGCCCCAGGATCGCATCGATGCCATCGTCGATAGAACCAGAAATGGCGGGGCGGAGATTGTTGGACTGCTCAAAACCGGCAGTGCCTATTATGCTCCGGCATCCGCCGCGGTGGAAATGGCAGAATCGATTCTTAAAGATAAAAAGAAAATTCTGCCTTGTGCTACTTACCTCGAAGGGGAGTACGGCATCAAGGACCTTTTTATCGGTGTACCGATAAAACTGGGTGCAAACGGTATTGAAGAGATCATTGAAATTAAACTGACTGATGAAGAACAGGCCGCATTAAACAAGTCCGCCGATGCGGTGCGGGAGTTGAAGGAAATATTGAAAGGTCTCAGTTATTAGGTTTTCAATAACTTTTATGAATTCGTAAAGCGTCGAACTCATCATGTGTTTAGTGTTTGGTATTTTGTGTTTTGTTTTAAACACAGGATATTATTCAGTTATACAACCAGACACTAATCACTATATACAAAACACCCTGGCAAGTGGTTCTCAATTCTGCACTTGCTGCAGATTTTGTTTAATCACCTCGGCCAAATTGCGATGAATCCCGGGCAGTGCACTCAACTCATCGAGCGTCGCTTCCCGGATCTGTTGCACACTCTTGAATTGTTTTAAGAGCAGCGCTTTTCTTTTTTGGCCGATCCCCGGAATGGAATCCAGCTCCGACCGCATGGCCGCCTTACCTCGACGCTTGCGATGGTAAGTGATCGCAAATCGATGGGCTTCGTCTCTTATGCGCTGGATCAGGAGCAATAGGTCCGCTTCTTTGCCGAAACTTATCGGATTGATTCGGCCGGGTGTGTAAATTTTATCCTGGGTATCGCCCCGTTTTTCATCCTTTTTGGCAATGCCGATAATATCGAAACGCCCCTGGAGCTGTAGTTCCTTAATCACCGCAACCGCAACACCCAGCTGGCCTTTGCCGCCATCCACGACCAGCAAATCAGGCAGCGGTTCAGAGGCCTTGCCCTTGCCGAGGCGCCTTTTCAGCACTTCATACATGTAAGCGTAGTCATCGGGAACGGAGACATTTTTGATCCTGAATTTTCGATAGGATGCTTTGTGCGGCTTGCCGTTGGCAAAGACCACCAGGCTGGCCACCGGTACGGTGCCCGAAAAATTAGAATTGTCCAGACACTCGATCCGCCTGGGAATCTTTGACAGCTTCAAACGTTGCTGCAGCCGCGTCAGTGTTTGAAGGTTTTCTGATCTGGCCGCTATCTGTTCGTTCAGTTCTTGGGCGGCATTTTCCTCGGCCATTTTCAAAATGCGCGCCTTTTCACCGCGACGCGGCCACAGAAGCCGGACTTTTTCACCCTTAATGCTCAACAGCCATTCTTCCATCAGAGGTGCATCCTGCAGGCGGATCGGCATGAGAATCTCTTTGGGGATAAAATGCGCCGTTTCATAGTGCTGCCGGATGAAAGCGGCAACGATTTCCTCGTCATTGGACATCGTCTCGCTGAATGTGAAGTTGCGGCTGCCCAGGAGGAAACCACCCCGAACGGACAGCAGGGTTACAAGTGAAAGTTGCGGGGATCTGGCAGTTGCAATGACATCGCGGTCTTTAAAATCGGTCGAAACCGCAACCTGTTTTTCGATGGTCCTTTCCAGTGCGAAGATCTTGTCACGCAGGGCGGCCGCTCTTTCAAAGTCCTGCCGCCCGGCGGCATCCAGCATATCCTGCTTGATCTTGCGAATAAGGTCGGGGGCTCTTCCTTTCAGAAACAGAATAACTTCTTTGATCATCTCCTCATAGGTGCCTCTGTTTACATCCCGACAGCATGGCGCCAGGCACCCTTGCATCTGACAGTGCAGGCACGGCCGGGTGCGGGTTTTAAATTCCCTTTCCGTGCATTTGCGTATTTTGAACGTTTTGTTGATGATTTTTAGCGTCTGGCGCACTGCCTGGGCGGATGAATAAGGCCCGAAATAGTGGGCGCCATCTTTTCTGATTTTGCGAACAATCGAAAGCCTTGGATACGGATGCGCGGTATCCAAACGCAAAGAGGGATAGCGCTTGTCATCTTTTAATTCGACATTATACCGTGGTTTGTGGCGTTTGATTAAATTGGACTCGAGAATCAGAGCCTCTTTTTCCGAGGCCGTGATGATGGTTTCAACATCCGATATCTTTTTGATCAGCACACCGGTTTTAATATCCGGGCGACCCGAATTTTTAAAATACGAGGCCAGGCGATTTCTGAGATTGCGGGCTTTGCCGACATATATTATTTCACCGTCCCCATCCCGCATGATATACACGCCGGCACCGGTCGGTAGATGCGGCAGCATTTCCCGCATTTCGTTAAAGCGATGCCTGCTGGTGTTTACGGTTGTCAAGTTGTTGTGATCTACCATGTGAACTTATTACATGCTATGCCGGTTTAGCCCGTTAAGCCGGTTGAGCCGGTTGAGCCCGTTAAGTCCGTTGGATTTGTTGAGTCCAATCAGCCCTCTAAACCCGCTTGGTCTTTTTAGTCTGTCGTCATATAGAAAAAGGTTACTTCCTTTTTAAACCGGCGTAACCGGCCAAACGGGCTCAACCGGCTAAACCTGCCCAAAGAGCAAAACCCTCATTATCTCATCGAACATGCGAAACAAACTGCTCAAAAAACGACTATCCCCTGCAGCTCCTTGATTTTATCGCGAAGCTCGGCCGCTTTTTCAAATTCAAGGGCCTGAGCAGCTTGTCTCATTTCTTTTTCGAGCTTTCGGATCCGATGGTCGATGTCGTCGAGTGTATCGAACTTTTCCACTGTTTCCGAGACGCGGGCTGTGTCAGATCGATCCTTATCCTCCTGATTTTCAAAACTGAAAATCGGCGTAATCTCTTTTCTGATGGTTTCAGGGGTGATACCGTGCCTGCGGTTGTGTGCCGTCTGAATTTTGCGGCGACGCTGCGTTTCGTCGATCGCTGCGCGCATCGATAACGTCACCCTGTCTGCATACATGATGACTTTCCCGTTCACATTTCTGGCCGCCCTGCCGAACGTCTGGATGAGCGACCGTGTCGACCGCAAAAAGCCTTCCTTATCCGCATCGAGGATCGTAACCAGAGAGACTTCCGGAATGTCCAACCCTTCACGCAGCAGATTGATACCGACCAGAACGTCAAAGACGCCTGTTCTTAAATCCCGGATGATGTCCATTCTTTCCAGAGTGCTGATGTCCGAGTGCAGGTAGCGCACCCGAATCCCGAGATCGGCATAGTATTCAGTGAGGTCCTCGGCCATGCGTTTGGTCAAGGTTGTTACCAGCACCCTCTCCCCTCTTTGCTGGCGCACGCGGATTTCTTCCTGAAGATCGTCAACCTGATTGAGTGCGCTGCGGACCTCAATTTCCGGATCGATTAACCCGGTAGGTCGCGCAATTTGTTCCACAGGTGCCGTTTTGGCCATGGACAATTCGTATTCGGCCGGTGTGGCCGATACGTAGACAACCTGACGAATTCTTGCCTGGCATTCATCGAATCTCAGCGGTCGGTTGTCCAGTGCCGACGGCAGCCTGAATCCGTATTCCACCAATGTTTGCTTACGCGACCGGTCTCCTTTGTACATGGCCCGAATTTGCGGAACGGCAATGTGGCTCTCGTCAATGACCATCAGAAAATCATCCGGAAAATAGTCCAGAAGCGTCGGTGGCGGTTCACCGGGTGCACGACCGGTGAGATGACGGGAATAATTTTCGATACCGTTGCAGTAGCCGAGCTCCTGAATCATCTCCAGATCAAAATGTGTGCGTTCCTCGACACGCTGGGCCTCGATCAGCTTGTTTTCATCTCGAAAGAAAGCGATCCGTTTTTTGAGCTCTTCAATTATGGTTTCTCTGGCGCGTTTGAGGGTGATTCCCGGCGTAACGTAATGGCTGGCCGGAAAAACAGTCGCATCTTGCATTTTCCTGATCAACGTGCCCCGCAGGGCTTCAAACTCGGCGATATCTTCGATCTGGTCGCCGAAAAAATCGATTCGCAGTCCCCGGTCTTCTTCATAGGCGGGAAATATTTCAACCCGATCGCCTCTTACCCGAAATACACCCCTGTGAAAATCGATATCGTTGCGGACATAATGCATGGATACCAGATCCCTTAAGAGCTTCTCTCGGCTGTATTCCGAGTCCTTTTCCACCAAAATTCGCATGGAAAGGTAGTCTTCAGGTGCACCCAGGCCGAATATACAGGAAACGCTGGCCACCACAATGACATCCCTGCGCGACAATACCGAACGGGTTGCCGAATGACGCAGCTTGTCGATCATTTCATTGATCGACGAATCCTTCTGGATATAGGTGTCACTGGCCGGGATATAGGCTTCGGGCTGATAGTAATCATAGTAACTGACAAAATACTCCACGGCATTTTCAGGAAACAGGGTCTTGAACTCATTATAAAGTTGAGCAGCCAGGGTTTTGTTGGGCGCCAAAACCAGCGTCGGTTTGCTTAGCCTGGCGATGACATGCGCCATGGTGAATGTTTTACCGGAACCGGTAACCCCAAGAAGCACGTTGTGCCCTTGACCGGCCTGGATGGATTTGCTCAGGACCTCAATCGCCTGGGGCTGATCCCCGTTGGGTTCAAATTCCGAAACTAATTTAAAGTCAGACACAAGTTCGTTCGCTTCGCTCATCCGCCGGAGGCGGAGAATGTTGGAACAATGGAATGATGGGTTACTATGGGAATTAGAATGATATTGTTCCTTCAACCCAACGTTCCACTATTCCAAGATTCCATCATTCCATGGAAGTGGCACAAATTAGGAGCTATTAAAAGATCTTTAATTTCAACCAATTGTAGAATTATCAGGACGTAATTAGTGCTGTGCAAATTGCCGCCATGCCCTCTTTTTTCCCGACGCTGCCGAGTCCTTCCATGGTGGTTGCTTTGACATTGACGCGGGATGGTGCCGTGTTGACCGCTTCAGCGATATTTTGCTGCATGGCATCCCGGAACGGCCTAATTTTCGGGGCTTCAGCTAATATCGTTGCGTCGATGTTAATAACTGAAAACCCCTTATCGCGAATAATCTCATAGACCTGTGCAAGCAGGTAGGTGCTGTCGATATCTTTGTATTGGGGATCGGTGTCCGGAAAATTATGACCGATATCCCCTTCACCGGCTGCGCCTAAAAGTGCATCACAGATCGCATGACACAGCACATCCGCATCGGAATGACCCGCCAGCCCCAGGTCAAACGGGATGGTGACACCCCCGAGGACCAGCGGGCGTCCTTTTACCAGTTTGTGGACATCGTATCCTATGCCAATCCGCATAGCATCTTCCTCTTTTTTACCGGCACCGTCGTGAACCGCTTGACAGTTTCCCGTTGATAGATCAATTCAGGCCGCATGCCGGCTCGGTGTTAAGCAGGTGGTTCGGAATTAACACACCAATTTTGCTGCCAAATCACGTATCATGCAGTTTATACATCGCCTGATGAATTGTCAATATTCCCTCCAGGCATCCCAAAATGTGTTTGGCTTCCCGATTGAATCGGGCTCGATCCGGCTAGGAGTTTTTCTTGTTATCCACGACGGCATATGGTAACTTTATAGCTTCCTATCGTTACCGGTGATAGCTGCTGCCCGCAGGAAAAATGATCGTGATAAGGAAGTTCAAACGAAGTGATAAAGTATCCCGTGAAAAAGAGTCGATTTAGATTTAGATTTGATTTTGAAATCGGTTATCTGATTAAGAGCCCTTGTCGCGAATGTGACCGCAGAAAGAACTATTTTCCGACATGCTCGCATGAATGCATGTTATTGGAAAAGATTCAGACGGTACTGGCGTCAGGCATATCATCCACTAAAAACCCTTAAGCCGCACACGATTGGACCGGTAAAGCACCTCTCGCATGTTCCAGGATTTTCATGGCCCCAGCAGAGCGATTACCAGATCCGCTGTACGAAATTGCTGAGACACGCGGATGATTACAATATATCAATCAATACTTTAATGTAGATTCACCTTGCCCCACAACGCATCCCGCAGGCCGGAGCTGCGTTGAATTTTACGATCGATCGCGGCCTGCAGTATCTTTTCCGTTCCCCATATGGTCACGGATCGTTTGGCCCGGGTTACAGCCGTATAAATAAGCTCCCGCGTCAGCACCGGTACGTCCGTATCCGGCAGTATCAGGTGGACATCTTCAAACTCGGATCCCTGGCTCTTGTGTACCGTCAGGGCATAGACCGTCTGGTGATCGGAAAGCCGGTAGACTGGTATTTGGCGGATACCTTTTGTTTCCGGAAAAAAAACATAGAGGCGATCGACGTCTGAATCCGCTCCGGTCATCGTCAGGCCGATATCACCGTTGCAAAGGCCCATATGATAATCGTTGCGGGTAATCAATACTGGTCGACCGGCGTACCACTGATCATCGAAGGGCTGACCGAGATGGATGAGGTTTTTCCGGGACAGTATTTGTTCTGCGAGATGGTTTAGGGCTGCTACGCCGAAGGGACCTTTGTTTACGGCACACAGTAATTTAAACTGATTGAATTTTTCCAGTGCTTCGTGAGGCGTTGCGGCTGCAAGATAATACCGGTAGCCTTGTATCACCGCTTTTTTCAGGTCGCGCTGCAGATCGCCGTCGGATGCAGCCGGTCGCAACCGGACGGTTGGATCGGAGCTGTTTGCCAGCACTTCAAACGCATGCCGGCCGTCTCCGCGGTTCAGGGCCTGACCGAGTTCTGCGATGCAGCTGTCTTCCGCAAAACGGTAGCTTTTACTGAGCTGAACGATGCAGTCTTTCAAAGCGCCCGGTTGATCGTCTTGCGGCGCGAGGTTCCGCAGATTTTCTCCGGTCAGGGCTTCAATCTCAGTTTGAAAGGAAGCGGAAAACCCGCGGCTGTAGCCTCGGCCGCACAGGTCGCCCAGTACGGCACCGGCTTCGACGGATGCCAGTTGATCTTTGTCGCCCATCAAGATAAACCGGGCCGAGATCGGTATAGCCTGAATCAGCTTTGCCATCAAAGCCAGATCCACCATCGATGCTTCGTCGACCATGACTACATCGGCCGGCAATGGATTATCCCGGTTGAATCTGAAGTGAGGCGTCCCCGGCAGCGATTGCAGCAACCGATGGATCGTGCAGGCTTCGACTGGAATGGCATCTTTGACCGCCGCACTGCAATCCAGCGTTTGGCCGACGACCTTCAGCGACTCACCCAGTCTGGCAGCGGCCTTGCCGGTCGGGGCCGCCAGAAAAATTCTCGACCTGCGTCCCTTTGACTGCTCGATGAGCAGCGCCAGAATTTTAGCCGCAGTGAACGTTTTGCCGGTCCCCGGTCCGCCGGATATCACACAAAAAGGTTTCAACACAGCCGCCAGAGCGGCGATCTTCTGCCAGTCGATTGTTTTGTCGTCCTGCTTGGGGAAAAAACGCTTTAATCCGTCTTTGAGCAAATTCAAGTCAAGGCTGTCCGCCGGCAGCGCTTGGCCGATGCGGTCCTTGATGGCATCGGCCAGAATCTGTTCGTAGGCCCAGTACCGGAACAGATACAAGCGGTTGGCGTCATCCAGAATCAATGGGTAGTTCTCACCCGGTCGTCCCACCGCGCCGGAGCCGATCAGCGCGTTTTCCCATTCACCAAGCGGCGGACAGACCACCGCATTCTGGCCCCCTTTGCCTTCGAGCAGCACGCGCCGCGCATGCGTTGCCAGGTCCAGACAGATATGACCGTCTCCGGTGATGTGACTGACCAACGCGGCCCCCAGGCCGACTGCCGGATCTTCCGTCCGGGCAAGTCCCGAGATAAAATGCGCGAAATGTACGTCAATCTCGGTCAGAATCGCCTTCTGATGCAATTGTCTCAACAGTTTTTGTGTCATGGATATGCCATTGGGGTAATGGAGATTTGGGGTGCTGGAGTATTTGATATTTTTCCCAATACTCCGATACTCCAACACGCCAAAGTTCAGGACACCTTACCTCTGGGAAGAATAACTGACACCTTTGGCTTAATTGGGGGATGTATATCCCCCGAGTTCGTAGACCAGTCGCAAATCTGTTCCGGGATATTTTTCTTCGGCA
>Ga0126332_10000187_pt1 | contig 25310 bp, 26 predicted proteins | sample InaspJWI42metaG_FD_94482 | JGI IMG/M metagenome (GOLD analysis project Ga0126332, IMG submission 94482) | Marine gutless worms symbiont microbial communities from Oahu, Hawaii - Inanidrilus sp. 2 OAHU.JWI-42 metaG | ecosystem: Host-associated > Annelida > Digestive system > Unclassified...
AAAATCGAATTTGTCTGTCATTATCAATTCTCCTAACAGCATTATGCTGCACATTAAAGAATTGACACAAAATTTCTAACACTCCCCGGATAAACGCTGGCGCCGTCGATGGTGCCGCGGAACAGTTCGCGAAAAGCGATGACGCGATTGCGATTGTCGAGCATCAGGCAGGCAAAAACCTCGTAGTCGTAGTCACGCAAACGCGCCCGCAAGAAGTTCATGGTTTGCGCCGGCCGGGTCAGGCAATCGTCGTGCTGGAGGTGTTCAGCCAAGTGTCTGCGGGCGACCTCCAAGGTGGCTTGCAACTGTACAAACTTGGCCATACCTAAACCCTTGACGCGGCAAAAGGCTTTCGCGTCGGCATCGAGAATGCCTCGTAATGAGCCGAAATCGAGCAGCATCTGCCGCGCCAGGTCGACCGCGGAGCGTCCGGCGTAACCGGTGCGCAGGAATATCGCCAGCAATTCGGCGTCCGACAGCGCTCCGGCGCCACGATTGATGAGTTTTTCACGGGGTCTTTCGGCGCTGGGCCAATGTGAGATTGCCATGGGTATTCCTTTACCTAATGTCCTCAAGCGCTAAAATAGTTTAAATGCAAGCACTCGGCAACAAAAAAATCTTACTCGGAATTACCGGCGGCATTGCCGCCTACAAGTCCGCCGAACTGGTACGGTTGTTAACCAAGGCCGGCGCTGAAGTACGGGTCGTAATGACACCGTCGGCGCAAAAATTTGTGCAACCGCTGACCTATCAGGCCCTGAGCGGACATCGCGTTTATATCGATTTGTTCGATGCCGAAGCCGAATCGGCGATGGATCATATCGAGCTGGCGCGTTGGTGCGATCTGCTACTGGTGGCCCCGGCGTCGGCGGATTTTCTCGGCAAGATGAACGCCGGTTATGCCGATAATCTGTTACTGACATTATGCCTTGCAAGCAAACAAACGGTAGCGGTGGCGCCGGCGATGAACCAGCAAATGTTCGCCAATCCTGCGATGCAGGAAAATATCAAACAGCTGGGTGCAAAAAACGTATTGCTATGGGGGCCGGCCGAGGGCGACCAGGCCTGCGGTGACGTCGGACCCGGTCGGATGCTCGAGGCGCAGCAGTTGTGCGATAAGGTGGCGCAGCACTTAAGCCCGGGACGGTTTGCCGGCGTTAAGCTACTGCTAACCGCGGGCCCGACGCGAGAAGCAATCGACCCGGTGCGCTACATCAGTAATCGCAGTTCGGGCAAGATGGGTTATGCCATCGCCACGGCGGCGTTCGAGCAGGGCGCCAGCGTCACTCTGGTAAGCGGTCCGGTCGCATTGGCCGCGCCCGCAGGGGTGAACGTGATTGCTGTCGAGTCGGCGCAGCAAATGCACGATGCGGTGATGCAGCGGGCTGCAGACAGCGATGTTTTTGTCGCCTGCGCCGCGGTCTCCGATTATCGCGTCGACCAGGCCGCCGATCAAAAGATTAAGAAATCATCCGACATCCTATCGTTGCGGCTGATTTTAAACACCGATATCCTGGCCGCGGTCAGCGCGCTCGAGCAGCGTCCTTTCTGCGTCGGGTTTGCCGCGGAAACCCAGGATGTCGAACGCTATGCGCTCGATAAATTGAAACAGAAAGACCTGGATATGATCGCCGCCAATCAGGTTGGCGGCGGCGATAGCGGTTTCGAAACCGACTTCAATCAGCTCGAGGTATTCTGGCGCGGCGGTCGGCATGCCATCGAGCATGCGAGCAAAGCCGAAGTCGCGAAACAGCTTATCGATTTGATCGCCGAGCGCTATACTTGCGCGCGTTCTTAATCAAGTACGGCGAGATATGAGCGTTAAAAAAAGCCACGTTGCGGAAATTCTGATCGAGGCCTTGCCCTATATTCAAGCGCTTGACCGCAAGACCGTGGTCATCAAATTTGGCGGCAACGCGATGGTTGACGAAGCCCTCAAAAGCAGCTTCGCGCGGGATATCGTGCTGTTGAAACAGGTCGGCGTCAACCCGGTAATCGTACACGGCGGCGGACCGCAAATCGGCAAACTGCTCGAGCAGATCGGCAAAAAAAGCCGGTTTATCGAGGGCATGCGCGTCACCGACGATGAAACCATGGATGTTGTCGAAATGGTGTTGGGCGGGCAGGTGAACAAACAAATCGTCGCGCTGATCAATCGTCACGGCGGCCGCGCGGTCGGTCTTACCGGCAAGGATGGCGGTCTGATCAGCGCCCGCAAGATGAAACTGGGCGGTAGTGATTCGAAAGCCAACGATCTGGGCCAGGTCGGCGAAGTCGATGCCATCGATCCGGCCGTGGTCCGCATGCTGGATGACGACGGCTTTATTCCGGTCATCGCGCCGATCGGCGTCGGCAGCGACGGCTCGTCTTACAATATCAATGCCGATCTGGTGGCCGGCGAACTTTCCAAGGTGCTCGGCGCCGAAAAATTATTGTTGCTGACCAATACCCCGGGCGTGCTCGATCCCGAGGGTCAATTGTTGACCGGGCTAAGTGCGGAACAAACCGAACGCCTGATCGCCGATGGCATTATCCACGGAGGCATGTTGCCGAAAGTTCGCTGCGCGCTGGATGCGGTCAAGGCGGGGGTCGGCACCAGCCAGATTATCGATGGACGGGTTAAACATTCGGTCTTGCTGGAGTTGCTGACCGATAGCGGGGTGGGCACGCTGATCAGGCGCGATGCCGGCGATTGACTCGCCGGGTTAATTCTTGTTTTCCGCGGATTTGAGTTCGCGGAATCGGATCAGATCGATTTCGAACTGTTCGTTAATGCGGTCTTTCTCTTCAATCTTTAACAACATCTGATCGGTGCGGTTTTCGATTTTACGGGTGAAGTGTTCGATTTTCTGCGCCAGGCCGCCGGGTATTTCCTTGCCCTGCGAACTGTAATTCTGCTCGGCATTGGTTTCAAGTTCCCGCAATGTCGTTTGGGTCGTAGTGATGCTCTTGTTAATCAGCTGAATCACCGAGTCGAGCACTTCGATGCGATCATCACGCGCCAGCGTCAGTTCCTTTTCGGAGCTGAAGGTAAGCAGCAGCACCTTGTCCTTTTTATCCTGCACCACCTTTAACTTGGCATCTTCCTTCGCCTGTTCCTCCGCCTTGCGCTTGGCTTCGGCCTCGGCGGCTATTTCTTCGTCCGATCTGGCGGCTTCCGTGGTGGTCACCACCACGCCCCGCGAATTCAACTGCTGGTGTTTCTTTTTTGCCTGTTTTGCCGGTAATCGATCGCTATAGCGAACCTGTCCGTTTTCATCGATCCATTTATACATCGCCGCCGCGGAAGCGGATCCTGCAGCCATGCACAGAGCCGCTGCCACTACCGGAACCGGAAACTTCTTTAAATAAAGGTATAAATACTTAACAACTACAAGCACAGTGTCGATTCGTCCTTGACCGAAAACGGTCTCTCAGAGCGTATCAAGCATAATAGTTTATTTATTGTGATTTTTCATTAAATTAGCCGTTACTGACGGCTGAGTAAACTGGCCACCGGTGTATGCAAAGCTTGCAGATATTGCTCGCTGCCGGGCGAGGTTACCAGCACCGCGACACCGACTCGCTCGGGGTTCCATTCCGGATCGATGGCGATGCGATGGCGATTATCGGGCTGCAGGCTTTTCGCGTTACTCATGTAGCGCACAACCTGTTGATGATCGAGGGTTTCACCCGAATTTTCACCGCGCTTGACCTGGGTCGATAAATCGTTTTCATATACCAGGTAGCGCAGGCGGGCCGGTCCGACATCGTCGCGCGTGGCGGCTGTATGCAGATCAATTACCAGGCTGCTTTGTTCTTTGACGACACGTAGTTCGAGCTTCAATGGCGCCGGTTGTTCGTTGCTCTGCTGTATCTTTTCGAGGATATTACCACTGCCCCGCGCCTCTATGCCGTTGACGAAAAACTCGGGGGTATAGATCGTACGCTGTCGATTGTTTGCCCCCAGTTGGCGTTGCCGGCTGGTGTAAGCGGAACTCGCGAAGCGATCTTTCCAGCCCAGATAATCCCAATAGTCGACATGGAAGGCCAACGCCAGCACGTCGAGATCTTCCCTGGGTATTTCCACCAGCTTGGAGAGCCAGCGATCGGCCGGCGGGCAGCTGCTGCAACCCTCGGAGGTGTAAAGTTCAACTACAGCGGTCTGTTTGTCGCCGCTGCTAACCACAATGGGTTCGCCGGCGAAAACCGGTAGAGAAAACAGACTGGCTATCAGGAGAATACGAAACATTTGGCACCCGTTTGTTTTTAGCACAAACCTAATAGACTCGGTTGGGCCGCCCGAGTTCAGTCGATACCATACTGGGCGCGGTAGGACTCGATCGCGGTCCGACGCTCGCTGTCGCCGCTGGTTTCGAGAAATTCGAGGATGTGATCGAGTTGGATGATGGAAACGACCCTGAGTCCGCGCTGCTCGAGTTCCTGTATCGCCGACCGCTCGCCGAGGCCTACTTCCTGACGATCGAGCGCAATCGTCACCGCGCAGGCCTCGGCGCCGAGTGCTTCGATTAATGCAATCGATTCGCGAATCGCGGTGCCGGCGGTAATCACGTCGTCGATAATCATGACGCGCCCCGCTATATCGGCGCCAACGATGTTGCCGCCCTCGCCGTGATCCTTGGCTTCTTTGCGGTTAAACGCATAAGGCAGGTCGCGCCCGTGCAACTGGAATAGCGCGCTCGCGGTGATTGCCGCCAGCGGAATGCCTTTGTAGGCGGGCCCGAACAACAAGTCGAATTCGATGCCGGAGTGCTGGATTGCGGCGGCGTAAAATTCGGCGAGCGCGGCGAGATCGGCGCCGCGGTTGAAAATACCCGCGTTAAAGAAATAAGGGCTGATGCGTCCGGATTTCAGCGTGAATTCGCCGAACTTGAGGGCGCCGCGCTGCAGGCAGTATTCGACGAAACGGGTTTGATAGGTGTGCATGCGGGAATCGTTGTTAGCCGGTTATCTCAAGTCATGTATCATATCGCCAGATTTTATTATTGGTAGCAATTTCAGATGCGCGTGATTTCAATCAACACCAACGGCATTCGGGCGGCGGCGCGTAAGGGTTTTTTCGACTGGCTACCGCGCCAGCGTGCGGATTTTGTCTGCGTGCAGGAGACCAAGGCTCAGGTCGATCAGCTCGATCAGCCGATATTTCATCCAAAGAACCATCACTGCAGTTATTTCGATGCACTCAAAAAAGGCTATTCCGGCACCGCGATTTACAGTAAGCACGAACCGCTGCAAGTGATCCGCGGCTTCGGTGAGTCCGAATTCGATAATGAAGGGCGTTATCTCGAATACCGATTCCGCAATTTGTCGATTATCTCGCTTTACGCGCCGTCGGGTTCCTCCGGCGACCATCGCCAGGAATCAAAATGGCGCTTTCTCGACAGCTTTGTCCTGCATTTGCAATCGCTGCGTCGCAAACGCCGCGAGTTCATCGTCTGCGGTGACTGGAACATCGCGCATCAGAATATCGATTTGAAAAATTGGCGCTCTAATCAGAAAAATTCGGGCTTTCTACCGGAAGAACGCGCCTGGCTTAGCGACCTGTTCGAGCGCGTCGGATATATCGATGCGTTTCGGGTCGTCGATACCCGCGCCGAGCAGTACACCTGGTGGTCGAACCGCGGTCATTCCTGGGATAAGAACGTGGGCTGGCGTATCGATTATCAAATCGTCACACCGGGGCTAAAGGACAAAATCAAAAAAGCGCGTATTTATCGCGAGCGTCGATTTTCCGACCACGCGCCCCTGATCATGGACTACGATCTGGAGTTGATGCCCTAGTGTCGCCGGTTGTGGATAACTGGCTCGACTCGTTGAAATTATTTTGCCATCGGCGAGTGATTACGATGCTATTCCTCGGTTTTTCCTCCGGCGTGCCGCTGCTGCTGATATTTTCCTCGCTGAGCCTGTGGTTGCGCGAAGCCGGCGTCGATCGCGCGGTGGTCACCTATTTCAGCTGGGCCGCACTCGGATACTCGTTCAAGTTCGTCTGGGCGCCGCTGGTCGACCAGTTGCCGCTGCCGTTGCTAACGCGAATGCTGGGGCGGCGTCGCGCCTGGATGCTGATCGCGCAGCTGGCGATTGCCAGCGCGATCCTGCTAATGGCCTCGATCAATCCGCAGGCCGGCGAATCCAGCCTGACCCTGATGGCACTGGCGGCGGTATTACTCGGATTTTCGGCGGCGACCCAGGACATAGTCATCGACGCTTATCGGATCGAATCCGCCGAAGCCGATTTGCAGGCGATGATGTCCGCGACCTATATCGTCGGTTATCGACTCGCCATGCTGGCTACGGGTGCAGGCTCGCTGTATCTGGCAGAAGGATTTGGCAGCACCAACGAACTCTATAATTTCGAGGCCTGGCAGGCCACCTACTCGATCATGGCGGGCGCGATGTCGGTAGGTATCCTGACCACTCTCCTAATCGGAGAGCCCGAGCGCGGCATTTCGAAATCCTATCTCGAATCGACCGGGGAGTATGCGCGCTTCTTGCTTTTGTTTGCGCTCGCGATCGCCGGATTCATCGGCTCTTATACGCTGTCCAGCGATACGGTCGTTGCGGCGAAACGCGCCTTCGGCGATCTGCTGGGGAACCCGATTCTGGCGGCGACGTTGCTGGAGGCTTTGCGGCTGGCAAGCGCCCTGGCGGTCGCATGGCTGCTGGCGGTCATATTGGTCAGGATGCATGTAGTGCGTTACGAAATGGTGGATCGAACCTATGTCGCGCCGATTCGTGACTTTTTTCAACGCTATGGCTGGACCTTTGCCTGGCTGTTGCTGGCGCTGGTCGGTCTCTACCGGATATCCGATATCGTACTTGGCGTCATTTCCAACGTGTTTTATCAGGACCTCGGGTTTGAAAAGTCGGAGATCGCCCGAGTGGTTATCGTTTTCGGTATCCTGATGACGATCATCGGCGGTCTGGTCGGCGGCTTGCTGGCCGCCCGTATCGGCGTCATTCGCATTCTGCTGTTGGGCGGGGTACTGGCGGCGGCAACCAACCTGCTGTTCATGCTGCTCGCCGGGATCGGCGACGACCTGTTCTGGTTTTATGTCGTTATTTCAGCGGATAATCTGTCGGCGGGAATCGCCAGTGCCGCTTTTGTCGCCTTTTTATCGAGTCTGACCAACGTGTCATTTACTGCGATGCAATACGCAATTTTCAGTTCCCTGATGACCCTGATTCCCAAGTCCCTGGGGGGTTACTCGGGGTCGATGGTGAACGCGATCGGTTATCCGAATTTTTTCCTGCTGACGGCAATTCTCGGCTTGCCGGTACTGCTGTTAATCGTGCTGGCGGCGAGGCGATTCGATATTCAGGATCGAGGCGGCTGATAACCCGACCCCATATATTGCCGCCGGGTAACGCGCCGATTTGTTGTATTATATGCACACCACAAGAATATTTGAAAAACCATGAGTAAATCAGAACAATTGTTTGAGCAGGCGCGCGCGGTAATTCCCGGTGGCGTCAATTCACCGGTACGCGCTTATGCCGCGGTCGGCGGCACGCCGCCTTTTATCGATAGTGCCGAGGGCGCTTACCTGATCGATGTCGATGGCAAGCGTTACATCGACTATGTCGGTTCCTGGGGACCGATGATTACCGGTCACGCCCATCCTGAAATTATTGCCGCAGTCGGTGAAGTTGTGCAAAAAGGGCTTAGCTTCGGTGCGCCCTGCGCGCTGGAGGTGGAGCTGGCACAAAAAATTTGCGATAGCATGCCGAATATCGACCTGGTGCGCATGACCTGTTCCGGTACCGAGGCGACCATGAGCGCTATCCGCTTGGCGCGCGGATTTACCGGACGTGACAAAATCATCAAGTTTGAAGGCTGTTACCACGGCCATGCCGATTCGCTGTTGGTTAAGGCCGGATCGGGCGCTCTGACCCTGGGAGTACCGAGTTCACCCGGCGTTCCGGCGGCGTTGGCCGATCACACGGTGACGCTGGAATACAATAACAGCGAACAGCTGCGCCAGGCCTTTGCCGAAATCGGCAACGAAGTTGCCTGCGTGATTGTCGAGCCGGTTGCCGGCAACATGAATTGCGTGCCGCCGGTTGCGGGTTTTTTGCAAACCCTGCGCGCCTGTTGCGATGAGTCGTCCAGCCTGTTGATTTTCGACGAAGTGATGACCGGATTCCGGGTGGGGCTTGGCGGCGCGCAGGAGCGTTACGGCATTGTTCCGGATTTGACTACCCTGGGCAAGGTTATCGGCGGCGGCATGCCGGTGGGCGCGTTTGGCGGACGGCGGGAAATCATGGAGCATATCTCACCGCTAGGCCCGGTTTACCAGGCAGGCACTTTGTCCGGTAACCCGGTGGCAATGGCGGCCGGATTGAAGAATCTCGAAATCATTTCTCGTCCCGGCTTTTTTGAAGAGCTGACGCTGCGCACGACACAGTTGGTGGACGGCCTGCTGGCTGCCGCCGAAGCGAACGATGTGGAGCTGCGCGCCAATCAGGTCGGCGCGATGTTCGGGCTCTTTTTTACCGATCAGTCCGAGGTAACGAGCTTCCGAGAAGTCAGTGCCTGCGAGGTGGATCGTTTCTGCAAATTTTTCCATGGCATGCTCAAGCGCGGCGTCAATCTGGCGCCGTCAGCCTATGAAGCGGGTTTCGTCAGCGCCATGCACGGCGCGGCTGAAATCGAACAAACCATCGAAGCCGCGGCCGCTACTTTCGCCGAACTCTAATAAAGATGTTTAATTTCGGGTCAGAGTAAAAACTAAAATAGTTTTTACTCTGACCCAGAATTATTTGTTAGAGGCCGAGCATGCCCTTTTTTAGCTTCTTGTCGGCCGGATGATTGCCGAGCCAGATTTCGAGTAACGCGTTTTTGAAGTCTTCGCCCGGGATCATGCCCAGTTCTTTTTGATTTCGGGTGATACGGACGCCCTGCTGTGGCAGATAATCGAAAGCGTACCGTTCCTTGGCGACAACGCTGCTATCGAAATACTGGTAAAACTCGTCGATACGCGTCCGCAGCCGCTCCAGGATTTCCGCACTCTGGTTTTTTTCGAAGCCTTCGCGCCAGGCCTCGATCAATTTTTTCTGGTCGACTTCCTTATATACGAAATCCAGCTGTACTCGCCAAGGCCCGGGTCGAGACAGTATTTCAGCGACGTCACTAGACTTGCTCGGCAGGTATAGCGCGCCGACATAGACGTCTACCCAGAATTTTTCCCGCAGGCCGATGCCGTTAAGCAGCAAGCTGTCGCCGTTCGGCGTCGTGATTTCGTCATCGACAAAAACACCCGAAAGCTCGGCCGCGGTGGCGAACATGCTGACCAGGCTTAAACATCCGGCAAATATTATTTTTTTCATTTCCGTTGGCTCCTTGAAGACTGACCTCAAGGCAGTTTAAGCCTGCCCACCGGGAAATGGAACCCTGCGCTGGTGGCGATTCCCGGTTGACTGGCGTGCTTACTGGTTGGCGGCTTCGGGTTTGACGTATTGAATGACGCCCAGTCGAATCAGCTCGGCGTGCAGGATTATGGCGCGCTCGCTGCAATCCGGTATCTCGAGCAGGCGCTGTTTCAGCGTGACTTCCAGCGGCAGCAGGTAAATCAACTGATAGAGAATATCGCAAAAAGGCTGGTCGGTTGTGCCAATTCGGCCTTCCTGGGCGCTGATGTGATCGAGTAGTTCATGCATGTAGTGGAATTGTTCGGGAATCTCCCGGGTATTGCTTTCCCCGAGTATCTTGACCTCGGCGATGGTCAGGCCATCCGGCTGCGTGCCGGTGGTCAGAATCTCGAAACGTTCGATGCCGAGTGCAGTGATTCCGAGCAAGCCGTCGGCACGGTGTTCCCAGTCGCTAATCGTGACGCTGGTGCCGACGGAGTAGATTTCGGAATCGACTCCGGTTTCCTCGCCATCGTGAATCAGGACGACACCAAAACCGCTATTCTCGCGCATGCAGGTTGCGACCATGTCGAGGTAGCGGGGTTCGAAGACTTTTAATCCCAGCGTATTGCCTGGCAGCAATACGGTTTTTAGCGGAAAAAGTGGTATTTCGGCCATTGTCGTGTCGTCTTTGTTAGAGGCCCCAGCGTGGTGACAGGTCGTTATCGATGTCGAGCTGATCGAGAATGCGGGCGACAATGAAATCAACCAGTTCGGATACCTGGTTGACGCCGTGGTAAAACCCGGGGTTAGGGGGCAATATAACCACGCCGAGGCGCGACAACTTGAGCATGTTTTCCAGGTGGATGCTGGAGAAAGGCGTTTCCCTGGGGACTAGAATCAGAGTCTTGCGCTCTTTGATCGCGACATCGGCGGCGCGGTGGATCAGGTTATCGCTACTGCCGACCGCGATCGATGCCAGGCTGCCCATGCTGCAGGGACAAACCACCATCGCGTCCGCAACCGATGAGCCGCTTGCCGGCGGCGCGGTCCACTGATCCTTCGAATAAACGCTGATCAATGCCGGGTCGGCATCGAAGTAGTCGGCAAACTGCTGTCGCATTTTTTGCGGGGAGCCCGACAGTTTCAACTCGGTTTCCATCCCCAGCACGATTTGTCCCGGTTGCGAAGTTATAAATTGCACTCGAATATTTCGCAGCAGGCAACACTCGAACAGGCGCAGCATGTATTCTGCGCCCGAGGCTCCGGTCATCGCCAGAGTAATGATTCCGGGTTTCATGAATCTGAGATGACTATTTCGGCTTCAACCAGTTTATCGGTGGCCTGTGACAGGCGGGTGATCAGATTTTCCAGAAAGATTCGGTAGTATCGCAACTGCGTTTCGGTGGAAGCCTGCTCCATTAGCGATGTGTTGACACACATTAACGAGACTTCGGTGCGCGCAACAATGGTGGCATTACGCGGTTGCCGAGTCAAAAATGCGATTTCGCCGAAGCAATCGCCTTGCTTCATCATTCCGACGACCCTTTTATTCTTGACCACTTCGACACCGCCCTTGGCGATGATATAGAACGCGGTTTCCTGCTCACCCTCGGTGACGATCACTTCGCCTTTTTCGAATTCCTTCCATTCGCTGGCATTCACGACCTCGGTGATCTGTGCGTCGCTGAAATCTTTGAAGAAGGCGAGATAGCGCAAGGTTTTCCATTTTTCCTGCATATCGATGCGTTCACCGACGCCGCGCAAGCGGCCGAAGGCGTTACTCAAGTCCTTCGCCAGCGTGTAGGCGGATTCGTAGCGGTTGTAGATGATTTTTTGCATCGCTTTTTCAACGATGGCGGCGATATGTTCCGGGACCTCCGGATTGACTTCCATCACCGGTTCCGGTTCGAGATTGCTGATCTTGTAGATCAGTGATTCCAGGCTGCCCGCCTTGTAGGGAGTTCTTTTTGCCAGCAAGGCGTACATTACTGCACCCAGCGAATAGATATCCGACTGTGCAACCAGGCGCTTTTCCTCGGATAATTGCTCGGGCGGCATATACATCGGCGATCCCTGCACTTCGGTATCGTGGCCCTCGAAGCCGACATCGACGTGAGCGATGCTGAAGTCCATTATTTTCACTTCGCCATCGTTACTGAGCATGATGTTACCGGGTTTCAGGTCGCGATGGATGATGCCTTCCCGGTGCACGTAGTCGAGGCCCTTGGCGCACTGGTAGATGACATCGACTATCTGGTTAGGGGTCAGCGACTTGCCGCCGGTAACGTATTCTTGCAAGGTTAACCCGTCGACGAATTCCATGACGATATAATTGAGATCGGCTTCCTGTCCGGCATCGTACACGCTGATCACCGATGGGTGGTGCATGCGCCCCGCGCTGTACACTTCGGAAAAAAACGCTTCGCGCAGCTTCTGTCTGGTTGCCGGGTCCAGGTTACTGGCGGAATGCGCCACCTTGATCGCGACGGTACGTTGGACGAAGGGATCAAAGGCTTCGTAGACGACGCCCATCGCCCCGCGACCGATGCGGCGTTTGATCTCATACTTGGCTATTTTGGTAGGTCTTTGTGATTTGTCAGACATGCTCGAAGTCTAGTTTTGCAAGGCACTTACAAGGCGATGATGAATATTATCAAAACCGCCGTTACTCATGATAACGATTTGATCCCCCGACTGACAATTGCGCGCTAAGTAATCGACGATCTGTTGAGAATCGTGTTTTATCTCTACTATTGTAGGTGCAGATTGAGCCATTTTCTCGATATCCCACTGCAAATCGGGATTATCGCGCAGCAAAATCAGATCCGCGGCGGCGAACGACCGACCGAGTTGGTCCGTGTGTGCACCCATTTTCATGGTGTTCGAGCGAATCTCCAAAACCCCGATCAAGCGGCCGTCGCTGGCGCCCTTGAGCGCCTCCAGCGTGAGCGCGATGGCCGTCGGGTGGTGCGCGAAGTCATCGATAATCCGCACCCCGTTAATCTCGGCGATTACTTCCTGGCGACGCTTGACGCCGGTGAATCGGCTCAGGGCCTGGAGCGAGGTTTCGACCGACACCCCGGCATGTTGTGCCGCGACGATCGCGGCGCTCGCGTTTAGCGCGTTGAATTGCCCGGATTGCGACAGCTCGAGCGGGTAGTCCTTTGCCGTCGCTTTTTGGTGCAGCCGGTACTGCGAGTCGAGGAAAAAATCGGCTCCCGAATCGCGCCTGGAGAAGCCCAGGCGCTCACTCCAGCAGCCCATTTCCAGGACCGCCTGCAACTCGGCGTCGTCCTGGTTGAAGACGATTAGCGCCGATGCCGGCAGCGTTCGCACCAGATGATGGAATTGGCGTTTGATCGCATCGAGATTGTCGAATATATCGGCATGGTCGAATTCGAGATTATTCAGGATTAGCGTCCGCGGATGGTAGTGGATGAACTTTGAGCGCTTGTCGAACAGCGCCGAATCATACTCATCCGCCTCGATCACGAAAAAAGGATCGCTGCCGAGTCGGGCGGAATGGGTAAAATTGTGGCCGATGCCTCCGATCAGATAACCGGGATCGAGCCCGGCATCCTCGAGTATCCATGCCAGCATGCTGCTGGTCGTGGTTTTGCCGTGGGTGCCGGCAACGGCCAGCACCCAGCGGTTTAGCAGGACATTTTCGTAAAGCCATTGTGGCCCCGAGCAATAACGTAATCCGCGTTCGAGGATTGCCTCGAATTGGGGGTTGCCGCGGCTAATCGCGTTGCCGACGATGAATACGTCACAGTCTTGCGGCAGGGCAGCGCTATCAAAACCGTCGTGCAGCTTGATACCGGCCTGCTCGAGCTGGGTACTCATCGGTGGATAAACATTCGCGTCGGAACCTTCGACCTGAATTCCTAACTCGCGGGCAATTTGCGCGATGCCGGCCATGAAGGTGCCACAGATGCCGAGAATATAAATTTTCACCAGTAAAACCAGATCAGAATGAATTGATAAATCACGTAATAATTGAACGCTATCATAGCCGAAAGATGCGTGGTAATTTCGAAGGCGCGCTTAAATATTAACGACATGACCGCCAGATTCCAGAACAGCAGCAAATAAAACGCGGGATTCTGGAGAATGTTGTCATACCCTGTATCGACTCGGTAAACCAGAATCGAAACCAGGGTGATGAGCAGGTTAATGCCGACCAGCGCCGAAAATGTTTGCTGGAAGCGTGACAATGAACCCTTCCAGCGTAAGCCCGTATAAACGAATAAAGCCACCAATCCCAGTTCGAGCGTCAAATGAGCGCTCAGTTCGGTAAAACTGCGATCTTGATCGACCAGCGCCAGGCACAGCAGGTAGTAGGCAAAGATGGTCAGCACCGTGCAATTGGTATTATAAGGCAGCCGTTCGGGGCCAGACAGGAACAGGCTCATGGCGGCGTATTGCTTGAGGCTGGTGAGCCATTGCCCGAGGATATTTTGCATGGGCGACATCATAGCGAGTTGGCAACGCAACACAATGCCATTAACCCGGCGACGATATATATCGTCGCCGGGTTAAAAACCTTTCGCTTGCCCGCAGGCGGTACTTGAAGTTGAATTATGAGTAACGGATACCGGCTGCCAGGGGCTGCTTCTGGTAACCTGCCTGGAGTTATACTTTAATGTATCTGAACGAAAACGGGATAAATCCGCCTCCTGCGGATTCGCGATGCGCAACGATCCCGAAGGGGCGTGCGCCAGGGATCAGGCACAGCAATAACCCGAGTGCCAATCCGAATTGCCTCCGCTGATGGTCAGGTGCGCGGAAGCGCCGCGTCCTCGGGGATATACGCGAAAAATCGCGCGGGGCGTTTTTTATGCCGGGTTTTTGCGATTTCGTTTCGGTTATGCGCCCTAAAGGATACGGAAAATGCATGAGGAAAAAATTCCAGTTGGTTATAATCCCGGGCTTTTAGCCAGTCATCTAGATGAACGATAATCCCGCGACCGATTTGAGTAGCTTTCAAGGCTTGATTCAGACCTTGCAAAATTATTGGTCCGAACAGGGATGCTTGATAATGCAACCCCTGGACATGGAGGTCGGTGCCGGCACTTTTCATCCGGCAACCTTCATTCGCGCGATTGGACCGGAACCCTGGCGTTGCGCTTATGTTCAGCCGAGTCGCCGTCCGACCGACGGCCGTTACGGGGAAAATCCAAATCGATTGCAACATTACTTCCAATTTCAGGTATTGCTAAAACCTTCACCTGACAATTTCCAGGAACTCTATCTCGGTTCGCTCGAAGCGCTCGGATTCGACAGCTTGGTGCACGATATTCGATTTGTCGAGGATAACTGGGAATCACCCACGCTCGGCGCTTGGGGATTGGGATGGGAAGTTTGGCTGAATGGCATGGAGGTGACCCAGTTTACCTATTTTCAGCAAGTCGGTGGCCTTGAATGCCACCCGGTTTCCGGGGAGATCACCTATGGTATCGAACGCCTGGCAATGTACCTGCAGGGAGTGGTCAATATTTTTGACCTGGTCTGGGCGCGCGCTCCGCAGGGGAATATCACCTATGGCGATATATACCATCAGAACGAAGTCGAGCAATCCACCTACAATTTCGAACTGGCCGACACCGATGCGTTGTTCAAATGGTTTGATATGTGTGAGACGCAGTGCCGATTGCTGATCGAGAATCAGCTGGCGCTGCCGGCTTATGAGCAGGTAATGAAGGCATCGCACGCGTTCAACCTGCTCGATGCGCGCCATGCGATATCGGTGACCGAGCGACAACGCTTCATCCTGCGGGTGCGAGCGCTGTCGCGCGGGGTTGCCGAATGTTATTACGAGTCACGCGCAGCGCTCGGTTTTCCATTGACCAAAAGGGAGACCGGCAATGAGTAGTTACTGCCTGATCGAGGTCGGCACCGAGGAACTGCCGCCACGGTCGCTGTTGTCGCTGTCGCAAAACTTCGCCGCGTTAATGCAGCGCGCGTTGACCGAAAACGATCTTGCACCCGCCGCGGTCGAGGTCTTTGCCACGCCGCGTCGGCTGGCGCTGCGGTTACAGGACACCCCGCTGCGCCAGGCCGACCGGGTGATCGAAAAACGCGGCCCGGCGCTGTCGGCGGCTTTTGACGAGAATGGCGAGGCATCGCGCGCGGCTCTTGGGTTCGCCGCTGCCTGCGGGGTCGAGCTGGATCAGCTCGAGCGCCGTGAAACCGATAAGGGCGACTGGCTCTATTTTTGTTCGACGCAGGCCGGCAAGTCATTGTCCGAACTGCTGCCCGAGATGTTAAGCGCCGCACTCGGCAACTTGCCAATTCCGAAGCGCATGCGCTGGGGCGATCGTAACGACGATTTCGTGCGCCCGGTCAAATGGCTGGTAATGATGATCGACGGTGACGTCATCGACGCTGAAATCTTTGGATTACGCTCGGCTAATCAGAGTTATGGACATCGATTCCATGCACCTCGTGGAATCGAAATTACCAGCGCGCGGGATTACGAAGACATCTTGCTGTCCCAGGGTCTGGTTATCGCCAGTTTTGAGATCCGCCGCGACAAGATCCGTCAGTTGGTGCAACAGTCGGCGGCGCGGCTTGGCGGGGTTGCGCATATCGAAGACGGATTGCTCGACGAAGTCACCGCCCTGGTCGAGTATCCGGTAGCGGTCTGCGGTCAATTCGACGCCCAGTTTCTCGAATTGCAGGCGGAAGTTCTGGTGATGACCATGCAGGAAAACCAGAAATACTTCGCGTTGTTCGACAAGGATGGCGGCTTGCTGCCGAATTTCATCGCCATCGCCAACATCGATAGCCGGAAACCGGAAGTGGTTGCGAGCGGTAATGAGCGCGTGATTCGACCGCGTTTCGCCGATGCGGGTTTCTTTTTCGCCCAGGATCGAAAGCAGGGGTTGGACGTTATGCGTTTCCGACTCGATACGGTCGTGTTCCAGGAAAAGTTGGGCAGCCTGGGGGACAAGACCGCCCGTATCATCCGCCTGGCCAAGTACATTGTCAGCCTCACCGGCGGTGATCAGGATTTAGTGCGGCGCGCGGCCGACTTGTGCAAGGCCGATTTGATGAGCGACATGGTGGGTGAGTTTCCGAAATTGCAGGGTGTCATGGGGCGCTATTATGCACAGCTGCAACGGGAAGAACCGTCGGTATGCGATGCGATCGAGCAGCATTACTGGCCGCGCCATGCCGGCGACAAACTGCCGCAGGGCAGTATCGCGCAGGCGTTGGCGTTGGCGGACCGGTTAGACAGTCTGATCGGTATCTTTGCCATTGGTGAAAAACCCGGCGGCGACAAGGATCCGTTTGCGTTGCGCCGCGCCGCGCTCGGCTTGTTGCGTATCATCGTCGAAAGCGAATTGACGCTGGATCTCAGAGACCTGTGCCAGGTGGCGGCCGACGGTTATTTCAACCGGATCGAGGCGGCCTCGTCAATCGACGACGTCATCGACTATGTCTTCGACCGGTTGCGGGCTTATTACCAGGAGCAGGGCATCGGCTTCGACATCGTCGATGCGGTCGCCTATAGCCGTCCCGGCATGTTGTACGATTGTGATTTACGCATTCGCGCGCTGGCCGAATTTCAGAGCCACGAAGCGGCGGCCGCCCTGGCGGCGGCCAATAAACGTATCGGCAATATCTTAAAGAAACAGGGTTTGGCGGCCGATACGGTCGATCAGAAGCTGTTCCGGGAAGATGCGGAAAAGCAGTTGTACCGGCAATTACTGGAACTTAAGAATGGGGTCGCGCAGCAATTCACGCAAGGTCGCTATTTGCAGGGATTACAGCAACTGGCCCAACTGCGCCCTGCGGTCGATCGTTTCTTCGACGAGGTTATGGTGATGGTCGAGGACGAGGACCTGAAAAACAACCGGCTTGCGCTACTCGATGAACTGATGCAAAGTTTTCGTCAGGTAGCTGATTTTTCACGGATTCAGTCCTGAGGGACCTGTGACGCACGGGAGATACGAGTGCCCAAAATGGTAATCCTGGATAGAGATGGCGTCATCAACCACTTGATGGAGGATGACGCTACCAGCGTTGATGGCTGGGACCCGATACCGGGCGCGATCGAAGCCATCAGCCGGTTAAAAAAAGCCGGCTACCTGGTGACTATCGCCAGCAATCATACCGGTATAGCGCGCGGGATTTATACCGAACAGGAATTGCTCCAGATGCATGATAAAATGCAGAAACTACTGGCAACCCGGGGGGCGAGCGTCGATGGAATTTTTTACTGCCCGCATGGACCCGAGGCCAATTGCATCTGTCGTAAACCAAAACCCGGATTGTTGTACCAAATTGCCAAGCAGTTCGAAATCGATTTGTCGCAAACCCCGCTGGTGGGCGACAATATCAGCGACATCAAGGCGGCCAGGATGGCGAATGCGAAACCGGTGCTGGTGCGTACCGGCAAGGGCGAATACGTGATGCAGCATTTTCCCGAAGCGCTCGATGTCCCGGTTTACGACGATCTGTCCCACTTTGTGCGCGAAACCCTGCGCCGAAAATAGAGAAATAGTTGGTTAATCCGCTTTACAGATTCTGGTTGGGGATACGTTCGGCAATCTTCTGGATTCTATTCTTGCCGATGGTGCTCATTCTGGCCAGCTTGTTGTCGCTGGCGTTTTTCATGCCGCTGGGATTTCGTATCGGCATAGTCCATATCTGGATTGGCTACAGCCTGGCTTGCCTGCGTCTCGTCTGCGGGCTCAAATACCGGGTTGAGGGGCTGGAAAATATCCCCGATCAGGGCTTTATCGTCATGAGTAAACATAGTTCGACCTGGGAGACTATTGCGATCCAGCGTTTTTTCAGACCCATGGTCTGGGTGGTCAAGCGCGAGTTGACCTGGATTCCTTTTTTCGGTTGGGCTCTGAAGGCGATGAATGCGATCGCCCTGAATCGCGGTACGGGACGCAAGGCGATCAATCAACTGGTTCAGGAGAGCGGTCATAGAATGGATCAGGGCCGCATCCTGATGCTGTTTCCCGAAGGTACCCGCGTGCCGCCCGGGCAAACCAAGCCGTTCAAGCTGGGTGGTGCGATCGTCTCGCAGCGGACCGGCTACTCGGTGTTGCCGATGGCGCATAACGCGGGCGAATTCTGGCCCCGGCACAGCTGGATTAAATGGCCTGGTACGATCCGAGTGGTTATCGGCAAACCCATAAATCCCGAAGGTAAAACCCCCGAACAAATCATCAAAGAGGTGGCAAGCTGGATTCTCGACGAATGCGATAACATTAGCGACAAGTCACAGTTACAACGACTCGATGTCGCATGATCGGCGCCCGGCTTTCGTCATGGGTTGCGCAGTTTATTACCAGGGGTCAAGCAGACCCGTTAGCGCCGCGGACCGCGGCGTCCCTGACTATTTGCCGCGGGGAATAACGCTTGTTGCCGCTGCGCTATGGACTGCTGCTATTACTGTGTTACCCGGGGCTGGCTAATGCCCTGTGGAGCGGGATTTCGCTCGAGCTGGGGAAATTCGATTCGGATTGGGATTTTGGTGCCGATACGCGCACCGCTCAGCACGGCGAAATCAGTATTCAGGTCGAAGAGAAAATCGAGTCCAACCTCACCGTCGGCGCGAGTATCGGCTACGTCGACCTGCGCGTAGTCGCCGCCGGCGAAAGCATCGCGCAGACCCAAAAATTTGATGGTAATTTCGTTAGTGTATATTTGCGCCAATGGTTGCGAGTCACCGACCATATCTCGCTAACTGGCGCTTTCGGTATTCGTTACACCAACGGTTCCGAGAGCGGCGCCGACGATGATCGGGCTGAGATCGAATGGACTCAGTCGGTTGTCGAGTTGGCTCTTGGCCTGCGTTTGGCAAACATTCGTATCATGCCTTTCGCCGCCTACCACGATATCGATGGCGACATCAGCGACGACCGCACCGATGTCTTCGAAGCGGACGAAGCGTTGATCAGCGGATTGCGGTTAGACTATTTCGTCGAGGATAGCGCCTTCATTCGATTCGAATTTGTCGGCGGTGGGCGGCAGGGCGGTTATCTCAATTTTGTGCGGCGCTACTAGCCTGAAGATCAATCGCCGTTATGGTATTGGTGCTTGCGTTCGTTGTAGGCCAGAATCAATTGGTCTATTTTGTCCTGGTCGTACTCACGCAATCCGCTGAGCACCATTTTCTTTTGTCCCTTGCCCACTGTCTCGCCGTTGCAGCGAAGATCATAGTTCAAGGCCACGTCGCCGCGCTTGCCGTAAAGTCGAAATATACTTTCGGTCAAGTTGAGATCGACCGAGTCGATGTCGAGGGTATCGAGGGATATTCTCATATGATCGTAAATGACCAACGGCCGCTCGGTATTGATCATGACATTATTATCTCGCATTAGCGGTACCAATATATGCGGAAAGGTATGGCCGGAAAACTCGACATAGTTTCGCGTCAGCGACACGATCAGATTTTGGTCCCTGCTCTGTTTACCATTGGTAGATACATCGAGGTATTTCTTATCGTTTTCATCGTAGATCGATATCGCGCGCGCGTTGACCTCCGGCAAAATCAGTACGATATCGTCGCCAACCATGCCGGAGAACGAAAATCCCATGGTCTGGCGCAGACCGTAGTGATGGATGATGATCGAGAACAACAGGTCGCCGGGAACACAAAAACGCTTCGAATCGACGTCGTGAATCGAATTGAAATCGCCGGCGACCGTCTTTGCAAAATCGCTCGCCTGTTGGCGCGTGAAAGAAAGTTTGGAGCCTTCCCGGTTAAAGTACTTTTCTAAATTCATATTTTTTATTCACGGGTTAACTTCCTGCGGCCCAAGATGATATCTTAACCCATTTTTCAGGGCGGTAGTTAGTGTGACGGTATCGGTTAGACGGGTTAGGTATCAAGGTTTTAGCTATGCTTAGTTTTTCCGGCCTGGCCTTGCGGCGTTCGACGACGCTGCTATTTGAAGCGGCCGATTTCAAGGTTTTTGGTGGGCAAAAGCTCGGCATCACCGGTGCCAATGGCTGCGGCAAGTCATCGCTGTTTGCTTTGATCCGCGGGGAACTGTCGGCAGACCAAGGTGATTTCAGTTACCCGAAACACTGGGCTGTGGCGGCGGTCGAGCAAGAAACGCAACTCTGCGAACAGGCGGCGCTCGAATATGTCATCGATGGTGACGTCGAGTTGCGGCAAACCGAGGCCAGGCTGGCGCGCGCCGAATCGGATAGGGATTCCATGCAAATTGCCGATTGCCATGAACGGTTGCAGGAAATCGACGGTTACCAGGCCGAAAGTCGCGCCGCCCGGCTACTGGCGGGGCTGGGCTTTGCCGAAGCTGAAATACGCCAGCCGTTAAACAGCTTTTCCGGCGGCTGGATAATGCGTTTAAATCTGGCGCGGGCCTTGATGTGCCGCTCGGATTTACTGCTGCTCGACGAGCCGACCAACCACCTCGATCTGGATGCGGTTATCTGGCTCGAGCACTGGTTGAAACGTTATCGCGGCAGTCTGTTGTTGATATCGCACGACCGCGACTTTCTGGATGCGGTGGTGGATAGCATCGCACATATCGAAGAGCAGCGCATTAGGCTCTACCGCGGTAACTATTCCGCCTTCGAGATACAGCGCGCAGAGCGCCTGTCGCAACAGCAGGCCGCACACCAAAAGCAACAACAAAGCATTGCGCATATGCAACGATATATCGAGCGCTTTCGCGCCAAGGCCAGCAAGGCGAAACAGGCGCAGAGCCGCATCAAGGCGCTCGAGAAAATGCAGCTGATTGCACCGGCGCATATCGATTCACCGTTTCATTTCGGGTTTCGAGCTCCGCAAGCATTGCCCAGCTCGCTGATCAAGATCGATGGGGTCGCCACGGGTTACGGCGAAAAGACGGTGCTAGAACAAATCGAATTCTCGCTAATTCCCGGCGAGCGTATCGGTTTGCTGGGTTTGAACGGTGCCGGGAAGTCGACCTTTATCAAATTGCTGGCGGGCGAATTACAGGCGTTTCAAGGGGAAATTACGCGCGCCAGGGAATTGCGCATCGGTTATTTCGCCCAGCATCAGGTGGAACAGCTCGATCTCGAGGCGAACGCCTTGCTTAGCCTGCAGCGGATCGATCCCGGATTGAGTGAGCGTGAGATTCGCGCTTATCTGGGCGGCTTTAACTTTCGCGGCGACAAGGTATTGCAGGCGGTAAAAACCTTCTCCGGAGGGCAAAAGGCGCGCCTGGTGCTGGCCTTGCTTATCTGGCAACGGCCGAATTTGCTGTTGCTGGACGAACCCACCAACCATCTGGACCTGGAAATGCGCCTGGCGTTGAATCAAGCACTGCAGGGTTTCGATGGCAGCGTGATACTGGTGTCGCACGATCGCCATCTGTTGCGCAGCGTGTGCGATGATTTGTGGCTGGTCGACCGCGCTGCGCTACTGCGATTCGATCAGGATCTCGACGCTTATCCCGTCTGGCTGGCGCAGCGTAAAGCAAACGGGCAAAGCCGGAGCCCGACGGTCGCCGGCAACAACCAGAAAAAAAGACGGCAGCTGAAGGCGCATACCGCCAGGTTAAATAAGATAGAGCGTGAAATCGCCAGCCTCAACCTTACGCGCGAACAGCTCGAGCAGCGGTTGAGCGATAACTCGATATATGATGAAAATAACCGGGTATCGCTAAATGCGACCCTGGCTGCCCAGGCCGAGAACCAGGAGCGCTTAAATCTGGCCGAGGAGGATTGGTTGGAGTTAAGCCAATCCATCGAGACGTTGCTGCAAGAACCGGGCTAGTCCGCGCAGCAGTCGCCTACAATTTTTCCCAGGGTCTTAAGCGCGCCCTCGGTTTCCGGGGTCCACGGGGAACCGCAGTTGATCCGCAGGTGGTTTTTAAAGCGGCGCGTGGCCGAAAACAATATACCCGGGGTGATGGCGATATTTTGTTCTAGTGCGCGGTTGAATATATCGATGCAGTCGCAACTGCGGGGCATTTCCACCCATAGCACGTTGCCGCCATGCGGGTGTGATATACGGGTCTCTTCGGGGAAATTCCTGGCAATCATAAAGCGGCCGCGTTCAACCTGTTCGCGCATCGCAACGCGCAGTCTGACCAAATGCCGATCGTATTGCCCGCTGCTGAGGAATTCCGCCAGCGCGAGCTGATTGATCGACGACGTCGCGGAAGACCAGGCCTGTTTGAATTGCAGAAACTTTTTGTGATAACGACCCGCAATCACCCAGCCGACGCGGTGACCCGGGGCCAGGGTTTTGGAGAAAGAAGAACAGCTCAGTACGAGATTGTTGAGGTCGTATGATTTCGCGGGGCGGGGCGGTTTCTCGCCAAAATAAACGCTGCCGTAGACATCGTCCTCGATCAGCGGTATGTCGCGTTCCGCCAGCAGGTTGACGAGTTCGCGTTTGCCTTCCTCGGGCATTTGACAGCCCAGCGGATTGCTGGTGTTGGGTGAGGCCATTACCGCCTTGATATCCATGGTATCGAAGGCTTCTTCCAGCGCGTCGAGATTCAGTCCGGTTACCGGATCGGTATCGATTTCAACCGCCAACATGCCCATTTGTTCGATCATACGCAGCACGGCAAAATAAGTCGGGGATTCGACCGCGATGTTATCGCCGCGTTTGGCCACGCTGCGCAGGCTGATCGACAGGGCCTCGGTAGCACCCGAAGTGATGATGATATCGTCGGCGCTGACTCGGGTATAGTTTTGCGCATACTGTTGGGCGATTTGCTCGCGCAGCTTGCGATCCCCGGGCGGGAACATATAGTCCATGCTTCTTTGCGGGTAACGGCTGATGATACTGCGCGTTGCGCGGGTCAGCGATTTGACCGGCATGAATTCCATCGAAGGGTTCGAAGTGCCGAACGGGATGATGCGCGGATTGTTGGCGTTGCGGAAAACTTCCTCGAACAAATCGCCGAAGCGCACTCGGCGGGCGCGACCCTGGGTCGCGGCCGGTTTGTCGATATCGTTGATTTGATTGACCAGCGCGTTGACATAAAAGCCGGATTGCGGCTTGGCACTTAAAATTCCCTGATCTTCGAGGTTGACATACGACTGAGTAATCGTTGCAATACTGACCCCAAGCTGTTTGCTGAGTTTTCGCAGCGATGGCGCCTTATCGCCGGGTTTGAGATCCCCCCTTTCGATTAGCTGGTTGATGTAGCGTGAAACCTGCGCGTATTTATAGGTTTCGGGGCGGTTAACTGTCATGGTATATCGTCAACTGTAATGTAATGATTTTAAAAAAATTGTAACTGTTATTATAACAGTTTCGTCCATATTATTGCATCATTGCCGGTGCGGCAGGACTCCTGCCCAGGCAACAAGTTAAAACCCCCTCCTCCTCCTCAGGTTTTGACTTATTTGATAGCCCTCCCAACTCGGGAGGGCTTTTTTTTGCCTGCAGGCCTGCTGCGCTTGCGATAGTGGCGTTATTTTCCAGGGCGAAGGCGCGAGCGCCTTCGCGCCGAATAGGGGTGTCGAACATCGGGGTCGGATCACGGGCCGACTCGAAACGGAGCCGTGATCCAACCCTGCTTAGCTACGCCAAGCAATCGAGTTTAGTCGCCGCCCCGTGACTCAGGTTCGCGTGCCGCTTCGCCGTCCATGCGTTCGACCTTGAGCGTGAGCGGGTATAACAACAGGAAGGCCGCGACGATGAAGTAACCGATAGTGATGCCGCTCAACTCAGGCAGGTGCAGGCTGGCCGAATGGTTTACCCCGATCGCCGCCATGCAGCCCGCGGCGGCGGCAAAACCGCCGGCGTTTTTGAAATCGCCGTCGATCACGCTGGCGACGATCGCAGCCCAGATAAGCCCGGTGATAATCGCTCCCTGCGACAACGCCAGATGATCTTCGAAGTGCGCAGCCTGTTGCAATAGCGCCGCCACCAGCGCCGGATCACCCATATTGGTTAGATTCTCGGCACCGGTATCCCTTGCGCATTCATCAACGATCCACACTTAAGCATCAGGAAGCTCGAAATATGGGGAATCGTCGCCACGGCGACGGCCGCCTGGCGCGCCAGGATCGTGTAAACTACGACACCTGCCAGGATGGCGATCGCGATGCCTGGCACGATGCGACCGAAGACAATCTCGGGTGGCATGTTGAACGCGAACTGATAGATCGCGCTGAGCACCATCAAGTTGATCAGGTTATCGGTAAACAGCGCCCAGAACGCGCTGAAATCGGTGCGTCAAAAAAGGTGGTAGGGATAGCTGTTGTTATTCATGGTCGACTCCCTTTGTTGTTATCTATTTTATGCGCGCGTTAAAAAGTCTTGCAGGCTCGCTTCGAGCTGCCCTTTGCGCTCGGCGCTGGCAAAGCTGGCTTCGATCGCGTTGAAACTGAAGCGCGCAATTTCGTCCTCGCTCATCGGATGTGCCGCCGCGAGGGCGACGAAATTGTCGGTCATGTAACCGCCGAAATAGGCCGGGTCATCCGAATTCACCGTGACGCAGAGTCCCTGGCGCAATAAATCGACAATATTGTGCTGCTGCATGTTATCGAATACTCGCAGTTTGACATTCGACAAGGGGCAAACGGTGAGTGGCAGGCGCGTGGAAATTAATTGTTGCACCAGATCCGGGTCCTCGACGCAACGCACGCCGTGATCGATGCGCGCAATCCTGAGCAATGCAATGGCGTCGCTAATATAGCTGGCAGGGCCTTCCTCGCCGGCATGGGCCACACTGAGGAAACCGGCCGCCAGTGCTTGTTCGAACACGCGCTGGAACTTGTGCGGCGGGTTGCCGGCTTCGGCCGAATCCAGGCCGACCGCGATGATCTTGTCGCGATGCGGCAAGGCCTGCCGCAGGGTTGCGATCGCCGAGTCTTCGTCCAGGTGGCGCAAGAAGCACATGATTAAATGAGACTGTTCAGAATTTTGTGTCAACGTAAAAACACTCGATCCATCAGATCACAGATCGAGTGCAGCATCAAGCCGGCCTTCAAAGAAGATGGCCAACTGCGATAGGGTCAGATTCCAA
>Ga0126332_10000189_pt1 | contig 25103 bp, 23 predicted proteins | sample InaspJWI42metaG_FD_94482 | JGI IMG/M metagenome (GOLD analysis project Ga0126332, IMG submission 94482) | Marine gutless worms symbiont microbial communities from Oahu, Hawaii - Inanidrilus sp. 2 OAHU.JWI-42 metaG | ecosystem: Host-associated > Annelida > Digestive system > Unclassified...
ACCATCCAGCTGAAATCATCGGCTGAGCAGCAGTAAAACCCAATTCAGAATATATGATGCATTCACCGAAGTTTATGATCTCAAAATATCGATTCAGGCAACAACCCGTCAAGGTTTGACCCTGATCTTTCTCTGTCCCCCTTTCGTAAAGGGGGGACAGGGGGGATTTAGAACCTGAATCAAACGGAACAAACTTCTGAAAATTGCTATAACCTCCTAGGTTGCCGCCGACCAATCAAGTGATTAATTTAAACCTTATGACTATAAGGTCAGGAAAATGATTGCTGACAGAAGATCCTATACTGAATCCGGCGGTATCTGAAATTCGGCCCGGAGAAAAGGAGGATATCATGGAAAAAAGTAAAAAAGCCAGCAAACCGGACTATGGTTGCGATAGCCGGTGCGTCATTGAATATGTCGATTGCATTGAAAAAGAAGACGGGGCATCCATCTGCAGGACCCGCGAGCAAAACTGTTTCGACGAGTGTCCGCTATAATCCGCAATTCATGTTATTCCCGAATTGATCGATAATCGAGGTCTTTTCCGCCCTGGAAAATACAAAAATGAATCAGAAAAAGGGTATGATTACAGTTTACTATGACGGAGCCTGCCCCCAATGTGTCAAAGACAGGTATCAATATGAAAAGCTCTCCGGTAATGCCGGCAAAAATATTAATTGGTTTGATATTACCGGTCAGGAAGAGCGATTGCGTGAAATCGGCATCGATCCTATAAAAGCCCTAATGGAGCTGCATGTTAAAAATGAAAAGCAACAGATCCTATCGGAGATCGATGCGTATATCCTGCTCATGCACAAAGTGCCGCTGTTGAGACCTTTGGCATGGCTAATCGACCTGCCGGTCATTCGTCCAATGCTTTCAAAAGTTTATCACCGGCAGGTAAATCGCAGATTAAGGCGTAGCGGACGGCTGTAGGATGGATTGAATGCACTCAGATATTGCAGCTGTTCTTAGATGGGGTTTGGAAGCACCTTTATCCTTTTTTGTGTTCAACACCGCGGATACTGCCTTATCCGAGCGAAGTCCTGCAAGAAGCCCGTGACCAATTATCCGGATCATAACAATTTATATAGACAAAAATAAGTGGGTGTATCTACATGAATAAAATTCCTGAGTCCACTGGTTATATTATTATAGGTGCCGGCATACACGGCCTAAGTACTGCCTGGCATTTGGCTATGGAACTTAAAGATAGAGGCCGGGGAAGCGGCCGGGACATCGTGGTACTGGACAAATCCGCTGTTGGTGCCGGAGCTACCGGCATTGCCTGCGGATGCGTTCGGAATTTTTATATGACAGAACCGCTCCATGCCATCTTGCGCCATAGTGTTGATGTCTGGATGCACGATCCGGTTGCCTTCGGTTTCCAGCAGGTGGGTTACGTATCCTGTGGTGAAGCAAACCAGATCGCCGATTATGAGCGTATCCACCGAAGTCAGAACTCAGTTGGCTATTACTCCGATATGTATGTGGGCCAAGATGCCCGTAAATTTCTACAAAAGATATGGCCGGATTTTAAGACCGACAATGTCGACACAACCATATTTGAGAAAGTGAGCGGCTATTCCGGAACACGTCAGGTTCTGAAGGGACTGTCCCAAAAATGTGAAGAATACGGCGTTCGCATTCTAACCGGTATTGAAGTCATCGGCTATGATGTTTCCGGCGGTCGGGTGACCGGGGTTGTAACCAGCGACGGAACTGTAAAATGCGATCTGGTTGTGTGGGGACTCGGAGCTTGGACACCCAAGCATTGGGCCATGCTCGACCGGCCCATGACGATCGATAGTCATTATCCGGATGGATCTGTCGTCAAGGATAAAGATATGTGGACTTATTGGCGGTTGTTGGAAGGTGAAGTATATTTCGACAAACCTTATGTCACGCCCGGGGGTCTAAATCCCCCGGTTTTGCATGTTGAACTGATGAACACTCCGGTAGTCGATGAAGCCAGCGGCCGTCAGTTGGCTGAATATACTTACGTTTATTTTAAGAACGGCAATGAACGCATGGATCGGCCCGGTCTGCAGGGGGGAACGCTTCCGGTAAAACTCGGCCCTGCGGCTGTCACCGACCCCTATGGGCATGCCAACGATGACTATCAGGCTGAACCGGAATTTGCCGATTACCTGTGCGGCGCCATGGCCCGGACGATGTCTCGATTTGAAGGCTGTCGCTCCAATTTCCGTGAACGGCGAAACGGCGGTATCGGGGCATTTACTCCGGACAATGTTCCCATCTTTGACTTGATCCTGCCCAACGTTTATATGATCGCTGACAGCAACCATGGATTCAAAATGATAGGCGTTGGTAAGCTGGTTTCAAAATTTCTGATGGGTGAGGATGTCGCCGATTTAAGACCATTTGCTTTCAGCCGCTTTGCTGCGGGTAAAACGTTTGGCGACTCAAACAGTCTATCACCATGGGTTTAAGAGCGTACAAATAGACGCTCGGGGCCTTCATCAGGAAATGGCAGAAATTCCTCTGGAATTCGTCGAAAGATGCAACACGCCATTTCCCCTCACGTTAATTCGAGATGGAGAGTAACTACAATGAAAAATAAACGCGGACTATTGGAAAGACTTGAGAGCGAGGTCATGCTGGTCGCAGAAGGCTATGTTTTCGAATTAGAACGGCGCGGATACATCAAGGCCGGCCCCTTTGTGCCGGAAGTTGTGCTCGATTACCCGGATGCAGTCAGTCAGCTTCACCGTGAATTCCTGCGGGCAGGCAGTGAGGTAATGGTGGCTTTAACATATTATGCGCATCGGGATAAGTTAAAAGACGTCGGGCGGGAAAACGATTTGGAAGCATTGAATCGACAGGCTGTTCGGCTGGCGCGCGAGGTCGCCCAGGAAGGGGATGCTCTGACCGCCGGGAATATATGTAATACCTGGGCTTACGATCCGGACGATCATGAACGATCAAAAAAGGTTGTCGGAGCCATGTATCAAGAGCAGCTGCAGTGGGCCGTGGAGGAAGGAATCGATATAGTCGTTGCAGAGACAAACGATTATCTGGGAGAAGCACTCATTGCATTGGAGACCATAAAAGAACTAAATTTACCGGCCATTGTAACTTTGTCGACTGTTCAGCCTGAAAAAACTCGTGACGGCTATTCCTATGATGAGGCCTGCAAAATTCTGGAGGACAACGGAGCCGAGGTTGTGGGGCTCAATTGTACTCGCGGACCAGCCACCATGCTGCCGATTCTCGAAAAGATACGGCACAAAGTAAAAGGATACGTGGCCGCATTACCGGTTCCCTATCGAACATCCGATGCCGCACCGACCATGGAGATCTTAAAACGAAATGGTGAACCTCAGGCATTCCCAATCGCCCTTGAGCCGTTTATGCTGACCCGCTTTGAGATGGCTGAGTTTGCCCGTGCCGCCAGGAAAATGGGAATAAACTATATAGGCGTGTGTTGCGGCGGCGCTCCCCATCACCTCAGGGCCATGGCCGAGGCTCTGGACAAAACCGTACCGGCCGGTAAATACTCTCCAGCCATGGACTTACATCCAATGCTGGGGACTGCAGTTCAAAAAAAAGACCAAAAATTTATCTCAGACTGGAAGCATTAAATATCATTTCAAATTCTAAACACCAAGATCCTAAGGTTGCAACATTGGGGAAGATTCAACCCATCCGTTACCATTTATCCGCTCATATATGTAGAAATGGTATGGCACGATCGCATCGATGAAGTCGGACCTTATAACCTCAAAGTCTGATTCGGAAAACTCGGGGAAGTAGGTGTCACCGGGCACCTCCATTGGCAGCACGGTCAGATAAACCCGATCGGCAGAAGAAATGGTCGCCTGATAAATTTGGCCCCCACCAATGATAAATGCCTCGCTTTCATCGGAAGGGCAAGATTGGAGAGCACTTTTGAGGTCATGTACAACGATGCAGTCCGGAGCCGCATAATCCGTTTGACGGGTAATGACGATGTTGGTTCTTCCGGGTAGTGCCCGGCCTATGGCCTCGTATGTTTTTCGGCCCATAATCATGGTATGTCCCATGGTAATCTCTTTAAACATTTTCTGCTCCCCTGGAATTTTCCAGGGGATTTCACCTTTGTCACCAATAACACGGTTGGAAGCCATCGCAACAATATGTGATATGAGCATAACGTTTACTCCTCCCTCTTTTTCTTGATATATCTTTTTCAGATTTTGTTTCTTTTTTTCTTCCCTAAGAGCGACCTTTTGCGCCAGGGCCTTAGCTCCATACCAAGGCGCCGCCGGTTTGATACTCGGTGACACGCGTTTCAAAAAAGTTTTTCTCCTTGTTTAGATCAGTAGACTGACTCATCCATGGAAATGGATTATTCGTCCCAAAAACTTTTTTAAGCCGTATGCGCTCAAGCCTTCGGTCGGCAACATATTCCACATATTCACCGAATAAGTTCGAGTTAATTCCTAAGGTATCCTCCGGGCAAGCATCCTGGGCATATATTTTTTCCAGTTTAACCGCCTTGATTATAAGCTCCGTAATTTCGGCTTGAAAATCCACTGACCAAACCGACGGGTTCTCATCGACAATGGTGTTGATCAAATCGCAGCCGAAGGCCAGGTGAAGACTCTCATCACGCATAATATATTCAAATTGCTGACCGATTCCGACCATTTTATTTTGCCGTTTGAGTGCGAGCATCATAGCAAAACCGGCGTAAAAAAAGATGCCCTCCATGATGACATAAAAACCGATTAAATCATGTATAAATTTTTGAATATTTTCCTCGCCCACGGTAGTAAATTTCGGGTCGTCGACACTTTGGGTAAGATCAACGACAAACTGATCCTTATCTTTGATCGAAGGAATCGTGGCATACATGGTGTAAATCTCCTCCGGATCCAGCCCTAAAGAGTCACAACAATAAATAAACGTATCGGTATGGATGGCTTCCTCAAAGGCCTGTCTAAGCAGGTATTGGCGGCATTCCGGGTTCGTAACATGATGATACACTGCCAGGACGATATTGTTTGCTGTAAGTGACTCTGCTGTTGAGAAGAAACCGAGATTCCATAAAATGAGTCTCTTCTCCTTGGGACTCAAATAGGATAACGACTTCCATTGTTCGATATCATCCTGCATGGGGATTTCCTCAGGCGTCCAGGTATTTGCAATCCCGTTTTTATAGTATTCTCTTGCCCAGGTATAGGTCATGGGAAGTATTTTGTTTGGATCCGTTTTAGAACTATTAATAATCGGCATGCGTATCTGCTCCTTTCAAGTCAAATACCACCCTTATAAGGGGTGGCTTGATAATCCTCCTAAAAGGGAGTCGATTTGAATTTCGTTTTCACCCAGTTTGATGTGATCATTGACACACTTCGCAGTCAGAATCTAGAAGGTCCTTATAGTTAGTAACGGGTCTAGCCGGTGTTTTATCCCCTGAGCTGAATTTTCCGGTGTTCTGCCCTGTCGCCGATTGTATTGATGCAATCGGTTCATTCAGGTAACTTCTTTTTTGGGTAAAGTAGTATTTCACGGCGTCTAGAGTCGATTTTTCGATCTGGCTAACCGCCATGGTTCTCAGGTAATAAGTTGTTTTCAATCCCATTTCCCAGGCAGCGCTGTAGATTGCATCCATCTTTTTTCCACTGGTGCCCTGCATGAAAACATTATGCGACTGACTCTGGTCAATCCATTTCGATCGCAACGCCGTCATTTTTATCAGCAAAATTGGATCGATTTCGAAGACTTCTTTATAGAGTGCTTTTAATTCTATGGGAATCGACTGGATTTTATCGATATTGCCGTCATAATATTTCAATTGTTCCAGCATATCCTCATTCCACAAGCCCATCCGTTTTAAATCTTTTACCAGGTAGTCGTTTACCACCGTAAATTCTCCACTCATGTTGGACTTGACATAAATGTTTTTATAGATGGGTTCAATGCTTGGAAAGCACCCGGCAATATTAGAAATGGTTGCCGTTGGCGCAATGGCCATCACGTTCGAGTTTCTCATCCCCCAGGTTGCAACGGATTCTTTAAGTGCACTCCAGTCCATCCGTTTTTTGCGATTGATAATTACGGCGGCACCCCTTTCTTTTTCAAGCTCGGCAAGGCTGTCCAATGGAAAGATGCCCTGATCCCACAACGAACCGTCAAAGCTTTTATAGGCCCCGCGTTCCCTGGCCAGATTGCAAGAGGACGCAATGGCGTGATAAGAAATGAACTCCATGGTTGCATCTACAAACTCAAGGGCATTTTCATCTTCAAACGGCAGCCGCAGTTTGAACAGCGCATCCTGCAAACCCATTAATCCAAGCGCGATGGGACGATGCTTTAAATTGGCGTTTTCAGCCTCGGGCGTCGGATAAATATTTAGATCAATCGTATTGTCCAACATTCTGACAGCCGTTTTGATCGTCGCCGCCAACCGCTGTTGGTCGATGGCGTTATTTTGAATATGGTTCAAAAGGTTTAAGGAGCCCAGGTTGCAGACAGCGGTTTCATCCGTTGAGTTGTTTAGCGTAATCTCGGTGCACAGATTGGAATTATGAATCACCCCGACATGTTTTTGGGGTGAGCGAATATTGCATGGATCTTTAAATGTAATCCAGGGATGTCCGGTCTCGAACAACCGCGTGAGCATTTTCCGCCAGAGTGCTACCGCATCAACTTTTTTATAGAGCTTTATTCGACCGGCGTCAGCTTCACGCTCATATTTTTCATAGCGTGCATTAAATTCTTTGCCATACAAATCGTGTAGATCCGGCACCTCATTCGGTGAAAACAACGTCCAGGTCTCGCCGCTTTGAACCCGCTGCATAAATAGATCGGGAATCCAGTTGGCTGTATTCATGTCGTGGGTTCGGCGACGGTCATCGCCGGTGTTTCTGCGCAAATCGAGAAATTCTTCAATATCAAGATGCCACGTTTCAAGGTACGCACAGGTTGCTCCCCTGCGTTTGCCACTGCGGTTAATCGCAACGGTGGTATCGTTGGCGATTTTCAAAAAAGGCACAACCCCCTGGCTCTGCACGCTGGTGCTTGCTATAAGCGCATTGGTGGCGCGCACGCGTGTCCAATCGTTGCCGATGCCTCCGGACCATTTAGATAATTGCGCATTATCCCCGATGACTTTAAAAATATGAGTCAGATCATCATTGACAATGCTTATATAGCAGGAAGACAGCTGTGGGTGAGATAAGCCGGAATGAAAAAGTGTCGGCGTGGAAGGGATATATGAGAGCGACGACATCAGGTTATAAAACTCCGGTGTCTTTTTCTCGCGATCTTTTTCCAGAATGGCTAAACCCATGGCAACCCGCATCCAAAAGGCTTGCGGAGTCTCGATCAGTTGCTCCTGACATTTGACCAGATAGCGTTCATAAAGTGTTTGTATGCCGATATATTTAAAGATTGCGTCATTACTGAAATTCAGTTTCGAGGCCAGAAAATCAAGATCAAACGATAAAAGGCGTTTATCATAAATGTTGTCTTCCACTCCGCGCTGAATGCCTCGAACAAAAGCTTTTCTGGCTTCTAATTCGAAATTATCGCTGTGCAGCGACTTTTCGATAACCTTTTTATATATTCTTTGGATCAACAATCGGGCCGCAACAAAACTCAGTTGGGGCTCTCTTTCAATAAATGCAACGGTGGAAAGAAGCAGCAACTTTTCCAATTCCGTCGTCGTTATTTCATCATAAATATTTTTTAGAAATTCCTGGTAGATCATATGAATATCAATACTGATTTCATTATCTGCCCCTGCCCGTGTTAACGTGTTCATCACTTTATCTTTATCAAACGGCACCAGAGCGCCGCTTTTTTTTCGAAGCTTTAAGCGACCCTGTTCAGCTTTTTCGGCAACTGTCTTTTTCTTTTCATCACGTATCTTGGCTCGATTTTCCCGGTAAAGAATGTATCTTTTCGATATTTCATACAAACCATGATTTACCAAATTTTTCTCAACAACATCCTGAATGTCCTCAACACCGATGGATGAATCCGTGAAGATGGTGTGGACCTCAGTAATTATATCTGAAATAACCCGCTCAAATTGGTCTGATTCGTCCGGATAATCAGCTGCTTTCCAGGCCTTTTCGACAGCCTTTTTGATTCGCTCGGAATCAAACAAAACTTTCTCGCCATTTCTCTTGGTTACGTAGTAATGCGCCATAGATAGTATCCTTTATGTAAATCTAGGTTGAGCGGTTCAGGGTTCAACGTTCCGGGTTGAAAATCCCCGAACAACTCATATCAAAGGGAATCTGCCCTCATCGTGTTTACAAAACCATTTCACCCAATGAGGTATGTCGAGTACGCCGGATTTTGATCAGTATATTAAGCAGTGTCAATCGGTTGTAGCCTTTGAATCCCTGGCTCAGACCTGGCCAGTCAAGTTGTGGTGATGGAAAGTCCAGTTCATAGATAGTGATAATAATTTCATAGCCACATCTAATCGCACCAGGGCGGACTTGAACCCGGAACCGATCAGTTACTGAGCACTTAGATAACGCCGTACCTTGGGCCGTGCCTTGGATAGGACAGAGGCCATGGGAGGGTGTATCAACGTAGAAGGGCAACCTGAACCTTTTTCGGAGCACTAAGCACTGTTCGAATCAACGTGCAAAAAAAAGCCGTTGCCCGATGAGTCAGTCGTCATACCGATCGAATCCTCACAACGTACCAGATTAAAACGAATATATATACACTATATATAGTGATTGAAAAAAATCAACCACCACATATAGATATATTTGCGATTAATCGATCGCATGGCGCTCCAATACCATCGCTTAGTATTCGAAGGAGTCACCCCCGCGTAACCACAACATAATGTGTTTGCCCGGGGATTGACATACAAGATTTATGGTATACGTTTTTTAATAGTTACAACCGCTTATACCGAACGCATTGGAAAACAGGAATATAAACTTAACTATTGGAAATCATTATGAAACAATACCTCGAATTACTACGTCATGTTAGAACACACGGTGTACACAAGGACGATCGCACGGGTACGGGCACCATCAGTGTTTTCGGCTATCAGATGCGCTTTAATCTGTCCGAAGGATTTCCGGCGATCACGACCAAAAAACTACACTTTCGATCAATTATCGGCGAATTGCTCTGGTTTTTAAGTGGTGACACGAACATCAATAGTCTTCACGAAATGGGTGTGTCGATCTGGGACGAATGGGCCGACGAAAACGGCAACCTGGGACCCATTTACGGCTATCAGTGGCGCTCCTGGCCAACGGCTGATGGAAGGCACGTTGATCAGATCACTCGGGTGCTGGAGCAGATCAAATCGAATCCCAGTTCTCGACGTCTTCTTGTGTCGGCCTGGAATGTGGGTGAGATCGAAAAAATGGCGCTGCCGCCGTGTCACTCGATGTTTCAATTTTATGTGGTCGACGGCCGTCTGTCCTGCCAGCTGTATCAGCGCAGCGCAGATATCTTCCTCGGCGTTCCCTTCAACATCGCTTCCTATTCTTTGCTGACCCTGATGATTGCACAAATTGTGGGACTTGAGCCAGGGGATTTCGTGCACACGCTCGGCGATGCACACCTTTATCTCAATCACCTGGAACAGGCGGATCTTCAGCTTACGCGAGAGCCGCGCGCGTTGCCGCAGATGAATATCAATACCGAAGTGGACTCGCTTTTTGATTTCAAATACGAGGACTTCGAGATAGTCGGCTACGATCCGTATCCCGGCATTCCGGCGCCGGTGGCGGTTTAGGGGTCGTTTTTTAGTTTCGCATTCAAGAGGGAATCACCGGGACGTTGTTGACTGAGTTGACTAACTTTTACCCTGTTGCGTCCAGCCTATAGAGTTCCACTCCGTTTCACGGTTTCCGATCATTTACGGTGTTGAACCTTGTGTAGTAAATTTCATTTTTATTGGAAAATAGTCAATCTTCGGAAAGCATTTCTCCTCTGCCAACTCATCGTTCATAGGGTCAGAATAAGTAGCACCTCATTATTTTTTCACATCTTCGGTAATCCTTCCAGGCGGTATGCATCAGCGTTTTAAATGCCCAGAAGAGATGCATCAGCGTTTTAAATGCCCAGAAGAGATGCATCAGCGTTTTAAATGCCCGGAGGAGATGCATCGGCTCACTAAAATGTGAAGTTATTGTTGAGTTTTATTGACTTCTCAAAGGGTTTTGCTACAATTGGTTTTGTCTGAATATTAAAAAAAATCCATCCTTAATTTGGAGGATTCGGTGTGATGACACTTCATTTAAAGATAATTCCGGCCCTTGTGATCCTGGCCTTGTTTACGTTGTTTCATGGCGCCTACCACGGACATGCGGCAAACGATGACGGGCGGAAAATTTATCACACGTTGTTAAAAGGTACCATTAATAATAAACTGGCCGATGATTTTGAAGGCGTTTTGGAAGAAGCCGAGAAGGCCAATGCGAAAGTTCTTATCCTGGAAATCGATACATTTGGCGGCCGGCTGGACGCCGCCGTGAGAATCAAGGACAGATTAGTTGACACAAAGATAAACACAATCGCTTTCGTCAATAAAAAGGCAATCTCAGCCGGGGCTTTAATATCGCTGGCCTCAAAACATATCGTTATGGCCCCGGGAAGTACCATCGGGGCTGCCACACCTGTAAAACTTACCTATTGGGATGAAAAGCCGGCCAGTGAAAAGGTTATATCCTATTTCAGGAAAGAGATGAAATCAACGGCCGAGGCCGGCAACCACCCCGGGAATATTGCTGCGGCGATGGTCGATTCCGATCTGCAGATTGCGGGGGTCGTAGAAAAAGGCAAGCTCCTGACCTTAACCACCAAAGAAGCAATACGTCTAAAAGTAGCTGAGCATGAGGTAAAGGATCTCGCGGAACTCTACCATAAGTTTCAGCTCGAGGGGATAACAATAGAAAATCGCCCGATACCCTGGACGGAGAAAGTAGCAGAGCTGATGCCCGACCAGAAAACAATATTTAATCCGACATTACTATGGTTTCTGTTGGGCCTGGCACTGATATTTCTGGAATTTGCGGTGCCGGGTGTGATCCTCGTTTTCTTTGGAGTCGGTGCATGGGCGGCGGCGGTCACAACCCACTTCGGCCTGACAGCCTCTTTTCAGTCCCAGCTGCTGTTATTTGCGGTCACCTCGATACTGCTTCTGGTGGTTCTCAGGAAATGGATTAAGGGCCGGTTTTACGGGCATGTGGGCGATGTGCAGGACCAGGCTAAAAACCTAGACGAATTTACCGGGCAAAGTGTCGCCGTCTTGCAGGACGTGATTCCAAACAAAATGGAAGGCGCGGTGGAATTCAAAGGTGCAAGATGGCATGCGGTTTCCGATGAGCATATCAAAAATGGTGAAATGGCTATAATAACAGGCGTTGATGGAATCACTTTGAAAATTCGTAAAAAAGAGGAGGAATAAAATGGAAAACATCGGCATCGGTACGATTGTTACAGCCGGTATTGTTATACTTATTGTTGTTACAATTATAAAGACCGCTCGAATAGTGCCCCAGAAGTCGGCTTTTATCGTCGAGCGACTGGGGAAATACGCAAAAACTCTGGAGGCCGGGTTTCACATACTGTTTCCTTTTATAGAACGTGTTGCCTATAAGCATTCTCTCAAAGAGGTCGCTGTGGACGTTCCCTCACAGAGTTGCATAACCCGTGACAATATTGCCGTGGAGGTTGATGGCGTTTTATATTTGCAGGTAATGGATCCCAGTAAAGCAAGCTACGGTATCGAGAACTATATGTTTGCTTCGACGCAGCTGGCCCAGACGACCATGCGTTCAGAAATCGGCAAGCTCGAGCTGGACCGCACATTTGAAGAGCGCGAGAATATAAACGGCGCCATCATCGAAGCGGTTGATAAGGCATCTGATCCCTGGGGGGTAAAGATTACGCGCTACGAAATTAAAAATATAGAACCCCCGGATAGCGTAAAAGACGCTTTAGAAAAACAAATGAGAGCCGAACGTGAGAAACGGGCGGCCATTGCTGAATCCGAGGGACAGCGTCAGGCCATTACAAACGTTGCCGAGGGCGATAAACAGGAAGCGATAAAAAAATCCGAAGGCGAAAAAATGAAAAGAATAAACGAGGCCGAAGGTCGCGCCAAGGAAATCGAACTGATTGCCAATGCAACTGCAGAAGGTATCCGGAAAATTGCCGAATCAATCAAAGCACCGGGAGGGGTAGACGCGGTCAATCTGCGAGTCGCTGAACAGTACATCCGGGAATTCGGAAATCTGGCCAGAAAGAACAATACCGTGATCATCCCATCGAACCTGAGTGATATCGGCGGCATAGTCGCTTCGGTGACCAGTTTGCTTAAATCTTCTGCCTTAAGCTCAGAGAAGCCGTCCGGTCAGGCGGGGTAAGAAATTTTAGTTCACATCCAAGAGCGGCAAAGGGACGTGGGTAACACTCAATGGTCACGGACGTCCCTTTCTTTAATATGTGAACCATGAAGCGAAATGTACTTCCCCGCGGCAAGCCACGGGGTATCCATGAATGATACATTCTATCCTAACGCAGCGACCTGCGGGGAATTTAACCCGGCAGATTTCGCAATCTCCACCGGGCCTTTTTTCCAATCCTTAATGGCATCTTTATTATAAATGGGATTTTTTTCGATGCTTGTAACAATAATATCATGTCGGAGCCAGGGTCGCCCTCTCGTACAGATTTGTGCCGGGGGGTGCCGAACAAACGGTATTCCTACCGCGACCAGTCTTTTCAGTTGGGGTGAGATCAAATCCGGGTCCCCTGGACCCGGATTCTTTAATTATCTCGTTTAAACATTTCTTTATTCTTATTTTTCTCCCATGCCTCAATGGCATATACTAATAGGCTTTCCAGAATGAACGTCTGGTTTTCTCCGACTTCGTTGGATAAGCTATCGATCTTTTCCGCTATGTCTCGGCTCATTCGATAATTTCGTGGGACTTTATTGGTCACATCTTTGGGCGCAATAAACGACATACTCACCTCTAATTGATTTTATTCCATTTCCTTTGGATTTATATTAAAATAACCAGCCCGAAATTATAATGATAGCCGATGAGAAGAAATGAGTCAAGGTATCCCGACTTGTCGTCGTATTTGCTGTTGAACCTGTTGGAACTTTTTTGATCTTTTTCGGTGTTTTATCTTGTACACGTTAATTCAAACAAAAAAAATATATTTCGATTTGAGGCCGCTATTAAAGTAGGGACCTAAAAGTCGCTACCTGTCGTACGGTCATTTTTTTATGCATAACCGTGATTAGTGCGCCACTGACCCCACCGAAATAGACACCTGACTCTCAGCGGAAAAACTTTCATCGGGTGGGGAGTTTGTTTCACGGCAACCGTCCAGTTGATGTTCTTGCCCAGGGTCTTCCCGAATGTTTTTCAGGGATTCCATGTGGAAGAAAGCATGGCCGTAAAATCAGCCGGTGTAGTAAGGGATACCGAAAGCTAAAATGCAATTGATGAAATTTTAATTGACAGACATGCTGCGAGACGCTACATTTGTAGCAGAACGCATCTTTTAGTGTAGATTAAACTTTGGCCACTCGGCTTGGACTAATTTTGGTTATTTTTTCAGTGAGATAGAATAATTTTCGTGTTTATTAGCGACAAATAGGTTGCGCAATGCTACAAACGTAGCATTATGCATTTTGTTGGGAGGATAATCTATGGCAAGCGCTATAACAAGTCCCATAAGATTAGATTCAACACTGCTGGAAGCCGCAAAGAGAGAAGGTTCAATAAACAAAAGAACAGCTCCAAAACAGATTGAGTTCTGGGCTGAATTAGGCAGAGCCGTAGAACTCGTATTGGACTTCACCGATGTTTTTGCTGTAATCCAGGGCTTCAAAAAAATTAAAGTCGAAACGGTCGAATCGATAGCCGTAGACCCGGTTGACGTATTTAATTCACTCGAAGAAAGTCGAAAAAGTGGAGAACTTGCGAAAAACGTGACATCATCTGCTGTGTATTTTGAGGCGAGTCAGAAAATGCCAGGTCTTATCGATAGGGTGAATTCTGCTACTGGTAAGCGGCAGACAGGCCGGTTTCACAATGGAGAATTCAAGGTTCAAGAATGACTGTTTCAAAACAGTTATGGATCTTAGCCGGCGGCAATGGGGCTGGAAAAACAACTTTTTATGAGAAGTTTTTGGCCCCTAAAGGTATCAGGCTTGTCAATGCTGATGTGATCGCCAAAAAAATCAACCCTATTAATCCAGAAAGCGTCGGTTATGGAGCGGCAAGTTTAGTTGATAAAATACGAGAAAAATTCCTTCATCAAGGCATAACATTCTGCTATGAAACAGTATTTTCTCATGTGTCAAAGATAGATTTTGTTGCTAAAGCTAAAGCGAATAGCTACGAAATCATTCTTGTCTATATCCACTTGGATACATCGGAGCTTAACGAGGCACGGGTTTATCAGCGTGTGGCAGAAGGCGGCCACAATGTACCGGTTGCCAAGATACACAGCCGAATACCTCGCACAACCAATTATATAGCGAAAACATTGCCGTTGATCGACGAAGCCAGGCTATTGAACAATTCCTCCCGAGACAATCCTTTTCAGGTAGTTGCAACAGTGAAGCGGGGTGTACGAAAATATGCAATTGACCCACTGCCTGAATGGGCTGAATACATTTTAAGTGACATACCTTAATATTCGCTTTTTAACCTCATCTATTCTGCGTTTAAATCGACGGTTTTCGGCTGCCTCCTCTGACCCTATTCTTTTCCGTTCTTCTCTTAAATCGATCATATCTTTATCACAACCTTACCTCTTGCATGTCCCGTCTCGATATATTTGTGAGCCTCGGTCATCTGCTGGATGGGGTATTTTCTATCGATAACAGGTTTAATTTTGCCTTCTTTTATATATCCTCTAATCAGCTCCAGCGCCTTGCCATTGGGTTTGAAAACAGACCAATGGTAGCCTATTCTCCGATTCTTTATTTTTTTTCTAATCAAGTTCACCATAACTTTCAGTGCACCCAGGATAAGACCATTGTAATCCAATGTTTTGATGACCGGGTGTACGATACTGACATAAACGGCCCTTGAATTCTGTTTGAGTATCGATATTGATTTTTCTTCATTCCCTGTTACCTTAACGCCAAGCGTGTCGTAAACCAGGTCATAATTTTTTAGAATTTTAGCAAAGTCGTCTTTAGTGTAATCAACAACTTCATCTGCCCCCAAACTTTTTACCAGTTCAACGTTCCGTGTGCTGCAAGTCGTGGCTACATACCACCCCCATGCTTTTAGCAACTGAATCGCAAAACTGCCGACACCACCGGAACCTGCATGCACCAATGCTTTTTTGCCTGTTCCATCTCCCGGAGTCTGCCCGGCACGATCCACTATTGCCGCCCATGTGGTTAAGGCCACATATGGGATAGATGCAGCTTCCTCAAAGCTCAGGTTTTCAGGTTTTTTAGCTGCTGCATCTTCCGGAACAGAAACGTACTCTGCCCAGGCCCCCTGTTTATAGCCACTCAGCGCGCTAAACACTTCATCATTAATATTGAACTTTAAAACTTTATTCCCTATTTTGGTTATTACACCGGCAGCGTCGTTGCCCATAATCCATGGAAATTCACGACGTCTTTTTTTAACGAAAATTACACGCCCATAACCGATTCGTTTGAGGGCATCCACCGGATTTACACTGGTTGCTTTATTGTGAATCAGCACTTCGTTAGGAGCTATTTCCGGCATCGGTACATTTTCATTCACTTTTAATACATCTACCGGGCCGTATTCGTTTATTTCAACGGCTTTCATCTCAGATTCCTTCTTTTTGCCTTCGTGTCTTGTTGGCTGAACTTTTACGATTCATGAATTAACACATCAAGGCCATAACATAGACTTCGTGTTGAAATTTTCAAGGGTTCGTCGGCGAAGGATAGAATGGTTGTTTCAGGCAAAAAAGCGATATGGGCTAGACGGATTGATCAGCAGATTTTGTTCAAGATTCCTGAAACTTGCGGTACGATTTCAAGCGATCATTCCAACAAGGAGGCCAGACAGTTGCGTGGTAAGATCCGGTTCATGCAATTGGGACGGGGCAATCGTCGGCAAGTTCTTTCGTAATCGGTTGATTGCTAATTTTGCAGTTGTGAATTATATTTTCTTTAATATTCAGATACATTGAAATCAATTCAGGCAAGGTAAACGTAACGATGAAACTTGGAATCGACTTTGGAACGACCCGCACGGTGGTCGCAGGGATAGAGGATGGCAACTATCCCGTCTGCACCTTCTCATGGAAGGGTGAGTTCAAAGAGTATATTCCCTCGCTCGTAGCCGTGAAAAACGGTGTTCCCCGCTTTGGCTGGGATGCGGTCGATACCAACAAGGATAGGCAAGTACGACTTTTGCGCTCTATTAAACGCTTCACGAGCCAACTGCGGCCGGAGGATACTATTGATCTCGCCCCGGGGGTTTCTATATCTGTATTAGAGCTCGTAACCGGCTTCCTCTCCCATTTAAAGAAGATGATCATTCATCATAGCGACCTCATTTTTCATAAGAGACAACCACTTGAAGTAATGGTGGCCACCCCCGCAAATGCCAATAGCAACCAGCGATACATCTCCATGGAAGCCTTCCGGAGGGCCGGTTTCGTGACGCTGGGAGTGATGAACGAACCCTCCGCAGCTTCAGTGGAGTTCGTGCACCGCTACCTCAGGAATCTCGGGCCGAGAAGTCCCAAAAAATACGTTGTCATCTATGACTTGGGCGGAGGCACTTTCGACACCTCAGTAGTTGGTCTCGCAGGACGTAATTACGATGTGATCACCCATGAAGGGATCCCAATGTTTGGCGGCGACGATTTCGATCAAATCATTCTCGATCAGGCCTTTCGGGAGGCGGGATATTCCCGCAAAGGCTTGATAGGAAGTGAAGAAGCCTGGTTACTTGAAGAGTGCCGGGAACGCAAAGAAGGCCTTAAGCCGAATACACAGAAGATGATTGTAGACCTTGGTACCGTCCTCGGGAAAGAGAAAACGGTGGTGCTTAATACGAACGGGATCTACGAACGCTGTGAACCCCTGATTGAGCGCAGTTTGGATTCAGTCCACACAGTTATGCAGATGCTTAGCCGGCTTGGAATAGATCCTGAGGATAACCGGAGCTTTGCCGCCGTATATTTGGTGGGCGGCTCGGTAGCTTTCCCGCCCGTGTCCCGCAAGTTGCGGGAATTATATGGCCGTAAAGTGAAGATGTCGCCATTTCCGCACGCGGCTACGGCCATCGGGCTGGCCATTACTGCGGATCCCAGGGCACGAGTACGCATTCGGGAGTCAGTCTCTCGCAACTTTGGTGTCTGGCGGGAGCAAGGAAAGGGCAGAGATAAAGTATTTGACCCGATATTTCACAAGGACAGCCGGTTAGATCTGCAGAAGGGCCACCGGAAGGTGATTCGGCTCTACCGCCCGGTTCACAACATCGGCCATCTGCGTTTTTTGAATGTAATTCGCTGGGTGAAGCCGGGGAGCCTCAGGGAGATATCACCCCCTGGAAAGAGATTTACTTCCCTTACGACCCGAAACTGAAAGACCGCAAGAATCTTACGAAGATCCCTGTCGAGCAAAGCCCTGAATTCACCAGGCAGGAAGTCCTTGAAATCTATACTTATGACATTCAAGGGATGATTCGGGTCGAGATTGAAAACCGCACGGGAGGATATCGGAAAGACTTTACTCTCAGGAAAAACAGATAAGAATTTGCCTTTTCGAGAGAAGTGTATTGAAAAATGTCACTTGTGGTTCTGCCCCTATGGCGTAACAAAATGTGGGCTTCGATGAACATACTGCTTTTTAAGGATTATCGTGATTAAAAATCAATTTTTAATTTTACCCTTATAATCGCAAATCGTACGGTTTTTTGCTGCCGCATCTGATACTCACTTATGCATGATATTAATTATTATTGATTCGACTTGTCGAGAGGTACATTTTTGTCTATTAAGCACGCTCATAAAATTCCATTTATGCACAAATCAAGGTTTGACCCCCTTCTTTCTCATCCGTATCCTCAACAAAGCCTTCGTAGTTTTACTTGGCCTACCTTTTATCTTTGTCAAAATTATTCAGCACGCCGGTAAGTCGGTCAACTCAGCCAAAAGCGTCCCGGAATTTTTCCCGTTCTTCTAAAATTTTTTAAAAATACGTTGAAAACATATTCTTTTTATGTAATTAATTATACGTAATAACCGTATAATTTGTTTGGGGGCAATTATGCCGAATCCCTTTCTTTTTGGAAAAATCGTTACCGACAAGCATTTTTGCAATCGTGAACAAGAGCGGCAACTCATCGCTGATAATTTAATGGGCGGGCAATCCATTGTTGTCATATCACCTCGCAGAATCGGCAAGTCATCCCTGCTTGCCGTGATCAGCTCCGAGCTTGAAAAAATGGGGATAGCCTGCGGCCGTATTGATTTTTTTGCTCTGAATTCGATCAGCAAAATATTGGGAGAAACCGTTCGGGTGTGTGCCCAGATGATGCTCGACCAGGAAACTAATCTGAAAAAGTATCTATCTGTAGCAGCTGATGTTTTTAAAAGAACCCGCATCGCCATCGAACCAACACCGGACGGCAATGTGTCAATAAAACCCGAAGTTGGATTGCCGGCAGATCCTCGCACCAGTCTTTCCGAAGCAATTTTGGGGCTGGACCAAATTCTTGGGAAAAAAAAGAGGAAAGGGCTTCTGGTGCTGGATGAATTCCAGGAAATTACCTTAATCGACAAAGCCGGTCCCAACTCCTTGGAGGCAGAGTTTCGCACGGTTGTGCAATCTGCCAAACATTTAAGTTTTGCTTTTCTCGGAAGCCAGGCCAGCCTGCTGTCTGAAATGTTCACAGCTCGCCAACGGCCTTTTTTTCAGGCCGCTAAAATCATTGAACTCGGCCCTATAGATGGTAAGAGCTTGAAATCCTATATCCGCCGTCGATTCCGCTCAGTCGGCATCAATATTAATAATATCGATGAGATTCTCAGCGTGGTTGAGGGGCATCCGGATTACACCCAAAGGTATTGCAGTCACCTATACGATCTTATTGCTGCTTCGGGTGAGCAACTGCCTGCCGTGCAGCTTGCCGGCTCTCTCATCCGGCAGGGACTGGACGCAATGATTGAAGGCTGTGAACTGATCTTTATTCCGGAATGGCAAACATTTCCCTTGCGTCAGCAGCAAGTACTCTCTGTGATTGCTGAGAAAGGGCCTTTGAGAAGGATTGCGGCCGTCGATCTGGCCGAATATGAAATGACCCATACATCGTTTAATACTGCCTTGAAACAACTACTTCGAAAGGGGGCGTTGCGTGAGGATGAAAATGGCAATTACTGCCTGGTTGACCCGATCTTTCGGCGTTGGATTGCACGCAGATCGTTGACTTACAAGACATCCTGATATAGCCAAAGTCGACTGTAAGAACCCGAGAAGAACCAGAAATCAAATCTTAACAGAGTGTTGCCCAAATGAGCATTACAAAAATTATATGAAAGTAAGTTAGTCAAGTCCGTCACAAAAGTTCCTATTTATATTACTTATATTATCAAGATTTTTATAGGTTGAGATTTGTATATAGAGGCAGGGTGAGTTGTCAATATTCAATCTACATTTCAGGCTTAGCCGGGTTCGGATAACATGCTATCAAATAAGAATGTCAGTGCGATTATTTGGGATTATGACGGGACGTTGGTGGATACCCGTCATAAAAATATGAATGTAACCAGAAATATAATTGAGAGCATAATCGAGACCGACGCTGAGGAATTTTCGGCACTACGATCATTGGAAAATTATTATCTCGCCAATCGAAGGTGGGCGAATTGGCGCGAGCTCTATCGACAAGAGTTCAATTTAACCGGAAAACAGATTGATGAAGCGGGGCGGTTGTGGACGGCTTTTCAGCTAAATGATGATACCGAGGTTGCTTTCTATGAAGGGATTGAAGAGGTTATTACTGAGTTAGCAGGGTTTCCCCATGGTATCGTTTCTCAAAATTCCAGAAGCAGTATTGTTCGGAATCTGGCGAAAAATCAGTTGCTGCCGTTTTTTAAAACGATTGTCGGTTATGAAGAAGTCGATCTAAAAAAACAAAAACCGGAGCCGGACGGTTTGCTGAGTTGCATGCAGAAGCTGTCGACACTCGCCTCAGGCTATGTATGCTATATCGGCGATCACGAAACGGATGTGCAATGTGTGCGTGCCGCCAACCGCGTGTTGCAGGAAGAAAATATCAATGTCAAAATTATCAGTATCGGCGCAAGTTATGACGCCGGGACGGATACCTCAAGCTGGAATATCCGTCCGGACTTTGTAGCCCAAAAGGTTGAAGATATACTGAAAATTGTCGATAAGATTAAGTGAAACAATGCATATCGATATCTACCAAAATCAACAACCGACAACCCGCAACTGACAACAGACATTTACTCACTTATGCATAATGGTTATTAATGCGTCACTGACCCCGCCGAAGTAGGCACCTAACTCTCAAAAGGAAATACCGCAACCGTATCCTCAACAAAGTCTTCGTAGTTTTACTTGGCCTACCTTTTATCTTTATCAAAAATATTCAGCACACCGGTAAGTAGGTCAACTCAGTCAACAACATCCCCGAGGCTTTCCTGTGCTTCCTTCCGTTTAGTAGCTTGTGGGCTTTTCAGCTATTCACGCGTGCGGTCTAAAGGGTTTAGGAAGACCCGCTGAAGGTTAATTCAGCTGTTCCCAACTCCCCGAAACCGGCAATCAGCTCATCGCCGGGTTCGGCAAGATAAATATTCGTGCACACCCCGGTGCTGACCAAATCCCCTGCTCTTAGGAATTTTCCCTGTTCACACAAGGCGTTGGCCAGCCAGGTCAGCGAGTTTAGCGGATGACCCAACACTTCCGAACCGCACCCCTTTAGCTTTGGCTCACCGTTGACAATGAGATCGACCTGGTGTGTTTTCAGATCAAATTGTTGCCAGTCGGTGCAGGATGGACCTTGAACCCATCCCCCATTGCAGGCGTTGTCGGCAATCAGCGAGGGAACGGCAACCTTTGTCCAGTCGGTATACCGGGTGTCGACAATTTCTATGGCGGGTATCAGTGCAGAGACTGCGGCGGCGACGCGATCTGCATCGTATGGCGCACTTGCTCGGGGCAAATCGTCGGCCAACTCAAAAGCAAATTCGGCTTCGATACAACGCATGGAAAAATTACCCGCATTTAAATGTGCCGGGCTTTGATACACAAAAGGTGAGAGCAGACGGCCGTAGAACGGCCCATCAACCCCAAGAAGTTCTTGCGCGAGTTTATTCGTGCAAGCCACTTTATATCCGGCGATGTGTCCGGGGTTCTTTGAAAGAAGCCGATTAACAAGTTCTTCCTGAACGGCATACCCGGCTAATGGATCTGCAGGTCGAATGTCCTGCTTGATATCAATCTCCTGTTTGAGCACAAATCGCAGTTGCGCAAGAAAATCCGCAGCCTTAGAGATGTTTTCCATAACCCCTCCTCGATCCTTTTTATTCATATATCCATACTACAGCAATTTGAAGATGGAAACATTTTTAATTTTTTCTTTAGATAGGTTGTTTTTCACTATTCAAGGTTGACCCTGTTCTTTTCTCAATTGGCAGCTTCAGCGCGCCGCATGTAACTCCTCCCTGATTACACGTCGCAGGGTCTCTTCATTCATCAGCTCTTGTTTCTTATCCAGGTATTGCCTCAATGCGCTGTTAATCATGGTTTGGTAATTCCCACCCCGGCCTTATGGACCTGCTCTTTAAAATATTCAACGATATCTGCATCGAACCGAATTGTAATTCGTACCTTGTTGGGGTCAGGTTGTATTACCGCACCACGTTTTCCTTTACTGAAATTGTATTCTTTTATCCTGAGCATGTCGAAGGGGATTGGTAAGAGATTCGCCGAACAAAACTGGCCAACCAGCGGCGGAGGCGATGGCGGAAAGGTAGCTGGCCAGGGGGAACCTGTCCAAGCAAAACACGTCCCGGGCTCAGTGCCGGATCGGCGCACGCAGTGCGCTTGGGTGGTGTTTTCCGGATTCATGAGCCCAGGGCCTCATTGCCGATATCTGCCGAGTTTAAAAGCATACAACATCCTGTATTAACATGGTTATTGACACACAACGGCCTTTTTGCAATACTCAGCTTCACAAAAAGCAAATTCCTAGCTTTTCCTTTCTTCTGGTCAAAATTGACTGGAATCTATCGAGGCATCATTCTTTGGAATCGTTGGAAAGACTTTCAGGACACCCATGTTAGTAATCAAACCCAATTGTGGAGAATAGTAGAATGCAAAAAATCCAAATTATAAAGCAAATTTCACAGATTACCCGATTAATATTGCTCAGCACATTTCTATTATTTGGCGCTCAACATGCAACAGCACAAAGCACGCAATTTCGAATTTACAATAAGGAAAATATGCGGCCTTCGCCTCCAACTAACCTGCGGATTATTTCTGGCGGTGAAGTTGTTGAGCCAAGAGTGAGTTACCAAGATATACTTGACGAGCTTTCTTCGGATAATTATGAAGCAAGAGAAGAAGCTGCCCTTAAACTCTACAAAGAACGTAAAAGCCACAGCTACTCTATCGACTTACTCATGCCTGCGCTCCAGGATAATAGTGAACTGGTCACCCAGTATGTTTCATCCGCAATTATCGATGTCGTCAATAAAAGACCCGGCACATCACGAAGCTTACAAGGTTACTTTAAATACATATACACCACCTTCAACTCTTCAGGCGACCCATTTACTCGTGCTAACTGTATTGCCCTTTTAAGTTGGGCAACGGATGATTTTAACAAAATAAAAGATCTCATAATATCTTCTCTGAACAATGGAAGCAGCTATGAATTTACAAACGCGGCAATTGCGGTCGCGTACTTCTCGCCCAAATCCATCGAAGTGTATCGTACTCTTGCAAACCAGCTTGGCAGCCGGATCTATGCGAAGAAGGGTATTGCTACAGCGATGGTCAATATAGCCCTGAAATTCCGTGATAGCAACGAAGGCTACAATGCAAATCGTCTGCTTGACGGCAATGCTCTATTGAAAAGAGCAGACTCACAGCAACTTAGCCGAGAAATTGGTATTATCGAAAGCATAGCATCATCTATACGATCTAGAGCAGCCGGCAACCAGGCCTCACTAACAGCCGAAATCGGCAACGTTTTTCAGGTAAGCAAGGATTTTGACTGGTCATTAATTGGTAGTTCAACGATAAAACTCAATGGCCAAAAAATTTCAATTGCATCTGATAAAACAACAAGTACCATTAAATTCCTGGGTGATGGCGCAGAGCCCATTGAAGGTCTGAACATACTCGACAATTTACACGTCAAGTACACAGTATGGATGGAAGACAACGTTTTGAGATCATTCGAAAATCCCTATAGAAAGAGTTACGCAATTGTTGTGGCAATCGACCAGTATAGAAATACAGGTTACGAAAACCTGGGCAACATGGTAGACAAGGCGGTTTCATTAGAACAACAACTCGTAAAACAGGGTTTCCCTGTAAAAAACATTTTTTCACTATATAACCACGATGCCACATCATCTGCTATTACAAACCTTTTAAAGGAGTTCTGGCAGGGAGGGCGATATTCAGATGCTGACCGTTTGGTTTTTTATTACGGTGGACACGGTGATTATATTAAAAGACAAGGAGGCCCGGGCGATAGAGAAAAAAAAACAGGATTTCTTGTCACCTTTGATCACAATGAAAACCGTCCGACAGCGTCCAGCCTGTTAATGAAAGATCTAACCGGCACCCATTTCGAGAATATTGTGAGCAACCATGTTTTGATGCTGATCGATTCATGCAGCTCCGGACTCGCGCTGCCGCGCTTTCAAAGCTCGGACAAAAACCTTGAAACCCTCAGTAAATTTAAAAAGTACGTGGTTATCGAAAGTGAAATAAAAAGACCCGCGCGTAATATAATTGTAGCAGGCACTGGAGCGCAAAAAGCATTATGGGAAAACGGAGGCATATTTACCACCTCTCTCATTAAAGGGCTTTCCGGCAAAGCCGATTTCAATAATGACGGCATAATTGATTTCGATGAGCTCTCGTTGTATTTGAAAAACAAGGTAAGAGCAAAAGCCGCAAGCACGGGTGTAGAGCAGGAACCTCGCAGCTTCAAGGCTAGCATCTATGGTGAAGGCAGCGTCATATTTCTAGGTATGTGATAAATTTAAGGAGGACAAAGAATGGCTACTTATATAGCAACTGGAATTATTGTCTCCCTGGCTCTATTCATTATCCGGTGGCGGCGCGGGTCTGCCGCTGTTGTTTTCACAACGTTACTTGTATCGGCAATTGCAGTTACAATTGCATGGATCCTCTTGCCAGTGCGCAAAAGTCTTGGGGGTGAAGCATGGTATCAAATAGAGCCTTATTGCTGGATATTAGTGTATATAGTGATGTTGCTGGGCATGGCCGTCTCTGTTCTAACAAAGGCCATTGATAAACGCAAAATCAAAGTAGCCCTATGTACAAATGATGAGGAGAAGAAACAAATTAAACTCTCCATTGAACTTTACGATTTTTTATACCCTTTTTTAATTTCATTTTTAACATTCGGTTCGGTTTATTCTCAGTTGGAAGACAAGCAGATGGCACTCATGTCCTTTATTCTGGCTTTTCAGACAGGCTTTTTCTGGGAAACTATTGTTAATACAATGAAGAGTAAGCATGAAGAGGCGGGGTAGTTGGGAATAGGGAGGAATGTAGGTCGCGGTAGGAATGCCGATTGCTCGACACCCCCCGCACAGATCTTCCGATTCTCGGAATTTACGACGCGGCGTGCGCTACTAATCCGCCTGAGGCGGAGGCTCCTGCCGCAGGTAATTACGCCCATGAGTTTTAGAGGATAGGGGTGACAGACACGGGCAAGTGGAACCCACCTGGCAACCAAGCGTTGCATTCTATCCCAGAAAGAATAGGGTCACATCTTAACGGGTTGTTGCCTGAATCGATATTTTGAGATCATAAACTTCGGTGAATGCATCATATATTCTGAATTGGGTTTTACTGCTGCTCAGCCGATGATTTCAGCTGGATGGTA
>Ga0126332_10000194_pt1 | contig 24580 bp, 26 predicted proteins | sample InaspJWI42metaG_FD_94482 | JGI IMG/M metagenome (GOLD analysis project Ga0126332, IMG submission 94482) | Marine gutless worms symbiont microbial communities from Oahu, Hawaii - Inanidrilus sp. 2 OAHU.JWI-42 metaG | ecosystem: Host-associated > Annelida > Digestive system > Unclassified...
GCCAGTACAAGCCAAGCAATCATCAGCTGCAGCGTCCCGATCTCGCCAAACCTAAATCCAAAACAACGAAAAATCGAAAACAAGCCTATATCTTGTGTTACTCATGCAACATGCAGGCTAAAGAGATTCTGCCCGGTCGGCATGCCTGCCCATCTAATTCAGCGCGGCAATAATCGCAACAATTGTTTCCTATCCGATTCCGATAAAGCCACCTACATGCGATATCTTCGCGAGGCCTCAGATAAATTCCGCGTGGCCATCCATGCATGGGTATTGATGTCCAACCACGTGCATATGCTGGTTACACCGCAGCAGAGTGAGGGCGCCTCAAATCTAATGCATTACATCGGTAGCCAATACGTTCGTTTCTTTAACCGCAAGTATTCCCGCACAGGCACTTTATGGGAGGGGCGCTTCAAATCCAGCCTGGTGCAAGAAGATACATACTTTTTAACTTGTCAGCGGTATATCGAACTAAACCCTGTACGCGCAGGAATGGTTTCGCACCCCGCTGAGTATCATTGGTCAAGTTATCGGTCAAATGCATTTGGTACCAATTCAAGTGTTAGGCAGCCACACCAGCTATACCTGGCTTTGGGAAATTCGGAAAGTATTCGATTGGAGGCCTACCGTAGTTTGTTTTTAGAATCGATTCCCGCAGATCAAATCAGTTCGATCAGATTTGCCGCCAATAAGGGACTTGTTCTGGGATCGGGTAAATTTACCAATAAGATTGAAAAACTCAGCGGTCAACGCGCTCGACTTCTTAAACCCGGTCCGAAAGGTGGCAAGAATACGTGATTTTTGCTCTGACCCAGAAATAAAGGTTACCAAGAAAAATAGTTTTTGCTCTGACCCAGAATTATTTGTGAATTTCCTTTGGTTGCTGAAGTGATAGAATTTCTGGGTGCGTAGCCGGAAATCGTTATGAAAACCTATCGCTCACCCAAAATCGAAGTTCGCAGTGATACCCTTGCCGGGCGTGGCGTGGTGGCGATTGCGGATATCGACAAAGACGAAATCGTGGCCATCAAGGCCGGCAATATTATAAAGCGCGAGGAGCTCGAACAGGTTACCGCCGAAGCCGGCGACATGGCCCTGCAAATCGAGGACGATTTTTATCTGGCACCGCGCAATCCGGACGAAGTCGAGGATATGTCGGTATTTATCAACCATTCCTGCGATCCTAATGTCGGATTTCGCGGCCAGGTGGTTTATGTCGCGATGCGCACAATTCCTGCGGGCGAGGAACTCTGCCACGACTATTCGATGGAGCGTTCGGACGACTATACGCTCGATTGCCGTTGCGGCAGCCCGTTGTGTCGCGGTATGGTTACCGGTCAGGACTGGAAATTGCCCGAGCTGCAGGCGCGCTACGGGGAATATTTTTCGATTTATATCAGGAACAAGATTCAGCGAGGATAAGTCTATGAGTGCCAACGCAGATCAACTAGTCGATCAACCCATTTTGCTGCGCGACGACAGCGACGGGATTACCACGCTGACACTGAATCGCCCGGCACAGTACAACGCGCTCTCGGGAGCAATGCTGGACCAACTGCAGGCCGCGCTGGACGCCGTCAACGCGGACGAGTCGGTACGCGTCGTCATCATTGCCGCTAACGGCAAGGCCTTCTGCCCGGGACACGATCTCAAGGAAATGCGCTCCAGCGAAGAACGCGAGTTTCACCATAACCTGTTCGACAAGTGTGCCCAGGTAATGATGGCCATCAATCGTTTGCGCCAACCGGTGATTGCCCGGGTCAACGGCATCGCCACCGCCGCCGGTTGCCAGCTGGTCGCCAACTGCGATCTGGCGGTAGCGTCCGAGGAGGCGCGCTTTGCCGTCTCCGGCATCAATGTCGGCCTGTTTTGCTCGACCCCGGCGGTGCCGCTGTCACGCAACATGGGCCGCAAACAGGCAATGCGTATGTTGCTCACGGGAGAATTCATTTCCGCCCAGACCGCATTGCAGTACGGATTGGTCAACGAAGTCGCGGCGGCCGCCGAACTCGAATCGGTGACCCTAGCGCTGGCACAAAAAATCCTTACCAAATCCTCGCATGCAATCGCAATCGGCAAGGAAATGTTTTATGCGCAGCTGCCGCTGGATTTATCCGAGGCTTATGCCTACGCTGCCGAGCGCATGACCTGCAATATGGATTCGCACGACGCGCGCGAGGGCATCGACGCCTTCATCCAGAAACGTAAACCCGAGTGGCAAGGGAATTGAGTCCGAGCAATCAGTATTCCGCCGATCTCGATAAAAACGCGGCCAATTACTCACCACTATCGCCGTTGACCTTCATCGAACGCGCGGCCTCGGTATATCCCGAGCGCTGTGCGCAGATCTACGGTGATATCCGCTACAGCTGGGCGCAAACCTATCGGCGCTGCCGCCGGTTTGCGTCGGCATTGAAACAGCATGGCATCGAGGCCGACGACACGGTTGCTTTAATGCTGCCCAATGTGCCGGCCATGTTCGAGGCGCATTACGCAATTCCGATGGCGGGCGCCGTGATTCACGGTCTCAATATCCGCCTCGACGCCGCTGCGATCGCATTCCAACTCGAACACGGGGGCGCGAGGATTCTGTTCACCGATCGCGAGTTTTCGGCCGTGGTCAGCGCCGCGCTGGCGCAGCTCGAACGTAAACCGCTAGTCGTCGATGTCGATGACGCCAGCTACGCGGGCGGTGAAGCAATCGGTCAGATCGAGTACGAGGATTTTCTGGCCGGCGGCGATCCTGACTTCGAATGGCAACTTCCGGCGGACGAGTGGCAGGCGATCGCGCTCGGTTATACCTCGGGCACCACGGGCGACCCCAAGGGCGTTGTCACCCATCATCGCGGCGCGCATTTGAACGCGGTGTCAAATACCCTCGCCTGGAACATGGGCGCTTACCCGGTATATCTGTGGACCTTGCCGATGTTTCACTGCAACGGCTGGTGTTTTCCGTGGACGATTGCGGCCCTCAACGGCACCAGTGTCTGCCTGCGCGCAGTGCGCGCCGACGATATTTTCGCAGCGATCAAAAGCCACCGCGTCAGCCACCTCTGCGGTGCGCCGATCGTCATGAGTCTGATGGCGAATGCCGATGACGAACTCAAGCAGGGGATCGAACACGAAGTCAATATCATGACCGCGGCCTCGGCTCCGCCGCCGGCGATTCTCGAAGCGATGGCGCGCTTGAATTTCAGGGTTACGCACACTTATGGCTTGACCGAGGTCTACGGTCCGGCGGTGGTTTGTTCCTGGCACGACGACTGGGATGCCTTGCCGATCGCCGAGCAAGCCGAGATGAAAGCGCGCCAGGGAGTACGTTACCCGATGCTCGAACAACTGGTGGTAGCCAACCCGAAAACCCTGGAACCGGTACCGCGCGACGGCGCAACCATCGGTGAAATCATGTTCCGGGGCAATATCGTCATGAAGGGTTATCTCAAGAACCCGAAGGCCAGCCGCAAGGCCTTTGCCGGCGGCTATTTTCATTCCGGTGACCTGGCCGTCTGCCATCCGGATGGCTACATCGAAATCAAGGACCGTTCCAAGGATATTATCATTTCAGGGGGTGAAAATATTTCCAGCATCGAGATTGAAAAAACCCTGTACCGGCATCCGGCGGTGCTCGAAGCCGCGGTCGCGGCAATGCCGCACGACAAGTGGGGCGAGACCCCTTGTGCGTTTGTGACCCTGCATGACGATGCCGAGATCAACGAGCAGGACATCATCGACTTTTGCCGTGACAACATGCCGCGTTTCATGGCGCCGCGTAAAATCGTGTTCGGTCCGCTGCCGAAAACCTCGACCGGCAAGATTCAGAAATTCGAGCTACGCGAACGCGCTAAACGATTATGACGGATATCAAAGACTTACGCCGTATACTCAACGATTACAAGCGGGTCGCCATGGTGGGGCTTTCCGCCGACTGGTCGCGCCCGAGCAACTTTGCCGCCAAGTACCTGCTCGATCACGGCTTCGAAGTGATTCCGGTGAATCCGAGATACGACGAAATTCTCGGCCAAAAATGCTATGCCGATCTGGAAGATATTCCGACACCGGTCGATATCGTCGATCTGTTCCAGCGGGTCGAACGCATACCGCCGTTCGTCGAGCAGGCAATCAAAATAGGCGGCAAAGTCGTCTGGATGCAACTCGGCATCATCCACGAGGAGGCCGCGCAAAAAGCGCGCGCCGCCGGGCTCGAAGTGGTAATGGACCGCTGCATGAAAATCGAATACGCGCGCCTGTTCGGCGGCCTCAATACCATCGGCGTCAACACCGGCGTGATTTCGGCGCAACGTCCACGGCAATTCAACCGATAACCGGAGCAGACCATGGCGGATCGCAAATTTGGCATCGAAACTCTGTGCCTCCACGCGGGGCAAATTCCCGACCCGATCACCGGTGCGCGCGCGGTGCCGATTTACCAGACCACTTCCTATGTGTTCGACGATGCCGAGCACGCCGCCAGCCTGTTCAATTTGCAAACCTTCGGTAATACCTACGTGCGCCTGACCAATCCGACCACGGCGGTGTTCGAGGAGCGAATGGCCGCACTCGAGAACGGCCGCGCCGCGCTCGCCGTGAGTTCCGGCATGGCGGCGCAAATGACCGCGATCCTGACGCTGGTGCGGCAGGGCGACGAGCTGGTGTCGGCGAAGACGCTTTACGGCGGCACTTTTTCGCAGTTCGACGTGACCTTCCGCAAAATGGGTATCGAAACCACTTTTGTCGATTCGGACGATCCCGAAAATTTTCGCCAGGCGATTAGCGCAAAAACCAAGGCCCTGTACGCCGAAACCATCGGCAACCCGACCAACAACGTGATCGACATCGAGGCGATCGCCGCAATCGCACAGGATCACGGCATCCCGCTAATCGTCGACAGCACCTTTGCCACGCCGTATTTATGCAAACCCATCGATCACGGCGCCGATATCGTGGTGCATTCGGCGACCAAGTTTATCGGCGGGCACGGCACCAGCATGGGCGGGGTTATGATCGAGTCCGGTAAGTTTAACTGGGATAACGGGAATTTCCCGGGCATGACCGAACCCTCCGACGGTTATCACGGGATTCGTTTTTACGAAACCTTCGGCGATTTCGGATTCACCATGAAAGCGCGTTGCGAAACCCTGCGCACCCTCGGCCAGGCGATTAGCCCGTTCAACGCATTTATGTTGTTGCAGGGACTCGAAACGCTGCCGGTGCGCATGGATCGCCATTGCGCCAATGCGGTGGGCGTGGCGCAATACTTACAGGATCACTCGGCGGTGAACTGGGTTAACTATGCCGGACTGGAAGACAATCCATACCAGGCGCAGGTTGACAAATACCTGCCCAATGGCGCCGGTTCGATCATGAGTTTCGGCGTCAAAGGCGGCAGCGCCGCGGGCGAAAAATTTATCAATAGCGCGCAGTTTATGAGTCACCTGGCCAATGTCGGCGATGCGCGCACGCTGATCATTCATCCGGCCTCGACCACGCACCGGCAGTTGAGCGAGGAACAGCAGATAGCCGCGGGGATCACCCCGGACATGGTGCGTATCTCGGTCGGCCTCGAAACCCTGGACGACATTCTGTGGGATCTCGATCAGGCGCTGGCCCGCTCCCAGGCGTAACAATTAGAGGCCATCCCCGCAGATGCCGTGATGACTCCTCAGCGTCCCGTAATTTCTACGATAACTCACTCCCCCAAAAATTGAACCCTCGGGGACAGACCTTCAGCTCTGTCCCCCTCGAAGCAAGCGTTGCAGCATGCCAATCGCAGCAAGTTAACAAATCTCCGACCCGCGTAAAACTTGCGCGGGCCGGACTCCTTACATAAGATGAATTCTTCAAACGATTGGAGAAAACTATGCCCTGGTAGGGATGGATGATTATTGGCGCGCTGATGCTCGGTTCCGAACTGCTCGGGGTCGAGGCGGCGTTTTATCTGGTTTTTATCGGTATCGCCGCCTTCGTCACGGGCTTTATCGAACTGGCCGGCGCGGATCTCGAGCCCTGGATGCAATGGATTGTGTTTTCCGTAATCGCCGTTGTCTTGATGGTTTTTTTCCGCAAAAAATTATACGCCAAATTGCGCGGCGCCGGAGTCGGATACGAAACCGGGCCCGCCGGTGAAATCCTTACCCTGGAACAAGCGCTCGAACCCGGGCAATCCGGGCGCATGGCCTATCGCGGCACCGACTGGACCATCGTAAACGACAGCGATCAGGCATTTGCCACTGGGCAGCGGGTTCGTATTAGCCGCGTCGACGGTCTCAAATTAAATCTCGAAACTATCAAGGAGTCGGAATAAATGTTCGATCTGTACGGAAATTTTGCCTTTTGGGTAGCGCTTGCGGTCGCGATCGTCGTGATCCTGATCATTTTCAAGACCGCGGTCATCGTACCGCAACAAAGCGCCTACGTAATCGAAAGCCTGGGCAAGTACAGCCGCACGCTGCGCGCGGGGTTTCACATATTGATCCCGTTTATCGAATCCTCGGCCTATAAGCACAGCCTCAAGGAACTGGCCTTCGATATTCCGGAACAGGTTTGTATCACCCGCGACAATGTCCAGGTCGGGGTCGATGGCGTGCTGTATCTGCAAGTCATGAATCCGGAACGCGCTTCCTACGGTATCACCGATTTTGACTTCGCGATCTCGCAGCTGGCGCAAACCACGCTGCGTAGCGAGATCGGCAAGATCGATCTCGATCGCACTTTCGAGGAGCGCGGTATGATCAACGCCAATGTCGTATCCGAGCTCGACAAGGCTTCCGATCCCTGGGGCGTCAAGGTCCTGCGTTACGAAATCAAGAACATCAACCCGCCCCACGACGTGCTGAGTGCAATGGAAAAGCAGATGCGCGCCGAACGGGAAAAACGCGCCGTGATCCTGACTTCGGAAGGCGAGCGCGATGCCAAGATCAACGAAGCCGAAGGCGAGAAACAGCGCGTGATCAAGGAATCCGAGGCTGCCAAGCAGCAGCAGATCAACGAGGCCGAGGGTGAAGCCGCGGCCATTCTCGCGGTCGCGACGGCCACCGCCGAGGGTTTGCAGCGCGTGGCCCAGTCGCTGATCACCGAGGGCGGCGAGACCGCAATGCAGTTGCGCGTCGCCGAAGCTTATGTGCAGCAATTCGGTAACCTGGCGAAGGAAGGCAATACGCTAGTGGTGCCGTCGAACCTGGCCGATCTGTCTTCGATGATTGCGCTGGCGACCAACATCGCGAAAAAAGATCCGGCCGGCCCCGTCTAATTGAAGCCCAAGCTCGACCTGATCATTTTCGATTGCGACGGCGTGCTGGTCGACAGCGAGCGCGTCGCCAACGAAGTCTTCGCGCGCGTACTGGCGGAGGTTTGCGGGCTGCAATTTTCCCTGGAAGATATGTTCGATACCTTTGTCGGGCATTCGCGCCTGCAATGCCTGCAAAAAATCGAAGCGCTGATCGGCGCGCCGCCCCCGGCCGAGCTCGACCTTCGATATCGGCAGGATATAAACTTGGCGCTGCGGCAGTCGGTGACGGCGATCGACGGCATCGAGGGCGTGCTCGAGCACTTATCCCTGCCCAGTTGTGTCGCCTCCAGCGGTTCGCATGAAAAAATGCAGATGACGCTGGGTAAAACCGGGCTGCTCGATTTTTTCAAGGGCCGTATTTTCAGCACCGGCGAAGTCGAACGCGGCAAACCCTACCCGGATATTTACCTGCACGCGGCCGAGCGCATGGGCGTGCGGGATCCGACGCGCTGCCTGGTTATCGAAGACAGCCCGATCGGCGTCAGCGGCGCGGTCGCCGCCGGGATGAAAGTGTTCGGTTTCGCCGCGCTCATGCCTTCGCACAAACTGCGTGCCGCCGGCGCTCACCACGTGTTCGACCGCATGGGCGATTTACCCGAACTCATCCAATGTTTGGACACTCGGGGACAGATCTGAAGATCTGTCCCCGCAGAAGCCAAACTTTGGAAAAGACGCACAATTGGGCTAGAATGCGCGCCCTTTTTCATTAATATGGTGCTCCTCTGGAGTGCGTTATGGATTTCAACAAGTCTTTCGATGTCATCGTAGTCGGCGGCGGGCATGCCGGTACCGAGGCCGCCCTGGCGGCTGCGCGTATGGGTGCCGCCACGCTGTTGCTGACGCATAGCATCGAAACGCTCGGGCAAATGTCCTGTAATCCGGCGATCGGCGGGATCGGCAAGGGGCATCTGGTTAAGGAAATCGACGCCCTCGGCGGCGAAATGGCGCTCGCTGCAGACAAATCGGGAATCCAGTTTAGGATTCTGAACCGGCGCAAGGGACCGGCGGTGCGGGCGACTCGTGCGCAGGCCGACCGTCAGCTATACCGGATGGCGATTCGTGAGAAGCTGGAAAATCAACCAAATCTGTCGATATTCCAGCAGCCGGTCGTCGATTTGATCGAAAACGCTACTGCGATCAGCGGCGTTGTTACGCAAATGGGCCTCAGTTTTCATGCGCCGACGGTGGTATTAACCGTGGGCACTTTTCTCGACGGCAAGATTCATATCGGCGACAGCAGTTACGCCGGCGGCCGCGCCGGTGATCCGCCGGCGAGCCAACTCGCCGAACGCTTGCGCGCGCGGCCGTTTCGCGTCGCCCGGCTGAAAACCGGCACGCCGCCCAGAATCGATCGCAAAACCATCGACTATGCGCGCCTCGAGGAACAGCCGGGAGACGATCCCTTGCCGGTTTTTTCAACCATGGGTAGCCTCGACATGCATCCCGAGCAGGTTTGCTGCCACATCACTTACACCAATGCAAAAACGCACGATATCATCCGCGCGAACCTGCACCGGTCGCCCTTGTTCAGCGGGGAAATCGAAGGCGTCGGCCCGCGCTATTGCCCATCGATCGAAGATAAGGTGGTGCGGTTTGCGGACAAATCATCCCACCAGGTGTTTGTCGAGCCCGAGGGTTTGCGCCTGGGCGAGGTCTATCCCAACGGTATTTCCACCAGTTTGCCCTACGACGTCCAGCAATCCGTCGTAAATAGCATGCTCGGTTTCGAGCGGGCGCTGATCACCCGGCCGGGATACGCGATCGAGTACGACTATTTCGATCCGCGCGATCTGCGGCCGACGCTGGAAACCCGATTTATCGAGGGCTTGTATTTCGCCGGACAAATCAATGGCACCACCGGATACGAAGAAGCCGCCGCCCAGGGACTCATCGCCGGCGCCAACGCCGCCGCTCGAGTGCAGGGCAAGCCCGCGCTTGAATTGCAGCGTTCCGAGGCCTACATCGGCGTACTGGTCGATGACTTGATTACGCGCGGCACCAACGAACCCTATCGCATGTTCACTTCGCGCGCCGAGTATCGGCTGATGCTGCGCGAGGATAACGCCGATTTGCGGCTGACCGAGCTGGGCCGTGAACTGGGCCTGGTCGAAGATGCGCGTTGGCGGGCCTTCGAAAACTACCGTGAGCAGCTCGAGCGCCTGAGTCAGGCACTCGACGATCAATGGCTGCGCCCGGGCAGCAACGCTGCCACTGCGCTCGGTGGGCTGTTGCAAAACCCGGTGACCCGGGAGTATCGATTCAGCGATATCTTGAAACGCCCCGAAGTTGAAATCGAGGACGTCATGCCGTTTGTCGAAGCCGCCGATTCATATGCCTCGAATGTGCGCGCGCAGGCCGAAGTCAAGATCAAGTATGCCGGCTACCTCGCGCGTCAACAGCAGGAGATCGACAAGGCCAGCCGGCACGAACAGACAGAGTTGCCGGATGGGCTCGACTATACCGAGGTGCGTGGCCTTTCCAGCGAAGTCTGCCAGAAATTGGGGCAGCACCGGCCGGCGACAATCGGGCAGGCGGGCCGGATTCCCGGCGTCACTCCGGCGGCGATATCTTTACTGCTGGTGCATCTCAAGCGGCATCAGCATCAGGTCAAGAAGTCAGCTTGAATGAATCTCGCAGGTGAACTCCGTGTCGGTGCCGAAGCGCTCGGCATTTCGCTACAGCAGTCGCAGTACGATCAATTGCTCGAATTTCTGCAGTTGCTTGGCAAATGGAATCAAGTCTACAACCTGACGGCTATTACCGAACCGCGCAAAATGCTGAGTCATCATCTACTCGACAGTCTTTCGCTGCTGCCGTCATTGCTGGGGGCCCGCAAAGTGCTGGATGTCGGTAGCGGCGCGGGCCTGCCTGGGATCCCGCTGGCGATCGCGATGCCCGACACCTTCTGGATGATGTTGGATAGCAATGCCCGCAAAACGCGTTTCATCCGTCAGGCGATTGCGCATTGCGGCTTGCATAATACGCAAGTTGTGCAGGTGCGGGTTCAGGACTATCATGCGCCGGATTCGCTGGATTTCATCGTCAGCCGGGCTTATGCGCCGCTAGCTGAATTCTGTGATAGCGTTGCCCACCTGCTGACGCCGAATACCCGTTTGTTGACGATGAAAACCGGGCTCAAGCCAGGGGAGGCGCGGCAATTGAATAGCGACAGGTTTGCTTTCGAGGAAGTTAGCTTGCAAGTGCCTGGCATCGGCCAAACCCGCAGCCTGGTGACGATTACACCGATATGACAAAGACGATTACCATTGCCAATCAAAAGGGCGGGGTCGGCAAGACCACGACCACGGTCAATCTGGCCGCGGCGCTGGCGGCCACCAAGCGCCGCGTGTTGCTGGTCGATATGGACCCGCAGGGCAATGCGACCATGGGCAGCGGCGTCGACAAGAACGACCTGGAAATCAGTGTCTGTGATGTGCTGTTGGGTGAAGCCAGCGCGGCCCAGGTTTTAATAACCTCGAACGAGGCGGGTTATGACGTGCTGCCCGCCAACGCGGATCTAACCGCGGCGGAAGTGCAGTTGATGAACAAGATCGGCCGCGAAAAACAGCTGTCTCTGGCGCTCGACGGTTTACGCGACAATTACGATTATATATTGATCGATTGCCCGCCGGCGTTGAACATGCTGACCGTTAACGCGCTGGTAGCCGCCGACGGTGTCGTGATTCCGATGCAGTGCGAGTATTTTGCGCTTGAGGGATTATCCTCGCTTTTGGATACCATCGAGCAGATAAGGGTCAGCGTCAACCCGGATATCAAGCTGGAAGGCCTGCTGCGTACCATGTACGACCCGCGTAATAACCTGTCCAACGACGTTTCCTCCGAACTGGTCGAGTATTTCGGCGATCAAGTATACCGCACCGTAATCCCGCGCAATGTCGCGCTCGCGGAAGCGCCGAGTTTCGGGCAGTCGATCCTGAAATACAATCGGAACTCGCGCGGCTCGATGGCTTATCTGGCGCTTGCGGGCGAGGTGCTGCGGCGCGACGCCAAACAAAGCCATTATGTTGGTGCCCAGTGACGATGATAATTGCCGCTGCCGGATATCGGGTAAGCGCCCACCGTTGCAGCTTGCCGGCGCCCGCGAAAACAACCTCTTGGTCCGACAACAACAGCATACCCGCCGCCAAGCCGATTTTCAGCCGGGTCGCCGTCAGGCTAACTGAATCCGGTATTATCATATTTAATGAGCACTATTAATGACGACTATTAAAAAAAAGCGCCTCGGTAGAGGGCTCGGATCTTTAATCGGTAACATCGAGGAAGTCGCCGGCGGCACCGAAATCGAAACCTCGGACGGCCTGGTCGAACTCGACATCGATCGTATTCAGCGTGGCAAGTTCCAGCCGCGCACGGTATTCGATCAGCAGGCGCTGCAGGAGCTGGCCGATTCGATCCGTTCGCAGGGCATCGTGCAGCCGGTGGTGGTGCGCCCCGAGGGTAACCATTTCGAGCTAGTCGCAGGCGAGCGCCGTTGGCGTGCGGCCCAACTCGCCGGGCTGCAGAAAATTCCAGCCGTGGTGCGCGAACTCGACGCCAAGTCGGCGGCGGCCATAGCGTTGATCGAAAATATTCAGCGCGAAGATCTAAACCCGCTCGAGGAAGCACATGCTTTTTTGCGTCTGATCGAAGAATTTGATCTTACGCATCAACAGGTTGCGGATTCGGTCGGGCGGTCGCGCGCAACCGTTAGTAATCTGTTGCGCCTGCTCGACCTGGCTGACCCGGTGAAACAGCAGGTCAATGACGGCTTGCTCGACATGGGGCATGCACGCGCGCTGCTGGCTTTAATCCGCCATGATCAAATCGAAGTTGCGAAACTGGTAGTGAACCGTGGTCTGTCGGTACGCGAAACCGAAATACTGGTGAAAAAGACGCTGGCGACCCAGTCGGACGGCAAGCAATCGGCGCCGGCGGCGATCGATCCCGACATCCGGCGATTGGAAAACAGCCTTAGTGAAAAGCTTGGCGCCGCGGTCAAAATCAAGCCCGGAAAAAAGGGTTCGGGCCAGCTGGTAATCCACTTTCACAGCAGCGCCGAACTCGACGGAATCCTCGAGCATTTGGCACCATAAATATATTTGTTCGGGTCATTGATTATTCGTAATTAACTCGTTTATACTCTGCATCCGCTTTTTCAGACAGGGTATTTCGAGCTGGATTACCGCCCTGGAATAGCGATGAAAAATCAGATTATCGGGACGCTGGTTCTTCAATATTTTCTGGGGGTAGTTTATCTGGTCGGTGCAGGGCTCTGGGATAATGCGGTCACGCTTTCGGCCCTGGTCGGCTGCGCGGCGGCACTGGTACCGAAAACATACTTCGATTTAAGGATGTTGCGGGCCACGGCCACAGAAAATAATAACGATGCGGCGCAGTTCTTGAGCTACGCATACCGATCCGAAATCGGGAAATGGGTGATAATGGGTTCGATCTTCGCACTCGCCTTCGCCTCGGGGTATCCCTGGGATCCTGTTGTTTTGTTTGCCGGATTTGTATTAATACAGTTATCCGGCTGGATTGTACCGTTTGCTATAAAAGGTAATTGATCGAATATGGCTGGCAGCTACGCAAATTCTAGCGAATACATCAAGCACCATTTGACCAACCTGACCTACGGCCAGAGAGCCGACGGCAGTTGGGGCATCGCGCATAGCGCGGAAGAAATCAAGGAAATGGGCTTCTGGTCGATCAATCTCGACTCGATGGCCTTCTCAATCGGGCTGGGCGTCTTTTTCCTGTGGATATTTCGCAAAGCGGCCCAGCGCGCCTCGACCGACGCACCGACCGGGCTACAGAATTTCATCGAAATGATCATCGAGTTTATCGACGATTCGGTGCGCGGTTCGTTTTCCGGCAAAAATCCGCTGGTAGCTCCGCTGGCGCTGACCATATTCATCTGGATATTCCTGCTGAATCTGATGGATCTGGTCGCCGTCGACCACATACCCTGGCTTGCAAGTCTGATCGGTATCCCATATTTAAAGATTGTGCCTACCACCGATCCCAACATCACTTTCGGCATGTCCTTGACGGTCTTCGCGTTGGTGATTTACTACAGCATTAAGATGAAAGGCCCGGGCGGATTTTTCGCCGAGCTGGCCTTCCACCCCTTTCCAAAATTCATGATGCCGATCAACCTCGTGCTGGAAGGTGTCACACTGATTGCAAAACCCGTATCCCTGGCGCTGCGTTTGTTCGGCAACCTGTATGCGGGCGAAATGATATTCATCCTGATAGCACTGATGTACAGCGGTGGCTGGATCCTCGGCATCTCGGGTGGATTTCTGCAACTGGGTTGGGCGATTTTCCATATTCTGATCATTACCTTGCAGGCGTTTATTTTCATGACGCTGACCATCGTATATCTGGATATGGCATCGCAGACAGATCACTAACTTTTAAACACAACACACTCTATATTATTAGGAGAAAATCATGGAATCAGCTTTGCTTTATATCGCTGGCGCTTTAATGATGGGCCTGGGCGCACTGGGTGCCGCAGTCGGTATCGGTGTACTCGGAGGCCGGTTTCTTGAAGGCGCCGCGCGGCAGCCCGAACTGATCCCGATGCTTCGTACCCAATTCTTCATCGTCATGGGTCTGGTCGACGCGGTGCCGATGATCGCGGTCGGTCTGGCTATGTATGTCATGTTTGCGGTTGCCTAAGCAGAAAAACTGACATCCACTAGAACGAGGACAGCAATATGAATTTCAATGCGACGCTGATTGGACAAACCATCACGTTTATCGTGTTTGTCTGGTTTTGCATGAAATATATATGGCCACCACTCATGGCAGCCCTGGACGAGCGTAATGCGCGCATTTCCGAAGGCCTGGCCGCGGCACAACGCGGGCAACAGGATCTCGAAGACGCCCAGGCAAAGGTTAGCGATAGTCTGAAAGACGCCAAAGCCCAGGCCCAGGAAATTATCAACCAGGCGCAAAAACGCGCCAACGAAATTGTTGATGAGGCCAAGGGCAGCGCGCGTGAGGAAGCCGACAAGATCAAGCTGGCGGCCAGCGCGGATATCGATCAGCAAGTCACCGCGGCGCGCGAGCAATTGCGCAAGGAAGTGTCGGTGATTGCGCTGGCCGGCGCCGAGCAGATTCTCAAACGCGAAGTCGACGCCAAGGCGCATGCCGAGGTGCTCGATGAACTGGTCGCGCAGATTTAAGGGTTAGACCATGGCTGATTTCGAAACCGCCGCCCGACCCTATGCCAAGGCCATGTTCGAGCTGGCGCAGGATGAAGGCAAGCTGGAACAGTGGCAGCAGCGGCTGACACTGACCGCGGCAATAACCACCGACGCCGACATGAAGGCCTTGCTGGAGCAGCCGGCCGTGCTGCCCAGGGAACTGGGTGAATTATTCCTGTCGGTGGTCGCCGCCGCCGGGCTCGAAAGCGACGATGACTTCGACAATGCCGTGCGCTTACTGGCCGAAAACAGTCGTCTCGCGGCCTTGCCGGCAATCGCAGAGCAGTTCGCGATTCTGAAGCAGGAAGCGCAGGACGAGATCGAAGTGCGCGTTAAAAGCGCACGCAAACTAAGTGCCAAGCAACAGGATAAAATTGCCGCCAGCATGGCCAAGCGGCTGGGCAAGAAGGTCAGCATTTCCGCTGAAATCGACGACAGCCTGATTGCCGGCGCGGTGATTACCGCCGGCGATCTGGTGATCGACGGTTCAGCCAGTGGCCGTATCGAAAAGCTTTCGCTTGCGGTCAACAAATAACAGATTATTACGATTACGGGATAAACGCGATGCAACTTAATCCGTCAGAAATTAGCGAACTTATCAAAGATCGCATCAAGAACTTTGAAAGTGCGGCCGAGGCCAGAACCGAGGGCACGATTGTCAGCCTGATGGACGGCATCGCGCGCATTCACGGCCTCGCCGACGTTATGTCGGGCGAGATGATCGAGTTTCCGGGCAATACTTACGGCATGGCGCTGAATCTCGAGCGCGACTCGGTGGGTGCGGTAATCCTGGGCGACTATGAGCATATCTCCGAAGGCGATACCGCCAAGTGTACCGGGCGTATCCTCGAAGTGCCGGTGGGCGAGCAATTGCTCGGCCGCGTCGTCAATTCGCTGGGCGAGCCGATCGACGGCAAGGGCGCGATCGACGCCAAGCAATTCGAACCGATCGAAAAAGTAGCGCCCGGCGTTATCGCGCGCCAGTCGGTATCGCAGCCGGTGCAAACCGGTCTCAAATCGATCGACTCGATGGTGCCGATCGGTCGCGGTCAGCGCGAATTGATCATCGGCGACCGTCAGACCGGTAAGTCCGCGGTGGCGATCGACGCGATCATCAACCAGAAGGGCACCGGCATCAAATGTGTCTACGTCGGTATCGGGCAGAAAGCTTCGACCATCGCCAACGTGGTGCGCAAGCTCGAAGAATTCGGCGCCATGGAGCACACTATCGTGGTTGCGGCCAATGCTTCGGATTCCGCCACACTGCAATACATCGCCCCCTATGCCGGGTGCACCATGGGTGAGTATTTCCGTGATCGCGGCGAAGACGCACTCATCGTTTACGACGATCTGACCAAACAAGCCTGGGCTTACCGCCAAGTTTCGCTGCTGTTGCGGCGCCCGCCGGGACGCGAAGCCTATCCGGGCGACGTTTTCTACCTGCATTCGCGCCTGCTCGAACGCGCCGCGCGCATCAATGCCGACTATGTCGAAAAGATTACCGACGGCAAGATCAAGGGCCAGACCGGTTCGCTAACCGCGCTGCCAATCATCGAGACCCAGGGCGGCGATGTGTCGGCCTTCGTACCGACCAACGTTATCTCGATTACCGATGGCCAGATCTTCCTCGAATCGGATCTGTTCAACGCCGGTATCCGGCCCGCGATCAACGCCGGTCTGTCGGTATCGCGCGTGGGCGGGGCGGCGCAAACCCCGGTCATCAAGAAGCTGGGCGGCGGCGTGCGTCTGGCGTTGGCGCAGTACCGGGAACTCGCGGCCTTCTCCCAGTTTGCCTCCGATCTCGACGAAGCCACGCGCAAGCAGCTCGAGCGCGGGCAACGCGTTACCGAACTGATGAAACAGCGTCAGTATTCGCCGATGCCGATTGCCGAAATGGCGATTTCGCTCTACGCGGCGAACGAAGGTTTTCTCGACGATGTCGATGTCACCAAAGTGGTTGCCTTCGAAGACGCGATGCTCGGTCATATTCGCTCTAATAATCAGGCCATGCTCGACAAGATCAACGAGTCCGGTGATTACAACGACGATATCGCCGCCGAGATCAAGGCGGCAATCGAAGACTTCAAAGCCAACGGCGTTTACTAAGAGACTGCTTCGATGGCTGGCGGAAAAGAGATAAAGACCAAGATTGCGAGTGTACAAAACACTCAAAAGATCACCGCGGCGATGGAAATGGTGGCGGCGAGTAAAATGCGCCGTGCCCAGGACCAGATGTTCGCCACGCGCCCTTACGCGCAACGCATCGCCGACGTGGTCAGCCATGTCGCGAGTTCGCATCCGGAGTATAAGCATCCGTTTCTGATCGAGCGCCCGGTCAAGCGCGCCGGCATTGTTGCGATTTCGACCGACCGGGGACTTTGCGGCGGTCTCAACACCAACATGTTCAAAAAGGCGCTCAATCATATCGGCGAGCTGGATGAGAAGGGCATCGAAATCGAAGTCGTGACCTTTGGCACCAAGGCCTTGGGCTTTTTCAAACGCATCGGCGCCAAAGTGGTTGCCGAAACCAGCCATATCGGCGATACGCCCGAGATCGGGCAAATCATCGGTCCGGTCCAGACCCTACTGCAAAGTTATGAAAAAGGCGAAATCGATGTGATTTACCTGATCGCCAACGAGTTCGTCAACACCATGACTCAGCAGCCGAAGATGGTGCAGCTAGTGCCGGTGGAGCCGGCGCCCGACCAGGAATTGGCCCATCATTGGGATTATATCTACGAGCCGGATTCCAAAGAGGTGCTCGACAGCGTACTCGACCGTTACATCGAGTCCCTGGTGTACCAGGGCGTGGTCGAGAACGTGGCCTGCGAAATGGCCGCGCGCATGATCGCGATGAAAAGCGCCACCGATAACGCCGGCGCGATGATCGACGAGCTGCAACTTATTTATAACCGCGAGCGCCAGGCCGGAATTACGCAGGAAATCAGCGAAATCGTCGGCGGTGCGGCGGCAGTTTAAACAATTTACGTATTTCAAGATTTACTAGAGGATTAACAAATGAGCACAGGTAATATCGTGGAAGTAATCGGCGCGGTCGTCGACGTAGAATTTCCCCGAGACGCTGTTCCCAAGGTTTACGACGCGCTTTTGATCAGCGAGGCCGAAGGCCTGACGCTGGAAGTGCAGCAGCAGCTCGGCGACGGGGTCGTGCGCACCATCGCGATGGGTGCCGCCGAAGGTCTGCGCCGCGGGCTCGAAGTCAACAACACCGGGCAGCCGATTACGGTACCGGTAGGACAAAAGACCCTGGGCCGCATCATGGATGTATTGGGTAACCCGATCGACGAAAAGGGTCCCATCGGCGAGGAATCGCGCATGCCGATCCACCGGAAACCGCCGACCTACGACGAGCAGGCCGCCACCACCGAAATCCTCGAGACCGGCATCAAGGTAATCGACCTGATCATGCCGATCGCCAAGGGCGGCAAGATCGGCCTGTTCGGCGGCGCCGGCGTGGGCAAGACGGTTACGCTGATGGAATTGATTCGTAACATCGCGGTCGAGCACTCCGGCTTCTCGGTCTTCGCCGGCGTTGGCGAGCGGACTCGTGAGGGCAACGACTTTTATCACGAAATGACCGAAGGCGGCGTTATCGACAAGGTGGCGCTGGTATACGGTCAGATGAACGAACCGCCGGGTAACCGCTTGCGCGTGGCCCTGTCCGGTCTGACCATGGCGGAACACTTCCGCGACGAAGGCCGCGACGTATTGATGTTCGTCGACAATATTTACCGGTACACGCTCGCGGGCACCGAAGTGTCGGCGCTGCTGGGGCGGATGCCGTCCGCGGTAGGCTACCAACCGACGCTGGCGCTGGAAATGGGTGTACTGCAGGAGCGAATCACTTCCACCAAGACGGGATCTATCACGTCCTTCCAGGCGGTATACGTACCGGCGGACGACTTAACCGACCCGTCGCCGGCGACCACCTTTGCCCACCTCGATGCGACCCTGGTATTGTCGCGCCAGGTTGCCGAACTCGGTATTTACCCGGCGGTTGATCCGCTCGATTCGACTTCGCGGATTCTCGATCCGAACGTGGTCGGCAACGAGCACTACGATACCGCGCGCGGCGTGCAGGGTACCCTGCAACGTTACAAGGAACTGAAAGACATCATCGCGATTCTCGGAATGGACGAACTGTCCGAGGAAGACAAGCTCGTGGTCAGCCGCGCGCGCAAAATCCAGCGCTTCCTGTCGCAGCCGTTCTTCGTGGCCGAGGTTTTCACCGGCTCACCCGGCAAATACGTATCGGTCAAGGATACGATTGCGAGTTTCAAGCAGATCCTCGAAGGCGAAATGGACCAGTATCCGGAGCAGGCCTTCTATATGGTAGGCGGCATCGAAGAAGTCGCCGAACGCGCAAAGAACCTTTAAGGTAGCGCAATGAGCACTATTCAGGTAGAAATCGCCAGCGCCGAAGAGCAAATCTTTTCCGGCGAAGCGCACATGGTTTACGCGCCCGCGGTAATGGGCGAAGTCGGTATCGCGCCGCGCCATACGCCGCTGGTTTCACCGTTGAAACCCGGCGAAGTGCGGCTCGACCTGGGCGACGGCAAGGAAGAATTTTTCTTCATTTCCGGCGGTATTCTCGAAGTGCAGCCGCATCTGGTGACGGTATTGTCCGACACCGCGATCCGCGCGCACGACCTCGACGAAGCCGCCGCGCTGGAAGCGCAGAAACGGGCCGAGGACGCGCTCGTCGATCAGCAATCCGATCTCGACGTAGCCAAGGCCAAGGCCGAACTAGCCGCCGCCGCCGCCCAGATCGCCGCCATCAAGAAAATGAAAAAGAAATAATCCCTGGAACGCCGGCATTCGAACCGGCGATTCCTACCTCTCCATCGCCGCCCATACCCAATAATTTCGGGTCAGAGCAAAAACAGTTTCGGGTCAGAGCAAAAATTGGTTAATGCCATAACGATGCGTGATTGTTTTTCGTTTCAAGGCTGAATTTGCTGCGCCGAGGGGATAATTTTTGCTCTGACCCGAAATTATTGTGGAAATGACGGAACTACTTCAATGCACTACAATAAGCCGCTGATTTTATTCTAGAATCCTTATATGCCTCTGAGTATTGTCATCCTCGCTGCCGGCCAGGGCACGCGCATGAAGTCCGCGCGTCCCAAGGTGTTGCACACGCTCGCCGGCAAGCCGCTGTTGCAACATGTGGTCGACAGCAGCCGTGCGCTCGAGCCGGAGCAGGCGCTGGTTGTTGTCGGACACGGCGCCGACCAGGTAAAGGCCGCGATGCGGGGGCAAGATCTAGATTTCGTCCTGCAACGCGAGCAACTCGGTACCGGGCATGCGCTGCAGCAGTGTCTCGACCAAATCAATCCCGGCAACATGGTACTGGTATTGTTTGGTGACGTACCGCTGGTGCGTGCCGAAACCATGGCTGCCATGATCGAGAAAACTCGGGATGCCGCGCTTTGCATTCTCAGCTGGACGCCGCAAAACCCCTTCGGCTACGGGCGTATAATTCGCCAGCAACAAGCGGTGCAGGCAATTATCGAGCAGAAAGATACGACGCCGGAACAACAGGCGATTGGCGAATGTTTTTCCGGTTTGATGTTGATCCGCGGCGACAGGTTACAGCCGTTTGCCGCTGCGTTGAAAAACGACAACGCGCAGCAGGAATATTATTTGACCGACTTGGTCGGTATTGCAGTGGCCGCAGGAGATACCGTCGCGGCGGTGGTCTGCGACAACGCAGACGAGGTTACCGGAGTCAATAACCAGCAACAGCTGGCCGCCGCTGAAGCCCATTATCGCGCCCGACAGGTGGGCGCGTTGATGGACAGCGGTGTCAAAGTCAGCGATCCGCAGCGTATCGATATTCGCGGCGTCATCGAGACCGGTAAGGACGTGGAGATCGACGTCAATTGCATCTTCGAAGGTACGGTTGTGCTCGGCGACAATGTGCGCATCGGCGCCAATTGCGTGATTCGTAATACCAGTATCGCCGCGGACAGCGTGATCCATCCAATGACCTGGATCGATGAGGCCGTGGTTGGACGCGAGGTCAGCATCGGGCCATTTGCGCGTATCCGCGCCGGCACCGATCTGGGAGACGAAGTCAAGGTCGGCAATTTTGTCGAAACCAAAAAATCCAGTGTTGGAAAAGCTAGCAAGATCAATCACCTGAGTTACATCGGCGACACCGAAATGGGCGCAGACGTCAATATCGGTGCCGGTACCATTACCTGCAACTACGATGGTGTAAACAAGTCTCAAACCGTGATCGAAGACGGCGTATTTATCGGCTCGGATACCCAATTGGTGGCGCCGGTGCGGGTCGAACGCAACGCCACCATCGGCGCCGGCTCGACGATTACCCGCACCGCGCCGGCCGACAAACTGACCATTTCACGTACAAAACAGGTTACTATTGGCGCCTGGTCCAAACCGGAAAAGAAGGAAAGCTAGCTATGTGTGGAATAGTGGGCGCGCTGGCGCACCGCGACGTCAGCTCGATACTGCTCGAGGGTTTATATCGCCTCGAATACCGGGGTTACGATTCCGCCGGCATTGCCTTAATCGACGACCGCAAGCTTGCGCGCTTTCGTGCGCTCGGCAAGGTCCGGGAGTTGGAGACCCGAATGCCGGTCGAGCAACCCGGGCACATCGGCATTGCGCATACCCGTTGGGCGACTCACGGCGAACCCTCGGAAACCAATGCCCATCCGCATTTTTCCAGCGACCGTATCGCGGTAGTGCACAACGGCATTATCGAGAACTATAAGGGGATTCGCGAACGGCTGCTGAAGCAGGGTTACGAATTCAGTTCCGAGACCGACAGCGAAGTGGTTGCCCATTTGATCGAAAGCTATCTCGACGGCGACCTGTTCGCGGCCGTGAAAAAAGCGGTCGACGAACTCGAGGGCGCCTTCGCGCTCGGGATCATCGCCACCGATGATCCGCGCACGCTGGTGGCTTGCCGACGCGGCAATCCGCTAGTGGTCGGTATCGGCATCAAGGAAAATTTCGTGGCCTCGGACGTTTCCGCCCTGTTGCCGGTCACCAACCGCTTCGTCTATCTCGACGAAGGCGATTATGTCGTGCTCAGCGGTGACGACTACCAGGTTTTCGACGCCGTCGGCAAGGCCCGGGAAATGGAAGTAAAAACCAGCGAGCAAAGCGCCGATGCCGCCAACAAGGGCGATTTCCGTCACTACATGCAAAAGGAAATCCACGAACAGGGGCAGGCGGTGGCGGAATGCCTGGAAGGTCGGATAACCGATGCGACGGTGCTCGACAATGTATTCGGCTACGGTGCCGAGGAAATCTTCAAGCGCGTCGAAAACGTACAAATCGTGGCCTGCGGTACCAGCTATCTTGCCGGAATGGTCGCCCGTTACTGGATCGAGTCGCTGCTGGATTTACCCTGTCGCATCGAAGTCGCCAGCGAATTTCGTTATCGCAAGTCGGTGGTGCTGGATAACACTTTATTTGTCACCTTGTCGCAATCGGGCGAAACCGCCGATACCTTGTCTGCGCTACGCAACCTGGCATCGGATAAATACTGCGGTAGCCTGTGTATCTGCAATGTGCCCGAATCTTCGCTGGTTCGGAAATCCGACCTGGTGATGATGACCCGCGCCGGACCGGAGATCGGCGTCGCCTCGACCAAGGCGTTTACCACGCAGTTGGTGGCAATGCTGTTACTGGTTGCCTCGCTTGGCCGCATTCAGCAGCGCCTGGACGATAAAATCAGCACCGCCATCATCGGGGAATTGAATACCCTGCCGCGGCAAATCGATGAGTTGCTGCGCCTGGAAGCACGCATCGAGGCCATCGCCGAGGATTTCGTCGACAAGCAGCACGCGCTGTTCCTGGGCCGCGGCGAGCATTACCCGATCGCGATGGAAGGCGCATTGAAACTCAAGGAAATTTCCTACATCCATGCCGAAGCCTACCCCGCGGGCGAACTCAAGCATGGTCCGCTGGCGCTGGTCGATGGCGAGATGCCGGTGATCGTGGTAGCCTCCAATGACGAACTGCTGGAAAAGCTGCATTCCAACATGCAAGAGGTCAAAGCGCGCGGCGGCAAGCTGTATGTGTTCGCCCACCGCGGCGCGCAACTCGAGACGGACACCGATGACGTCGTCATCGAAATGGACTGCGACACGGATTACATTACGCCGATACTGTCGGTGGTTCCACTACAGGTATTGGCTTATCATGTTGCGGTGCTGCGCGGCACCGATGTCGACCAGCCGCGCAACCTGGCGAAGTCAGTCACCGTAGAGTGATTTGGGGAAATTCGGTAAGCGTCCATCGGTAAAATCTACGCGACCAATAAATTATTTTGAAACCCCGCCACTTTCAATTTGATCAATGTAATTACCGTAACCCAGTTCTTCCATCTCATCTTTATGGATGAATCTTAATGCAGCGGAGTTAATGCAGTAGCGCAACCCGCCTCGATCTTGCGGGCCATCAGGGAAAACGTGACCGAGATGGCTGTCGCCGTGGGTTGAGCGCACTTCAGTGCGAATCATGCCGTGGCCCGTATCTCTCAGTTCACTTATATATGCCTCATCGATGGGCTTACTAAAGCTTGGCCAGCCACATCCAGATTCAAATTTTTCAGAGGAGGCGAACAGCGGCTCACCCGACACGATGTCGACGTAGATGCCCGGTTCGAAATTGCTTAAATACTCTCCGCTACCCGGGGGCTCTGTACCATTCTTCTGAGTAACCCGATATTGTTCGGGTGTTAAGGATTCCACGGCATTAGCATCTTTTTTGTAGTGTTTCATAGTCATAGCCATTATCTGCCAAGTTCTGAGGCCAATGCGGCGAATAGCGATTCGATTTTTTCCAGTACCGGATGATTTTCGACCTGGTAATTCCCGCAGTAGTCTTCGGTGGTTTGATGAATCAGCATGGTTTGTCCATCTTTATCCACGATGGCTAAGCGCAGCGGTAGGTCAAGGCTCATCGTAATGTCTTGTTGCATCAATTTGGTTCCGGCAACCGGGTTACCGAAGATAAGGGCTCGTGATGCCGGCATTTCCAAGTCGACGCCGTGGGCATTGGCCCGATGATCGACGTCACAAAACAAAGTAAAACCTTGCTCCTCTAAGGATGCTTTTATGCGCTCGGCGGACTCCGACACTGACAATTCCAAAGGTATCTTTTTCATCAAGTTATTTCCCAATAATGTAACTAGTCAAAAGTGGGTGCGTATGCTGTTATTACAATGTTCGTCCGCACAAAAGCGGTCAACCTTGATCGATGATGGCCCGATTTCGAACAAAAAAAAGGGCGTATTTATGTCCGAATTCTAACAAATAAATGCATCCCCTTTTACCTACTCCCTCTATTCCACCGCCGGCGGCTGCGGATTCAGACGCGAAACTCTTCCAGGTAAGCAATCATTTCTGGTAATGGAGAAATTGGCGGCTTTCGCCAAGAGCGGACATTCAAATCCAGTTCGAAATCAATCGATACTGACCCAAGTCAACCGCTGCTTTGACTATGCAATTAAAGTGGATAACTGTTATCGACAGGAGTACTAATAGTGAGCATTCATCATGAAGGCGACATGCCTTATATCATGTCAGATTTGCGCGAGGGGATCCATATGATGCGCAATGCTTCGCCCGATATGTAACAAGCTTGGGCAAATTTCCTGGATGCGGCTCTCGAACCGGTGGACCTAGACCGAAAGACCAAGGAATTTGTCGCCCTCGGCATGAGCATCACCGCGCAGTTTAAGTATTGTGTCGGAATCCATGTACAGAAATGCCTGGATGCGGGTGCGTCCGACAAGGAAATCATCGCCGTCTGTCAAGTGGCTATGGCCATGGGCGGTAGTACGGCCATGACTTATGTGGCGGAAGTGCATAAAGCACTCGAGATGTACCACGACAAGGAGCAGCGCATCGACTAGCAATGGCTTCAAATTTTTTATTCCGGTTGAGATCGAGACTGTTCAGAATTTTGTGTCAACGTAAAAACACTCGATCCATCAGATCACAGATCGAGTGCAGCATCAAGCCGGCCTTCAAAGAAGATGGCCAACTGCGATAGGGTCAGATTCCAA
>Ga0126332_10000196_pt1 | contig 24552 bp, 22 predicted proteins | sample InaspJWI42metaG_FD_94482 | JGI IMG/M metagenome (GOLD analysis project Ga0126332, IMG submission 94482) | Marine gutless worms symbiont microbial communities from Oahu, Hawaii - Inanidrilus sp. 2 OAHU.JWI-42 metaG | ecosystem: Host-associated > Annelida > Digestive system > Unclassified...
ATTGGGGTGGCCTTAGCCATCATCATCGAAGAGACTTTATCATTTCTCGGCGTCGGGGTGCCACCGACCACGCCTTCACTGGGTACGTTGATTCGCATCGGTAATGAGTTTCTGTTCTCCGGAGAGTGGTGGATCACCATCTTTCCGGTGGTGGCCCTGATTTTATTGGTTCTGTCCGTCAACCTGATTGGAGATTGGCTGCGTGACACCTTCAACCCAAAACTGCGGTGACCGTTCAACCGCCATACTCGATGTCGAACACCTTCGGGTTGATTTTCCCACCCGGCATGGTGCTTTGGTGGCCGTGGACGATGTATCCTTCTCCATCAACAAGGGTGAAGTCCTTGGGGTGGTGGGTGAATCGGGTGCCGGCAAGTCGGTTACAGGTCTGGCCATCATCGGTTTATTGGAACGACCGGGAAGGATCGCCCAAGGAACGATCCGTTTGGAGGGACAACAGATAAACGGACTGCCAAAGGAAGCGATGCGGCGAATTCGCGGTGCCAAAATCGGCGCCATTTTTCAGGATCCACTGACTAGCCTCAATCCGCTCTACACCATTGGGCGACAATTAGTCGAAACGATTACGACCCATACCGATCTGTCCTTATCCCGGGCCAGAGAGAGGGCTATTGAACTGCTAAACGAAGTTGGTATACCGGCTGCCAATCGCCGCATCGATGCCTACCCCCATGAATTTTCGGGGGGGATGCGCCAGCGCGTGGTTGTTGCCCTTGCTCTTTGCGCCAACCCGCAGTTGATTATTGCCGATGAGCCTACCACTGCTCTTGATGTTTCCATTCAGGCCCAAATCATCACTCTGCTCAGACGGTTGTGCCGAGACCATCGGACCGCGATTATGCTTGTCACTCACGATATGGGTGTCATCGCTGAGACGGCCGACCGGGTCGCAGTCATGTATGCCGGTCGTTTCGCGGAGATCGGCTCTCTGCGCGACATAATCAAGCATCCGAAACATCCCTATACGGTCGGACTGATGAATTCGATTCCGATCATCGGTCACAATAACAAGCGACTCCCGCATATAAACGGATCCATGCCCAGACTCCATGAAATTCCGCCAGGCTGCGCCTTCAACCCTCGCTGCCCCAAAGTGTTCTCGCGGTGTCGGGTCGCACGGCCCGATTTTATGCCAACCGGCAACCCGGGCCAGATGGCGGCATGTTGGTTATATGGCAAGGAGACCGGCAATGATTGAAACATCCGATATGAACACCATCTCTACTCCGGTGCTCGAAGTACAGGATCTGTCCAAGTATTTCGATATCTCGAGTCCATGGCTCAAACGGGTCTTGACCGGACAGCCGAAGATGGTGCTCAAGGCTGTTGATGGGGTCAGCTTTAAAATTCAACGCGGCGAAACCTTCGGACTCGTCGGGGAGTCGGGGTGCGGGAAATCGACTGTCGCCCGGATGGTGGTTGGACTTTATCATCCCACCGAAGGGGAGATTTTTTTCGAGGGTCGAAAAATGAACGGGCGTTCCCGGGGAGCCGCACAGGCTCAGGTTGACTGCCGGGTACAGATGATTTTTCAAGATCCGTATGCCAGTATGGATCCACGCTGGCGTGTACGGAACATTATTTCCGAACCGATAAGGGCTTTTAAATTGGCTAAAGATCGGGCAGACATTCGGCAGCAGGTGGTCGAGTTGCTCGTTCAGGTGGGCTTATCGCCAAGAGACGGTGAAAAATATCCTCATGAGTTTAGCGGTGGTCAACGCCAACGAATCTCTATCGCCCGGGCCCTGTCAATCCATCCCGATTTTCTTGTGTGTGACGAACCCACATCGGCCCTTGACGTTTCGGTCCAGGCTCAAATCTTAAATTTAATGATGGAACTTCAAGATCGGTTAGCGTTGACTTACTTGTTCATCAGCCATAATTTGGCCGTTATCCATCACGTTTCCGATGATGTGGGGGTCATGTATCTCGGCCGGCTTTGTGAAGTGGCGGACAAACATACCCTTTTTGACCAGCCCCGACACCCTTACACCCGGTTGCTGCTCGATACCATTCCCGACTTGGACATAACCAGCTGCCACCGCGAGCCAGTGGGCGGTGAGGTACCAAATCCGATAAATCCACCGTCCGGCTGTGCGTTCCACCCGCGTTGTCCTGAGGTCTATGATCGATGTGCGATCGAAGTGCCGCGCCTCAAATCATCGGAAAGGACACTGGTGGCTTGCCACGCCGTGGAGGATAAACGAATATAAAAGAATACGGGCGAACCGGCGGACGGACATAGACCGTGTTAAATACGGAGTAGTTTGGGGTGTATTCGAATACGTCCACGGTTATATGGCCGAGCACTTCGTTTGCCCAATGCACCTGCCCAAAGAGATTCTAATCGATGATGCAATCAAATTACCAACCACATATTTTCTAGGCGTGATATAACCCTCATGAGGAAAGGAGTTTAATGATGGAGAAGGATCAGGCATTACAAAAGCTTTTCGATATGGTAGACGAGGCAACGGACGAATTGGTGGAATTGCAGCAAGAGCTCGTGCGCATCCCGTCAATAAACACCGGTGCTCCCGACAGTGGCAATGAAACAGAAGTATGTCGATTACTTGAACAGCGATTTAACGCAGAAGGCATTCCGAATATTACGCTGGAATCAGCCCCGGGAAGAGGCAATTTTATCGCTCATATTGGGGAAAAAGATAGTCCGCGCTTGATGTTTATGACCCACAACGATGTTGTTCCCATAGAGGACGAAAGCAAATGGGATTTTCCACCATTCAGCGGTCAGATCGTAGATGACAAGGTTTACGGTCGAGGAAGCGACGACTGTAAATCGATTACCTCTTCCAGTGCCATGGCCATGATCCTATTCAACAGAGCCGGCGTTTCGTTAAACGGTGAATTGTGTTTACTTGCTGCAGCGGATGAAGAATCCGGTGGTAACTATGGTATTCAATGGCTTGCTGAAAACTATTCGGAAAAGATTCGCGCAGACTGGGCGGTCAATGAAGGAGGGGGTATGCCGCTTAAGACGGTGGATGGGCAGCAAGCCTATCTATTTCCTATTGGGGAGAAAGGGCGTATAGAAGCCCGCTTCAACCTGACCGGCCGTAGCGCCCATGGCGCACGTCCTTGGTACGCAGACAACGCAATGTACAAGATGGCCGAATTACTAAAACGATTGCACAAATATCAAGATGAGGCCGAAATAGATCTGAGTGTGCCTGTCTTTGAACAGATGCACCTATTTGGCTTAGAAGGTGAAGTCGTGCCGGAAAATTTAGATCAATTACTGGATGAACTCGAAGAGTCCAGCCAAGCGTTGGCGCGTGATTTAAAAGGGATGTCTCGCATCTCGGTAACGCCCACCATCACTACCGCTGGTGTCAAGTCAAACAGCATTCCCTCTAAAGCCACACTAATTTGCGACGTGCGAACGCTGCCCAATCAAGACGAAGCTTACGTGCGCCAAGAGTTAGATAAGTTGATAGACGGCATAGACGGTATCAGCTACGAACTTGACGTATGGGCGATATCCAATTCCTCATCTGCGGTCAGCCCCTTCATTGACATCATGAAGCGTGCCACGGAGTTGGTTCTGGATCAGGAAATCATCATGGTCCCTAGCATTACGATAGGATTTACGGATTCCCGTTGTGTGCGCCCTTTTGGAACCGAAGTCTATGGTTATGCTCCATTGACCCCGGATTCGGATATCACGCGCACCGGCATTCACGGCATTAACGAGGTGATGGAAATAGAAAATCTAGTGTTTCGCACCAAAATACAGATAGCATTAGCCTATCTGGCGCTGAAAGGAGACATGGCATAGTATCCATATTTCCATCTTGTCTTCGAGGATCAACAACTCAAAAAAGAAATCATCTAGCAGTTAAAGTTCTGTGATTGGGCAGCTGGCCAGATCAAGGGCGTCGTTAAAGATTCCTTAAACGGAAAATTAGTAGGGGATATGTACGCCGCTGATATTGAGCACAGGGGCGTGGACTACTATTTTGACAGAGCATTTAATCTAGGCAAGAAGCTTGTTTAAGTTTTACCCTTATAAATATGCAATATACTACAAGTTCAATACCTGATGTATCCAACCTATAAAAGCTTCAGAAAAACAACTGATAGCTGCTAACACAAATCCAACAAACACTTGAAACCTTGTGATATATAAAACATACCAGTGCCGAATTGTACTGCGCCACTCGATTCGTCATTACAAAATGTATTATAAAAAGAAGCCCCGAAGTTCCTTGAATAAAGGATTCAGGGCTACGAGTAACTTTCGCCACGCTGGGGTCGGAGGTTCAAATCCTTTTTTCCAAACGGATTGGAATTAACAGGTTGGCCCAGATTGAAAATCCAGGTTTTCAACTCATAGTGAGTTATAGCCAATAAAAAAGCAATCTTCAAAATCATGTCGCCTATTTTATCTTCACAAAAATAAAATCTCCACCATCATGGCCAGAGTTTCTGATAATGTTGTACTCTGGCGTTTGTTCGGCATTGCCTGCAACCCGTTCTTTAATCTGTTCGTAATAAAGCTCTTCGGCCGTGAAGGTGTTCTTCTCTATTTCTTTTAAGCCATGCAGAAATGAAGCCGCAAATACGGAATGGCCATTTCCTCCGATATCAGATACGGGTTCATTGCCTCCACTGGCCAGTAACGTTCTTGATTTTTTTGCCCGCATTTTATTCAGGTAGCGATCTCTCGATTGATCTGATGTAAGGTCTGTTACGGCTCTTCTGGTGAATGTACCTGAATAGCAACTATCGGCCACCACCAAAATATGCTTTGATGAGATTCGCCGCATGTTTGAAGATATTCTATCGGCAAGTATCCAATTCGTATCATCATCACGTTGAGCATCTACCGGCAGCCAATATGCCTTACTCGCGGTTTTATCAAATTCGCCGTGACCGGCATAATATACGAGTAGATTGTCGTTTTCTTTTAGATCTTTTCGTAAGTCATTTATGGCCTGGACGATATCATGTCGTGTTGCATCTAAAAGGAGAGTTACTTTGAACCCGTAAATTTTTGTCAAGACATTTGCGATTTCACGAGCATCATTTTTTGCTGTTTCCAGCCTTCGAATGAACTTATAGTCATCATTACCAATGATTAAGGCATAATATTTTCCGGAAGCATCTTTGGCAATCTCGTCTCTTGCAGATATCCTCGAAGCTTCCCGAGTTATGGTGAAATTTTTGGTCGCCCAGTTTTCTGAAGTATCCATTGCGGTTACAACAATTTTATTCTTGCCAACACCCAGATAAATATCAATTTCAAAATTCCCGTTTTCATCCAGGACAGCCTCTTTGTTGTTAACAAGGACTTCTACGATCCCGTTTTCGTCTGTGGCTCTGCCCTTAATTTTGGTTTTTTTATTCTTTTTCAGCACGCTAATTGCGCGAGAGGTATCATGGGATAAAACCTTGATTTCCGGCGGCGTTCGATCCCGGGGGCGATTTTGAGAAGGTGCAATGTTTTTAGAATTGCTGGTAGAATCTGATGGTCCAGTCTTTTGATAGACATTTCCACTGACAGTCGGCGTATCTGCCTCTGTTTTCTTATAGAGTTTTGTTTTCAGTTCGGCTTTCTGTTGAGAGCCTTTGTCTCTTTCTATTTCATCCAGATCGCGAACTATTTCAGCTAATTTCGGTATTTTGTTTGACAGTAATTTCATAGCAGTAAGAGGTAATCCTCTGTATAACTTTGCTTCACAAGTTCGAGGACCACGCACACCCTTAATCCACATAACTTCTTTATAGGGATGATCAGGATCAACACCGATTTGCCCTGAAAAAGAGATGTCTTTCCAATTATCCTGGTAATAGTTGCCTCTAACTGATACTTTTCCGGTCTTTTTAATTTTTATCTTCCAATTTCTATACCCATTATTTCCTTTAACTCCCCTTTTAAAAATTCCCTTTCTCTGCTTTATTTCAAGAGATCTATAAATAGTGAATCCCTTAGTACTTTTATGTCTGCTGCATTCCATGTAGCCACTCCAACCCCCATCAAAATAAGTGAGGTCAGGTGAAACAGCTAAATCCAAATAATTTTTTTCGAGATCCGACCACGGTTTGCTAAAAAGACCTGTGTGGGCAAAATTCGGAATGATGACGAGAAAAAAGCACAGGATAAATATTTTGAAAAATGAGTTTAATCTGAATATCATTCTAAAGACTCCATTGGTAATATTTAATACTACAATCTTAGGTTAACATAATTATACCACCTCATGACTCTCATAACAAATGAAACGCTCATTATAAAAAACATTGACATCGAATTTCGTCTATTTTAATGAGAGATATCTCTATCCATTTACTAACGTTGAAGGTTCAATTATGGCTGCAAAAAATTTTGAAATTCTCGATGTGACCATGCGGAACATAGATGAATTGGGTATGTTCTGCAAAAAGACCAAAAGAAACACGGTGGGGTATCAAAATAAGCTGAAATGGCTAAATAAAAGGTTCAAAGAAGGCTTAAAATACAAGATGCTTATGGTGGATGAAGGGAAAAAGGAAAGAGAATTAAACCTGGAGTTTAAAGTCATCACTCTTGATTCCCCCAAGCAAGCGCAAAACAATGGCGTAAACCCAAACGGTACATTTGCCGTGCTGTATAACGGTCAAGTGGTGACCTATAAATATGAGAAGCCGGATAAATTTAAGTTGATGTTGAAGAATTTTATGAAAGAATAATTTAAACCAAAAAACCGCTTTACATATCGCCTGATTCGCCGGAATCACTGCTAACAACCATCGGAGCGTAAACTTTGTATTCTGATTTATACCCGGTTAATGCCTCAATTTTTTTGTCGATCTTTAATCTTTTTTTGCTGTGCGCCCAGCGATTCCAATCTTCAGCAGTTTGCCATCTGCTAACAATCATACATTCACCTGGATCATCCACGTCACTCCATGTGTCACTGGAAATAAATCCTGATTGATGAATGGCAATGGCTCTCATCTGTAAAATTAGAGGAACTAAATCTTTTGCCTGCTGGCCCTGTTTGACTTTTCGCTTTATTATTACTTGAACTGACATATAATCCCCCTAGGTTTTCATTTAAAACACATGTAAAGATCTTATATCGTTGCGCTCACAATTGAAGTGATGGAAGGATAGATCGATAGCGGCTATTTGATACAGACCTTGCGCACCTGCAGCAGATCACAATTGCCGAAAAATATTTTCTCGATGCCGTCCTGTTTGAGGGTTGTCATGCCGTCTTTGATTGCCTGATCGCGGATAACCTTTATTTCTGCTTTTGCCTGAATCAAGCGCTTCATTTCATCCGTGCCCAGCAGCAATTCGTGGATGCCCATGCGTCCGGAATAGCCGTTTTTGTTGCAATATTCACAACCGCCGGGCTTTTGCAGGGTCAAGTCCTTGGCATAAGGGATTTTCACTTTCTTCGCAAACGCCTCGGGCTCGTATTCACGCACCAGTTCATTGTACTGCGCCCGGGATGGATGAAACTTTTTTTTGCAATCAGAGCAGAGGGTTCGCACCAGACGCTGGGCCAGAATACATAAAATCGCATCGGCGAAGTTAAACGGATCCATTCCCATGTCCAGCAACCGGGTGATACTCTCGGGGGCACTGTTGGTGTGCAGCGTGGAAAGAACAAGATGGCCGGTCAAGGAAGCCTCGATGCCGATGGCAGTGGTTTCCTGATCGCGCATCTCACCGACCATGATCACGTCCGGATCCGCCCGCAAGAAAGAGCGCATGGCGGCTGCAAAATTGAACCCGATTTTAGGCTTTACCTGAACCTGCCGCAGCCCGCGCTGGGTAATTTCAACCGGGTCCTCGGCCGTCCATATTTTGGTAGCAGATTTATTGATGTACCCAAGGCCGGAATGCAGGGTGGTCGTTTTACCGGATCCGGTCGGTCCGCAAACAAAAATAATCCCATAAGGCTGGATGATGTTGCTGACAAAGTTATCGTAGTTTTGTTTGGAAAAACCGATTTTATCTAAGGGTATCGGCTCACCGGCGGCCAGCAGACGCAGCACCACATCCTCAAGACCGCCCTGGGTGGGGACGGTTGCTACCCGCAGCTCTATATCTTTGCCGCCGTATTTTTTAAATTTGATTTTACCGTCCTGGGGTTTGCGCCGTTCCGCAATATCCAGATCGGACATAATTTTGATACGCGCAACCACCGCGTTGCGGTTGGAAAAAGGAATGGTCTGATAGACCGAGCAGGCGCCGTCTATCCGAAAGCGTACTTCGGTGCTTTCTTTGCCGGGATAGGGTTCGATGTGAATATCCGATGCGCCGCGCACATGGGCATCCAGGATGATTTTGTTGACCAGCTGTACGACCATGCTGTCCTGCCCGTCAACAGCGGATTCGGCCTCCTCGATTTCGACTTCTTCAGCCTGCATCTGCTGGAGGATGTCGTTGATACCGGTCAATTCTTTTTCATCCTGGGTAAACAGGTTGATATAGTCAAGAATATCTTTTTTTAAGGCCGCGCAAAATTGGAGCTGTTTTCCGGGGAAAAGTGAACGGACATCACCGATGCGCTGAAGATCATGGGGATTATCTATCGCAATCACGATCTTACCGTCTTTTGTACCCAAAGGAATCCATATTTGTTTGCGCAGAAAAGGTGTTTTCAGATTGGCCAGCAGTTCCCCCGGTATCGGTGCCCGGCGATTATATTCGACAAAGGGCACGTTGAAAAAACTTCTTAAGCACTGCCCGATCTGCTTTTTGGGAATTTTGAAATCCTTGATGAGAATCTCTTCAATGGACATTTTTCGACGACGGGCTTCGCTGACAGCCCGGTTGAGTTCTTTACGGGTCACGATGTGGTTGTTCAGCAGAAAGTCAAATTTAGAAGGTTTGGTTTTTGCGATTCTTTTCTGATTATACAGGGCAATGCCGAGTATCTTGGCCAGCTCCGCGACCGATTTTTCGTCAACCGAGGTAAAGCGATCGCCTGATTGTCGGTTGATCAGCTGGATAACACCGAGCAAATACCTTTTATGATTCTTATGAATGATGGGATAGGCAATTACCTGCCGGGTCCTAAATCCGAATTTCCGGTCCCATCTTTTATCAAACTTTAAATTGTCAGATATGGATGCCAGTTCTTTATCATTATAGACATTTTTGATATTTACCAATTTTTGTTTTTGAGCCGAATATCCGGCAATACTGCTGGTGGAAACCGGTATCCGGATTTCGGATATTTCCTTGCCGGTTTTAAATCGGGAGACCAGTTCTTTTCGTTTGCCGTCCAACACGAAAACTGTGATTCTTTCAGCTTCAAACAGCGATGTGATCTCATCTTTCAGATCAATCAGGATTTCATCAAGTTTAGCGGCTGCGTATATCTTGTTGCAAATATCCTGCAGTTTGGTGCGATATTCGACTTCCGCTTTTAAATTGAATACGCCCGTTTTTGTAAAATCTGCGTGTTCGGCTTTCTCAGCCATAAACGTCACCGCGCTGGCAAAAGGTTAATCCGCCGGAGGCGGACAAGGGTTTAATTCCCCGCCCCTTGGGGCGATTCTAAATATTCCGATTGATACCCCGTTGCTTGCAGCGGGGTAGTTCATTCGGTTACCCGAATTTTGCATGCGTTGCAGGTTCACATAATTGATTTTCATGCAAAATCCAGGTATTAAGGGCTCGCTCAAAAATAACTTCACAGTTTCGTGAGCCGATGCATCGCCTCTGGACATTTTATAAGCTGATGCATCCCGCTTGGCTGCGTTGCTCGTCGGTTAAATAGCTTGCTATTCGCCCTCCTCGCGCCTTGCCACGCGGGCGCCTCGACTCCCGAAATTATAAAGTTATTTCTTCATGAACCCTAACTATCGCTGTTTATATTATCGGACTTTTTAAAATATCCGTAAATTTTTTTTCCTCCGCCAATGATCAGGGCCAGCGCAAGAAAGTAGGAACAAAAATAGACGAACCCGATACCGATCTTAAATTGTTCGAACTGGGCAATCCGGGGTATCACCTGGGGAATGCGATAAATCACCCCCAAACCGGCCAGGACAAGCGCTACGCCCCATATGAGCTGAATTTTGGTTTTATATTGATTCATCTTTGAATTCGGGTTGACGTTTTTCCAGAAAAGCGGTTGTACCTTCCCGGGCATCCTCGCTGGTCATGCAAAGCGCGAAGGCATCGATCTCTATTTGGCAAGCGGTTGCCAAATCGGCATCCATCCCATTGTTGATGGCCTGCTTTGCCGCCCGCAACGAAACTCTACCCTTGGCGGCGATGTCTTTTGCGGTTTTCAAAACTTCATCCATCAGTGCTTCCTGAGGGTAGACGCTGTTCACCAAACCGATTTTTTCAGCTTCGTCCGCCGCGATCATTTTGCCGGTAAAAATAAACTCTTTAGCCAAGTTTTTTCCGATCAATCGCGGCAGTCGCTGGGTGCCACCGAATCCGGGAATAAGTCCCAGGTTAATTTCCGGCTGTCCGAACATGGCATTTTCCGATGCATAAATAAAATCACAGGCAATGGCAATTTCAGTGCCGCCACCCAGGGCGTAGCCGTTTACGGCTGCGATGACCGGTATGGGTAACTTCTGCAGACGATGGAAGATATCATGGCCTGCCTGTGCAAAATTTTTGGCCTCCAGAGCACCGAACTTTGCCAGTTCGGTAATATCCGCACCGGCGACAAATGCCTTGTCACCGGCCCCGGTTAAAACTAACACCCGCACGTCCGCGTTGTGGGCCACTTCGTCAATGGCCCGGGAAAGCTCCTCAAGCAAATCTCCGCTTAGTGCATTAAGGGCTTTGGGTCTGTTAAAGGTAATCGTTGCGATACCGGCTTCTACTTCGTAAATAATATTTTGGTATGTCATGCAAAGCCTCCCTTATGAAATGATTCGTTTTTGTTGAGGGATAATGGTTCGAATACACTTTGTCAAATTGAAAACCGATGGAAAAAAGATCTATGATTGGTTTTTCTCATGCTTGGCCGAGATGTAGATGGCGGACAGTATCAACCCGCCGCCGATCAGTTTTGACCAGGAAAGCCCCTCGTTTAGAATAAAATAGGCTAAAATTGTGCTTCCGATGGGCTCCCCCAGGAGACTGATCGCAATCAAGCCGGCACTGAACCACTTGAGGGCCCAGTTGTAACTTGAATGCCCAACCAGGTGCGTGATGAGCGCCATGGCATACATACAGGCCCAGGTGTTCATCGAAAAGCCTGAAACCGGAAATTGCAGGATTAAGATGATCAGCCACAGTACCAGGGCCGCACTGCCGTAGCAAACGAAGATATATGCCAGCAAAGACAATTTGCGGCGTAAATTTCTTCCCAGCAGCAAATATATGGCGATACATACACTGCCGGCCAGGGCCAGAAAATCTCCCAGCAGTGCTTTGCTGCCCGTGGCAAAATCACCGATGCCGATGATGACGCCTCCGGTGACACTGATGAGAATTCCGGCAGCCACGGCCGGCTTGATGCGTTCTTGGGTGATAAATGGTGTAAAAATGCCGACCCACAGAGGACTTGTATTGACCAGCACCACGCTGTTGGCCACCGAAGTGTAGTCCAGCGACGAGATCCAGGTGGCAAAATGGAGTGCCAGGAACAGACCGGATAATGCGGCGAGTCGAAAATCCTCAAAGGAAAGCCGCCGAAGTTCCTCTCCGGCCTTAGACAAGGCAAACGGTGCAAGTACCGCTGTGGCCAACCCGACACGGTAGGCGGCAATTACTAGCGCCGGCGCATCCGCCAGACGGGCAAATATGGCCCCCGTGGATACGGCAATGACACCCGAAATCAGGGCAAAATAGGGATTGAAGGGTGGATCGGCGGATGGTTTAATCTCGTGCGCTTCAGGCATTATGCTCGCAGGTATTCAGGTTGTGGTGGGTGCATGATCCTCGATAACGGATATTCGACTTTGGAAACTTGAAACTGGATGCTGGTTGCTCGAAATGGGAAACTTGAAACTTGAAACTCGATGCTGGATGCTGGATTCTCGATACCCCCGGATACCGAATGCTGTTGAATTCGCTGCCAGCGCAGAGCATGCAGCGTGTGTTTTGAATTCCCGACCTTGTATCCTGAATCATGAAACCTGTACCCGGCATCCGGAATCCGGAATCCTGTATCATGTATCCAGGTCCGTTAGCCGGTTGGCCCGTTTGCCCGTTAAGCCCGTTATCCGGTTAAGAGACAATGTCTATCCAGAATTTCTCGTATCGCAATATCATGAATCCTGAGTCATGTTCCCTGTATCCTGTATCTTGCATCATGCATCTTGGATCTTGCATTTTAAATCGCCTGTCACCCATTGCACAACTTGCATGGTCTAACCTGACTTACCCACCTTGTGGCGCCTATCCTGAAATGCCGTCGGTTTGGTATCTTTGATGTATTTTTGCACGCCCTTTACGATCCCCTCGCTTAATCTTTCCTGATACTTGGGGTTGATCAGCCGGCGACATTCCCGGGGATTGCTGATAAAAGAGGTTTCGATCAGTACGGACGGCATCTGGGCGCCCAGAAGAACATAGAACGGTGCCTTTTTTACACCATTGTCTTTGATGCGACTGTATCCTTTCTTTTTCAAGTGCTGCTTCATGGATTTTTGAATATAGGCTGCCAGTCGACTGGATTCGTCCACTTTGGCGTAATGCATCATGGAGAAGAGAATGGTTTGCAGGTCGCTGATATTCTTAGTCGAGGTGGCATTCTCCATGGCCGCTACCCGAATGGCATCGTCATCGGAAGCAGGATTCAGGAAATAGGTCGACAAGCCATAGGCGCGCGAATCCGTGTTGGCATTGGTATGAATCGAGATGAACAGGTCGGCGTTTTTGGTGTTGGCAAATGCTGTGCGCTCTTCCAGCGTCAGGAAACGATCACTGCCGCGGGTTAATATGACCTCACATTTCAATTCCTTACGCAGTTTACGCGCCAACCGTTTGGCGATCTGCAGAACAATGTCTTTTTCGTGAACCCCCTTTATATAACCCGGTGCGCCATAGTCCTTGCCGCCGTGTCCCGGATCGATCACGATCCGGGATACGCCCAGTGACAATTGTTTGGCAAGGCTCTTGGTCGAGCGTTTGGGGTCGATGCCTGTGATTTTCGGTTTTGGCGCCCGGGGCGGTGTTTTTTTCACGGCGCGGTCGCCACCCTTGATATCCATGACGATCCGAAACGGATCTTTTAAAGAAAATACTTCATAGGTATTAATGGACTTTATATCGGCCACCACCCTGACGGAGGTCAATGAGTACTGGCCGGCGCGGGCATCCTCGAGCAGATCATCGTCGATGGGAATAATCCTTTGTATGTTGTCTCCCAAGCGTGTGTTTTGCAGATCGACATACAGCCGTTGGGGTCTTTTTTGGGAAGGGTCTTTTTTTAGCAGATTGGAGGTAAAGCTGGCTTCCCGGTCCAGATCGATTACCAGGCGAGTGTAATTCGGATTTGACCAGAAGCGCATGCCGGTTACCGTGCTCATCCGGCCGGGGGCAGGGGTGGTGTCTTTTTCATCCTGCTTGGTGGTTCTGCCGCTGGTCTTGTCGGCATCGCTTTGGCTGTTAACCTTGTTTGAAGCGGGTTTCTTGTTCTCTGTATTGCGCTGAATTGCGGCCAGCAGGCTATCGTCCTGTTCGATAGCTTCAATGGCCCGGGATGCTTTGCCGTTGTATCCGCTCTTCGGATGATGCCGTACAATGTGCTTAAAATTTTCCAGCGCCTTTTTTTTATCGCTATCCTTGTATGAGCGTCTGTAAAGCTCATAATAGAGAAAACCGGAATAATAAAGACTTGCAGCCGCCCACGGACCGGATGGGTCAGTGCGATAGGCGGTTTCGAATCTTTCAATACACGGCAACCACTTGTCCCTGTATTTTTGTCTCGCGGGATTGTTTTGAAGCGCCTGATAACAGGCTTCAGCCCGATGAAACTTATCCTTCGCGGATGTGGATTTATCAGCCGGCGTTTTGCGACGGGTCTGGTTTTTTGATTTTGTCTTTTTGGAATCCCTGGAAGCGGTGCGGATCGCCTTTTTGGCACGGTCGTAGTAACCACTGTTGGGAAAACGTTTTACGATTCGGTTAAAGTGATCGATTGCTTCTTCTTTGTCCGAGCGTTTTCCGGAACGCTTGTACAGCTCGTAATAGAGGCTGCCGGACATGTATAGGCCTGCCGCGGCCCATGGTCCGGTAGGATCATCGCGGTAAACTGCCTGATATTTATTGATACACTTCACCCAGTTGTATCTGTATTTTTGTTTTTGCGAATCATTGCGAAGTATCTTGTAACAGGCTTCGGCCTCAAAGAAAAGTTCCCGGGATGTAGATGCCGATGAAGATTCCGATCCGAACCAGGCTGTAAAGCAACCGATGATGAGCAGGTATATGAGCGATTTTGGGTTTAGCATATCCTAATTTGTAATACCTTTTGCTAGCTCGCGCAATTCATCGAGGTAATTCAGCGCATCGAGCGGTGTCATCCTGGTGGTGTCCACTCTGCTCAGCTGTTCGATGATGGTATTTTGGGGCTTGCGAAAAAGGCCTAATTGCACCTCCTGTTTTCTAAGATTTGAATCCTTGGCCGTTTCGATTTGGGAAGGATTCAGGTTTTGGGCGCCGGTTTCGATGTTGGCCAGGATTTTTTTGGCCCGTTGAATGACATGGCCGGGTATGCCGGCCAGCCGCGCAACCTGAATTCCGTAACTGCGGTTGGTTCCCCCTTCGACCAGTTTTCTCAGAAAGATGATCTCGTCGTTCCATTCTTTAACAGCTATGTTGTAGTTTCTTACCCGCCGTTTCGTACGCGACAGCTCGGTCAGCTCATGGTAGTGCGTGGCAAAAAGGGTTTTAACGCCACTGCCGTGCAGATCATGCAAATATTCTGCAACGGCCCAGGCGATACTGAGCCCGTCGAAGGTACTGGTCCCCCGGCCGATCTCGTCTAAAATTATAAGACTCCGGTCGGTTGAATTATTTAAGATATTGGCCGTTTCCTGCATTTCCACCATAAAAGTGCTCTGGCCCTGGGACAAATTGTCCAGCGCACCGACACGGGTGAATATTCGGTCCGTCAGGCAAATAGAGGCCTTGCGAGCCGGCACGAAGCTGCCCATATGTGCCATAAGAACCAGAAGCGCCACCTGACGCAGCACCGTCGATTTACCGGCCATATTGGGTCCGGTGATAATCAGAACCTGATCTTCGGCATTATCAAGCCGGATGGTATTCGGTACAAAGCGCTCTCCGGCGATCATCTTTTCGATAACCGGGTGGCGTCCGTCCTCAATTCGGATATAGCCTTCCGCATTGAACTCAGGGCGGCTGTAATTGTTCTGATCGGCCACTTCGGCCAGATTCAGCAGGCAATCCAGGCGAGCGATAAAGTTAGCAATCTGCTGGATGTCCTTGTTGCTTTTTATGATCTCGGCTCTGACCTGGTTGAAGATTTCGTATTCAAGTGCAGCGCGCTGCTCCTCGGCATTGAGCACTTTGGTTTCGAATGATTTGAGCTCATCGGTAATATAGCGTTCGGCATTGACCAGCGTCTGTTTGCGAACATAATGGGCCGGGACTTCAGCCACGCGCGATTTCGGAACTTCGAGGTAGTATCCGAAAACTTTGTTATAACGAACTTTGAGGATATTGATGCCGGTTGCCTCTTTTTCGCGAATCTCGAGTTGAGCCAGCCATCCCTTACCGTCGCGGCTGATTCGAACCAGCTCGTCAAGTTTCCGGTCGTAACCGGATTTGATGATGCCGCCCTCGTTAACGGTGGGCGGTGCATCCTCGCGAATGGCGGCCTCGATCAGGTCGCATAGGTTATCCAGATTTTCATGATCCTCCTGCAGCACAAACAACTCTGCCTCGATCTGTGACAGCAACTCCCGGATCTGCGGCAGCATCAACAATGATCTTTTGAGAGCAACAAGGTCGCGGGCATTACAATGTCCCATGGTAATTTTACTACCCAGCCGCTCGAGATCATATACGGATTTTAACCCCTCGCGCAGGCTTTTGCGAAGATGCTGACCGCGTTTTGCTTCTTCAACCGCGTCCAATCGTGATTGGATTTTGGCGATATCCAGTTGGGGATAGCGCAGCCACTCTTTCAGCCGCCTTGCACCCATGGCCGTCACCGTGTGATCGATGACACCAAGCAGTGTTCCCATGCGTCTTCCCGTGCGGATGTTGGCCAGCAGTTCCAGGTTGCGGCAACTGAGATCATCCAGCCACAGGAATTGTTCGAGGCCGTAGGTTTCAATGCGGCTGATATGCTCGATATTTTGTTTCTGGGTCTCACGAACGTAAGCCAACAGTGCCCCGGCCGCCCGGACACCAATTTTGAGATCTTCGCACCCGAATCCTTCCAGGGTCACGGTGTTTAGCTGCTTTATAAGATTTTGGCGCGACCTGGGGTACTCAAATAATTTGTCCTCCAGATAGGTAATTGCCCGCTCACCAACGGCTTCCAGAAAGGGTGTCCAAAACGCATCGTCGCGGCTCGATTCGGATAATATGATTTCACTGGCTCCAATGCGCAGACATTCATCGATCACTTTTTCGATGCCCCGGGTTTCGGCCAGGCGAAAGGTTCCGGTCGACAAATCCAGATATGATATTCCTGCCTTGTCCCGCTCCCATACTGCAGCCAGAATGAAATTATTCGATTTTTCATGCAAATATTCGCTTTCGACGATCATCCCCGGTGTGATGACCCGCACAACTTCCCTTTTCACCAGTCCTTTGGCCGCAGCCGGATCTTCAACCTGATCGCAGACGGCGACCTTCCGGCCGGCTTCGATAAGACGGGCGATATAGCCCTTGGCTGCCCGGTAGGGTACACCGCACATGGGAATCGGAGTTTCCTCTTTTTTATTCCTGGAAGTGAGAGTGATTTCAAGGATCCCGGATGCAATTTCGGCATCTTCAAAGAACATCTCATAAAAATCGCCCATCCGGTAAAACAAGATGGCATCCGGGTACTGTCCTTTAATGGACAGGTACTGTTTCATCATAGGAGTTGTTTTCGGAGGGCTCATGGATTGAATCAAACTGTCAACACGGATCTGAATATTTTTGTATGCCATATAGTATCGGCATACTTGTATATTGCTTTATGGTTGTTGTTCTTCAGCGGGCGCCTGGGCCTCCAGACTGATAACTACTGATTTGGTATCAGCATCCGGTTCGGAAATGCTTTCCTCGGCCGGAGCCGGTGCCGGAGCCGGTCGGGATTGTTTCAGTTCGTTTTCGAGGATGATTATCTGGTCAACTTGAGATTTGACCTGGGCGTTTAACGCTTTGACTTTCTTTTTGATCTTCAGATGATAAGCGAGGATGAAATATGCACCCAGGAGAAGTCCGGCGGCGAAAAACATGAATGACAGGAAAACAATTTTTATTTCAGAGCTCTGGTACTGGGCAATTAATAGGTCGAGCTTGAGGCTTTGGGCGGAAAGAAACAATTCCTGGTTTTGATAGATCAGGATCATAACAAAAGCAATGATAACCACCCAGATGGCCAATTTGACCTTTTTCATGATATTTTCCGTTTTCATACGCTTAAACCACCTTCGTTAGAGTGTTGCCTCCAATATTTTGCCGCCGTCGGTCTTTATTCTGCACACACCGAATTACCAATGAGTTCATTGTTATTTAGATATATGTTCACCGCAAAGTCGAAAAGTAGGCAGAGGGTATGTATTTTATGTTTGTCGCCGAGACCCGCCCGCCTCGTCTTGCTCACATGGCGGCGCGGGGGCGACAAACATAATATGCCGCTCCACCTTCGGTGGAACAAATCAGTTTAATCGAATAAAGTTACGCTCTTTATGATCAAAACTCAAGCCTTTTTTACCTGAAGCGGCACCAACTCCAGGTCGCCCCACAGAGCGATCTGATCATCCAATATGATCACCAGCCCTTCTACACCGTCAATCTGCCTGCCGTACGCGATGGCCTTCTGAATATCCGACTGGGTGTGAATCCGGTTGCCGGTTGAAGTGGCCACAGCATCCGCCAGGGCGCAATTCCCGGAAACAACGCTTACGGCGTCGGCTCGCCCCATACTCAATGAATGCCCCACGGTCGCCGAGGATGTACAGATGCTGATCGGCTGGTTGCCGCCGCCGACTTTCACCCCGACCTGCAGGCTCAGCGGAGATGATCCGGCAAAGATGCCTACCACCGCCGGCCGGCAGGTTGTCAGAAACACATCCCCACCGTTTTCAACGACCACTTCCTCGCTATGGCGCAGCAATGCTTTTCCCACCCGCTGGGCAATCGCACCGGCTACTGCGGCCATGGGCCCGACACCTGCGGATTGCCCGGCTTGAACCATATCGCCGATGATATGCGGCACAGGCCCTGCGCTGCGCCATGGCGTGAGGGCGCCGGCAAACGCCGGGTGCTGTTTGATGTAGGTCTCAAGGTAGCCGCGCTGCTGAAGAACAAGCTCTCGGGCGGTGTTTGCCAGGTCTTTTTCAGCATGTATGCAAAGGTCCGTTTCTTTGACAACCACTCTGAAAGAGACCAGTTCGGCCGTCCGGACCAGGTTTCGATAAAAGCGCCGTTCGTGTCGCGCTGTTGTCATAGAAGAAGCCTGATGGTTTTGCTTTTTTCAAGATTCAGGATTCAAGATACAGGATGCAAGGTCCGGGATACACGATTCAGGATACAGGATTCAGGATACAGGATCCGAGATTCAAAACAAACTATGCACGCTCTGCGGTAGCAGCGATTTCAACAGCATTCGGTATCCGAGGGTATCGAGAATCCAGCATCAAACCTTGTATCTTGTATCCGGCATCTGGTATCCGGCATCATGGCCGGTTGAGCCGGTTGAGCTGGTTGAGCCCGTTTGCCTGTTTGCCCGTTAGGAGGTATACAAGCCGATTTAAGATCTCCTATCCTGCATCTTGTATCCTGTATCTTGTATCCTGAATCCTGCTCCCCTACCGCACGATCGGTTTCGGTCTCAGATCCGGCGGACATTGCCGCAAAAAATATTGATCGGTCATTCCGGCAATAAAGTCGCGGACTATCTCCTGGTGGTTGTGATTCTCAGCGTAATCCGCCGACATGTCCTTTAAAAACTGGGTGTAAATTACCGACGAGATATTCTTTTTTTCAAGATCCGCGAGATATTGTTCAAAAAGGATTTCAAAAAGTTGTCTGATAGTCTGCACATGTTGTTTGATTTGCGGATTCAGGTAGATGCGCTCAAGATTAAACGCCTTTAACTTCTGCAAAGCATCCGAAACTTCGGCACTGAATGCCACATACGGGTGCTGATAACTGTGTTTAATGACATCCGAAACAAGGTTGAACACGATTGTACCGTTGGTATCGCCGAGCCGCTTGACGCATTCTTGCGGCAGTGAGGACCTTTTAATAACACCCAGACGAATGGCATCTTCGATATCACGTCCGACATAGCTGATCGTGTCAGTCATACGCACGACACACCCTTCGAGGGTCATCGGTATAAGCTCGGTTTTCGGATCGGTATTTTTGGCAGCGATTTCGGCATCCAAATCCGTGAATGTCTTTTTGAGTTTGGGTGCGAGCTGCTCGTTGTGAATTTCACCATCGTGGCACAAAATTCCGTCCAGTGTCTGCAGGCACAGATTCCAGCCCCGACCCTTGCGTTCGACCCGATCCAGAAACTGCACGCTCTGGACATTGTGATGAAAATAACCGATGCCGTGGGCTTGACACAGATCGGTCAGGATTGTCTCCCCGTCGTGTCCGAAGGGTATATGGCCGATATCGTGTCCCAGGGCAATCGCCTCGATCAGGTCCTCATTCAGTCCCAGGAAGCGCCCGATGGTGCGCGCAATTTTCGATACCAGCTGAACGTGTAGAACCCGGTGGGTGATGTGGTCATTTTCGATCAGGTAAAACACCTGGGTCTTATCGATGTAGCGGGTGTAGGACAGCGCATGCAATATCCGGTCGGCATCCACTGAAAACGGCTGCCGATACTCCGTATCCAGTTGTTCCTCATGCCGGCGCCGCATGGCATGGGTGTTCAGGGTTGCCTGCGGAGACAGGCTGCTCTTTTCCCGCTGATTCAGTGCCGCAGTGATCTCCTGCAGCAACCGGCCAACTTGATTGGGATCATATTTCGTCATTTTCAATCATATTCTCCATTAAATTAATATAATCGATGCCTGCCGCCCTGAAGCCTTCCTTGCCGTATTTCATGTTCGCTTCCAGTACAAAGCATCGACCGTCACGCATACAGATATCGATGCCGACATCATTCCATTGACACCTGTGGGCGGTTGAAAGTGCCAGCTCAAGGGCCTCTTGGGGAACCGGATCCAGACAAATCCTGCCGCCCACGGCAACATTGCTTCTGAATTCAGCCGGTGGATTGACCCGCCAGTATGCATGGACCACATTTTTACCGATGACAACGATGCGCATGTCACGATCAATGGGCAGATATTCCTGGATGTAGGCCGGATGGGCTGTATCCAGATAGTTTTGAAGATCCTCGTGGTTTTTGATCAGAAAAACGCCTCTGCCCATTGCCGATCCACGGGGAATCTTGCCGATAAATGGGTACTGAAATTGATATGCTATGGCCGCTTTCCGGCGCTTCCCGTAATAGACCCGCGTACGCGGGTGGGGAATATCCAGTATCTCTAGCAGGGCGGATTGCTTGATCTTGTCCTGCACACATTTATACGTATGGTAGCTCGGGAAAGTCTCCTTGCCGATCGCATCAAACAAATCCGCATAAAAAGTTGTCGGGTAGTAAATCTTCTCGGCTTCCCTGATCAATTCTGCTTCCTCGCGGCTGTAATCGCTGAAATTGGTTTTGACACCGAGGGTGATTACGTTGCGGCACTTTCTTAGGCGGCCCTCAAATGCAATAACTTTTCGATCTGCAGGCATTTTCCCTTTCAAGTTTCAAATTTCAAGTTTCAATTTCCCAGCATCCATCCACTTTACTTCAGCCTTATTCCAACGCATTTTTATCAACTTTCTCCCCTACGCCACTTTCAAAAAGTCGCCGGATCCGTTCCATACTGCGCTGTGTATGGCTGCCGGGCCAGAATATTTTTCGGCAACGGCCGCACTGTTGAAAATTCTCTTGGGTATCCCAAACGTAATCCGGCACCCTGTTACGAACGGATTCCTTTTCAATCGGCTCGATGGAGACATTGCATTCGATACATCTCGAAAAAGGCCGGGTATCTTCGAATTTAAGTCCCAGGGCATTGATTACTTCGCGCAATTGATCAAACGGGTCATTGGCCCGGATGAAAATCAAGCTGGACGAACCATGTTTTTCCTGCACCCTGCGGGTGCGTGTCAACAATATCCTTCCGGCTTGAACGTTATCAATAAATTCCCCGCCATTTACCTCAGGATCATACAACGCGTCAAACCCTAGTATGCGCAGCCATTTTGACAGCTTTCCCAGGGTTTTCTCTGCCGCAAATGAAATTTTCATGGTTGCCGTGTATCAACGATTCGGATTATGGCTTGGTGATTTCCTGGTACGCTTGCTGAATCTGTTTAAAACGCTCTTCAGCCAGCGCTTTGAACTCATCTCCGAGGTGTGCCACCTTATCCGGATGGTATTGACGAACGAGTTTTCTGTAAGCTTTTTTTATTTCCTCCTGAGATGAATTTCTGCTGATTCCCAGAACCGCATACGGATCATCGACCCCTCTGCTCTCGTCCGCCCGGCTGCCATTGTTTTGCGAATATCTCTGCTGTTGCTCTCTGCCGGCGCTCTGTCGATACTGAAAATACTGCCGGCCGGCTTGAATTTTCTGTTTTTGAAGATATAGATAGCGCACAAGCAGCCCCAGAATAACCAGATCATCCAGCCATCCCCACCCCGCAAAAAAATCAGGGAGCAGGTCGAAAGGAGACAAGGCATACAGCAATGCCAGCAGGATGTATAGGTATCTCATAATATTACCGGCCCACCAGTGCGTTCATGCGCTTTAACCTATATACAGATGGGGTCAAACGAAACCTTAATCCGAACACAAGGAGGTTAATTTGCAGCTTTTCTCATCCGGATTCGGTTTCGGTTCTGTTTAAGATCTCATGCTTAATATATGCAACAGACGCCCGGTGGTCAATGATGACGCACAAACCGGATCGGAACGTGAAATATCAACACCGGTTTCAGCTGACTGCGGGCGCTGCTCACCGCGACAACCGAATACATCGAAACAGTAATTCATCAATATGTAGTAGTCTATATTTAGAAAAAACGCAACAAATTGTGTGATTCGCGTAAATAATCCCAACCCGGATAAGCCTGAATTGAAAATTGAAGATTGAAGATTTGTGGTCCGCCGGAGGCGGATCGCTCCGTCATTTTATTGATTGTTTTGTTAGAATTGGTAGAAGTCCTCAATTCTTGTCCGCCTCATATTCTGGTGGACTTGTCCGCCAATCACTGTGGCGGATTAGCGCATTATACAAACCACTATCTTCTAAGCCGGGGGGTTGTGGTTACAGCGCATTGAAGGGCTTTACCGCTGCGCATTTTCATTTGACACGCTTTCAGGCCCATTGTATTCTTGTAATATAAAAAAATGATCTTCTCCCGAGTCCGTCATCTCGAAGCAAATAAGCAGATCCCGCATTTCAATGAGGCGGATTATCCATATGTTTAGTTTCCAAAGACAATCCACTATTATCTCTACAGCCGTCTTTCTTTTGGTAAGCCTTCTGCCCTTCGCGGCACCGGCTGGTGATGTTCGACCGCCGGTCGTTGCGGGTACCTGGTATCCGGACTCAAGATCCGAGCTCGCGCAAATGATCGGCCAGCTGACGGCCAAGGCGCAAAAAACGGAATTGCGTTTGCCGTCCTCTAAAAAACTCAGGGCGCTCATACTGCCGCATGCCGGTTTTATATATTCCGGATGGACCGCCGCCCACGCCGCCCGGGTCCTGTCACCCGGGCAATTTCAAAAAGTCGTCCTGCTGGGGCCGGATCACCGGGTTGGCTTTACAAATGGGGCTATCAGTGATGCATCCGCCTACCAGACCCCACTAGGATTGATCCCTTTACATTCGGATTCCCGCCGGCTGCGATCCGAATCCAGACTGTTTCAATCATCTTTTGCATCCGATCGTATGGAACACTCGCTGGAAGCTGTTCTGCCCTTTTTGCAGGTTTATCTGAAAAAATTCACCCTCGTACCGATCGTGCTGGGTCCATCCAATATCGCGGCCATCGTCGATGCCGTCGATCCGCTGATCGATGACAGTACCCTGGTTGTCGTCAGTTCGGACCTGTCGCATTTTCTCCCATACCCCCAGGCAAAAAAACGGGACAGTCAAACAATTCGATTGATTGTAAATTTCAAATCCCAGGAAATCTCCAAACGCGACAACAGTGCCTGCGGTAAGAATCCGATTCTGGTACTGCTAGACCTGGCCCGCCGTCGTCACTGGAACCCGGTGCTCTTGCATTATACCAACAGCGGTGACACGGGCGGCGGACGCAGCAGGGTCGTCGGTTATGCATCCATCGCCTTCTTTGAAGGAGAATCCATGCCTGAAAAAAGTCAAAATGATCATCACTTCAATGATTCGGAAGGGCGCAGACTAATCCGATTGGCCCGGCGGACCATAAACGACCGGCTGGGCATAAAACCGCAAGAGCCGGCTTCCGCATCACAGCAGGACCCGTTGTCCGAACCGTGTTTTCAGCGCCACTGCGGTACGTTTGTCACGCTTAAAAAAAACGGTGCCTTGCGAGGCTGTATCGGTAATTTAAGCGCCGATAAAACGGTGGCAGAGGGCATTAGAGACAATGCGCTCAGCGCGGCTTTTCGAGACCCCCGGTTTCCGCCGCTTGCGGCCGAAGAAGTCGAGCAGCTGAAAATATCTATCAGCATACTGACACAGCCGAAACCGCTGCAATACAAGGACGCTGAAGAGCTTCTGGCCAAGCTGCGGGTAAACGTCGACGGCGTCATTCTGCGCAGGGGAACGGCCGGGGCGACATTTTTGCCCCAGGTATGGGAACAGTTGCCCGATCCGAACGACTTTCTATCGCATCTTTGCCTGAAAGCCGGGCTGCAGGCGAATACCTGGCGCAACACCAGACTGGATATCTCCACATACCAGGTTCAATATTTTGAAGAACAAAAATGATCGTGCCATAGTGCATGTGGTGCTGGCCACCGGTATCAGTTCGGTGGTCACCCAGCTGCTGACGATTCGCGAGTTGTTGACCCAGTTTGAAGGCAACGAAATCATCATTGCCCTGATACTTTTTGGGTGGTTAATACTGGGCGGTATCGGCACCCTGGCGGCCCACACGGTTTCCCGCGGCCGTTGGAAAGTCACCCACAAACGGCTGGGTTGGCTTTCCTTCGGTCTGGCTGCCATTGCACCGATTCAAATCATTGCCATCCGGCTGTTTCGCGATTTCTTTTTCATTCACGGCACGTCGGTCGGGTTTTATCCCACCCTGGGTTATATCTTTTGCCTCATCACGCCCTACTGCCTGATCCTGGGTTTTGTTCTGCCTTACAGTCTGTTTGTTCTCCGTG
>Ga0126332_10000197_pt1 | contig 24385 bp, 12 predicted proteins | sample InaspJWI42metaG_FD_94482 | JGI IMG/M metagenome (GOLD analysis project Ga0126332, IMG submission 94482) | Marine gutless worms symbiont microbial communities from Oahu, Hawaii - Inanidrilus sp. 2 OAHU.JWI-42 metaG | ecosystem: Host-associated > Annelida > Digestive system > Unclassified...
CCAATGGCGTTGGTGCCGGCAGCCCCCAGACCGTGACGGTCAACGACGACGGTGTGGACAAGTATACCGCCACGCTGAGCGGCGGCACGACGGTAACCGAGGACCCGGTACCGGGCACGGTGACCCTGACGGTGACCCTGGATCAGCCGGTTCCGGGCGGCGCGACCATAGACTTTAGTTTTGGCGGCACAGCTACCATAGGAGCCGCAGCAGACTACACCTATGCCCCGGCCGTCGGACAGCTGGTATTTGGCGCGGCCGAGACAACCAAGGACATAATCCTGACCATCAACGACGACAATCTGTACGAAGTTGCCGAAGACATCGTCGTGAACATCACCCCGGATGCTAATGGTATCGCCGCGGGTAGCCCGCAGACAGTGACGGTCAACGACGACGGTGTGGACACGTATACCGCCACGTTGAGCGGCGGCACGACGGTGACCGAAAGTGCGCTGCCGTTCACGGTGACCCTGACGGTGACACTGGATCAGCCGGTACCGGGCGGAGCGACGGTCGACTTTAGTTTTGCCGGCACAGCCACGGCAGGTGCCGCAGCCGACTACACCTATGCCCCGGCCAGTCCGCTGGTATTTACCGCTGTCGAGACAACCAAGGACATCACCCTGACCATCAACGACGACAGTCTGTTCGAGCTTGCCGAAGACATCATCGTGAGCATCACCCCGGATGCCAATGGCGTTGGTGCCGGCAGCCCCCAGACCGTGACGGTCAACGACGACGGTGTGGACAAGTTTACCGCCACGCTCAGCGGCGGCACGACGGTGACCGAGGATCCGCTGCCGTTCACGGTGACCCTGACGGTGACCCTGGATCAGCCGGTACCGGGCGGTACATGGATGGGCATTAATTTTGGCGGCACGGCCACGGTAGGTGCCGCAGCCGACTACACCTATACCCCGGCCATCGGCTTTCTGTGGTTTAACTCCACCGAAACGAGCAAAGACATAATCCTGACCATCAACGACGACAGCCTGTTTGAGATTCTGGAGTCGATTACGGTCGACATTTTACCGGACGCCAACGGAATACCGGTCGCCAGCCCCCAGGTGGTCTCGATCATTGATGACGATAGTCAATACGACATTGCGATCGATACTGGACCCAAGACCGTCACCGAGGCGACCGGCGCCAGTGTCACATTTACTGTTACGCTGGGCCAACCGCTGCCCTATGACCTGAACGTCAATTTCGGCATCTTGGACGGTAGTGCCCGGGCCATCGACGGTGACTTTGCAGCCGCCACCCCAAGCCCGCTAACGATTCTAATGGGTCAAACCAGCGCTGATATCACGGTCGATATCCTCGACGATAATATCTACGAGGCAGCCGAAGATTTCACGGTTCAGATCTTTGATCCGGATTTTCCCTATTCGAACATCACCAACGCGACCGGCACGTGCAACATACTCGATGACGGTATCGATAAGTATCAGGCAACCATTTCCGGCAGTGTGGTCGTTGCCGAAGACGTCGGAGCGATTACTTTGACGGTGAACCTGGATCAACAGGTGCCGGGCGGTGCGACGGTCGACTTTGCCATGGCCGGTACGGCTACCGCAGGGGCCGCTGAAGACTATACCTATGCCCCGGCGAGCAGTCAACTGGTATTTGGTGCGACTGAAACCAGCAAAGATATTACCTTTACCATAAACGACGACACCAAGTATGAGATCACCGAAACCATCGATGTGACGATCACCCCGGATGCCAACGGCACGGCAGCCGGCAACCCGCAAACCATTGCCATCACGGATAACGCTGATACCTATACGGCGACCCTGTCTGCCGCGGTAACCCCGGTGGCCGAGAATGCCGGTACGGTTAACTTCACCATTACCCTGGATCAAGCGGTCCCGGGCGGCGCCCTGGTGGATTTTGTTCTCAGCGGCACAGCGCTGGATCCCGACGATTACTCGGTTTTCTCGCCGGCCGGCGGCACGGTTGCATTCGGTTCCACCGAAACCGTAAAAGATATTGTGATCGCCATCAACGACAACACCCTGTACGAAATCGACGAAACCATCGTCGCCAACATCACGCCGGACGTCAATGGATTAGCGGCGGGCAACCCTCAGACCATCACCATCAACGACGACGGAGATACATACGTTGTTTCGATCGAAGCTTTAAAAAGTGTTGTCGAGGGAACCGATGCCAGCGTAACCTTTACAGTCACGCTGGACCAGGCAGTACCGGGCGGTATCAGTGTGCCCTATACGCTGACCGGCAGCGGCCCGAACCCGGCCACCGCCGGCAGCGACTTTTCCGACGCGGCCGCCTCGCCGTTGGTTTTTTCGGATACGGAGACCGCCAAGAATATAACGATTAACATTGCGAATGACACGGTATATGACTTGACGGAAGAATTCACCGTTACGATAACCAATCCCGATCCACCGAACTCGATCTTAGGTAATTCCACCGGTGTGTGTACGATCACCGACAATGACCACCGGGTCCAGTTTCTGGTCGTCGGCAACGGTTCGATTTCCGGCAATGCCGATCAGGTTGTGAACGCCGGCGGCAGCACGACCGCAGTAACCGCTGTGCCGGATCCCAATCACTTTTTTTACGAGTGGACGGGCGACTACGCCGGCGACTATACCCAGACATCATTGACCATCTCGCCGGTAATCAGCGACATGATTATTACCGCCATTTTCCGCGATAAACCGGTCGTTACACCGATAGTGATCATCAATGCCGGTGAGACCGTCGCCCACGGTGACATCGTGCCGAGCACGCCCACCAAAGTCAACTATATGTCCTTTCCGACGTTCTCGGTCGAGCCCGAAACCGAATACTGCATTGCGGACGTGATCGTGGACGGCACATCGGTCGGGCCCCAGGCGAATCCGCCGATCGGTCCCGTGGATCATGACATGACGGTTGAGGCCAGTTTCCGCAAAGCCTGGATCGTCAACTCGTTCATCTATCCCGCCAACGCCCGGGCCAGTGAAGGTGCCGGCGGTCAATGGAAAGTCACCGGTATACACGCAACCGACAGCTCCACATATGATTCCGGCTGGCGCGATCACCACGATCCGCTTCCCGTTCCGTGCGATGTTTACAATGTGACGATGGAATATACGAATCAGTCCGGTTGGGGAACACCCGCTCCGGTTGTGATCGCCCTGAGCGAGGACGTTACGGTGGACGGCCATTACCGGCCGCAGTTGACCGTTTCCTCCAGCGACGGCACGGTGACCAGTGTGGACGGCCTAATTGCCTGTGCCGGCGGCGGCGATTGTGACGAAGAATACGGATACTACGCCGAGGTGACCTTGATGGCGACGGCCAATGCTACCTTTGTTTTCGACAAGTGGTCCGGCGGTGTGGCCGGTGCGGCCCCGACGGTCACCTTCTTCATGGACGGACCCAGGAACGTCATCGCCGAATATGCCGCCGCCACCACCAGCAATTACGACTGGGACAACGACGGCTGGTCGGAAGACGACGGTGACTGTATGCCCAATGACAGTGCGATCTACCCCGGTGCCGAAGAGCTGTGCAACGGCACCGACTGGGACTGCGACGGACTGGACGGCGTGAACACTCCGATCGATCCGGACTGCGACGACGTGCTGGTCGGCATCGCCAACGTACCGCTGGATACCCTGCTGCAGGCCGCCCCGGCCAACATCATGTTCGTGGTGGACGACTCGGGCAGCATGGACTGGGAGACCCTGACGGTCGAAGGCGACCAGGGCCAGTACCTTGGCTCCCGGCGCTACGCGTTCGACGACCCGAGCCGCGACAACAATTATAGTGGTAGCATTTTTAACGATACCCACCGCTCGGATTGGCGCACCCAATGGTCCGCCTGGAATCGGATGTACTACAATCCCCATGTGGAATACCTGCCCTGGCCCAACGGCGACGGGACGCGCTATGACAACGCCGACACTCGCTGCCCGGCCCAGGATCCGACGGTGCCGCCCCGGGATACCAACGGCGACAGTATCATGGACGACAACTGTCTGGACATGCTCGACGACTATTTCTCCCTGGCGAATACGGGCAGCGATCCCGACGTGATGGGCATCGTTATCGACAGTGACGCTCCGGGCACCGGCACTTTTACCTTCACCGGACCCTGGCGGCAATCCGTCAGCCACGGCGAGGGACACAACAACGATATGTGGGATACGGGCGGCAACAGCAACGGTACGACCTCGACCGCCACCTGGACGCCGGCGCCCCTGGCTGCCGGATACTACGAAGTCTATGCCTGGTGGCGTGATACCCGCGGTTACGCCAGAAATGTGACCTATAGAATCAACCACAAGGTGAGCGACACGGATAGTTCGGCTGCATTCACCACCATTCAGGTCAACCAGGAGCGCAACAGCGACCAGTGGAACCGCCTGGGTACCACGGCCTATTACTTTGACGGTACCGGCACGGAAAATGTGTTCCTGAGTCACACCGTCAGCAGAGGACAGGATGCCTGCGCCGACGCAATCGGCTTTGTGCCGATGGCCGCCGGCTCAGCCCTGGTGGTCAAAAACGCCCACTACTACGTGCCGACCACGGTGGATAGCGATTCCGACGGTGTGCCCGACGAGGACGCCAATGGTGTACCGATCGTGGACAAGGTCTACCTGGTGCACCTGGACGGGGATCTCCGATATTACGAGGTCACCGTCAATGCCAGTAACTATGTCACCAACTTCAGCGAGGTGACCGGAGCTGCCATACCGGACAGCATCAAGCCGCCGACTCACACGACCATATACGGCTACGTCAATGAAGGCAGCCCCACCGCCACGGAGATATACGAAGCCGAGCTGCAGAATTTCGTGAACTGGTACAGCTTTTACCGCCGGCGTGAGCTGACGGCCAAGGCGGCCATCGGTGAGGTCATCGACGACCTGCGGGGGGTGCAGGTGGGCATCCACTATATTAACAATGATTCCAGAAGTTTTCCGGTGGAGAAGGTGCGGGTCACCGAAATGGACGATGTCACCGGAGACGAGATCTATGTGGACAGAACCGCCAACATCCTGGCCCAGCTCTATGATTACGACTCCAGCGGCAACACGCCGCTGCGCGAGGCCCTCAACGATGTGGGTAAATACTATGATCAGGAAGACAGCGGCGACACCGGCGGCATCGGCAGCAACCCCTGGGGCCCCTGGTACATGCCCGACGCCAGTGGAAATTCCACCGGTGGTGAATGCCAGCAATCTTTTGCGATCCTTTTCACCGACGGCTTTTACAACGGCGGCAGCCCCAGTGTTGGCCACCAGGATCAAGGTGTCACCAGCACGCTGGACCAGAACAGCCGGCAGCTGTTTGCCGACAACTATTCGAACACCCTGGCGGACGTGGCCATGAAGTATTACAAAAATGACCTGTCCGATGGTGCCGATGGCCTGGATGACAGGGTGCCGATCAACGACGCCAACAACGACACCAACCAGGAGCAGCACATGGTGACCTACACCGTGGCCTTCGGTCTGAAAGGAACCCTGGACCAGGATAACTACATGCTCTACAACGAAGAGCCCACCCTGCTGAACTACCCGATCTGGCCCGATCCGGATCCGGGCAGCAATGAGCCGGAGTTGATCGACGATATGTGGCATGCGGCGGTCAACTCGCGGGGCATGTATTTGAGTGCCGACAACCCGGAAATACTGGTTTCCTCACTGGTGGAGATCATGCAGAACCTGGTATCGCGGATCGGCTCCGGTTCGTCTCTGTCGATCAACGGCGAAGAGCTGCACACCGGCACGGTCATGTACCAGGCCAGCTACTCCACCGACGGTTGGTGGGGGGATGTCAAGGCCCACGAGGTGAGCCCGATTACCGGCATGGTGACGACCGACACCTACCTGTGGAGCGCCAGTGAAGCGTTGGGCAGCGGCAGTGACTGGGATACCGTCGACTGGGACAGTGGCCGCAACATCGCCACTTTTGATCCGGATCCAGTCTCCGGTGGCGGCCTGGCTTTCCGCTGGGGAAGCCTGACCACGGCCCTGCAGGACCAGTTGAACGACAACCCGCTGACCGGCGCGGTCGACTCCGACGGTCTGGGTGAAGATCGCCTGGAGTATATACGCGGCAGCAATGCCAAGGAAAAGAAAAAATTCGGCGGTATCTTCCGCGATCGCTACAGCAAGCTGGGTGACATCGTGCACTCGGCGCCGTTCTACGTCGATTACCTCAAATACGAAGACACCAATGGTGACGGACTCGACGAAGAAATTCCCTACGGGGTGCTGTATGCCAATGCCAACGACGGCATGCTGCATGCCTTCCACGCTGACGACGGCCACGAGGTATTTGCTTACGTGCCGAATCTGGTCTTCGATCACTTGAACATGCTACCGGTGGCCGAGCCTAATTTTCGACACATGTACTACCTCGACCTGACGCCCCAGGTCAAGGAGATCGGCACGGTGTCGGGTGGCGTATTTATCAGCGAAAAACTTCTGGTGAGCGGGCTCGGCAAAGGCGGTAAAGGCTACTTTTGTCTGGATGTCACCGATCCTGAGAGCAACACCGAGGTCAATGCCAGCACCTGGGTCAAGTGGGAGTATCCCCAACAGGACGCCACCGCGGCTGAGAAGGACAACATGGGCTATTCCTTTAGCGAAGCTTTTTTCGTCAAATCTTACGCAGCCGGTCACGAGTGGGTCGTTGTGTTCGGCAATGGATATGCCAGCGCCAGCGGTACGGCCGCCCTGTACGTGGTGGATGCGCGCACCGGCGAAAAGCTGAGTATGATCGACACCGGAAAGATTGGCAACAACGGGCTTTCGACCCCGACGCCGATTGACATCGACGGTGATTTGAAGGTCGATTATGTCTATGCCGGCGACCTGCTGGGCAACGTCTGGAAGTTTGATCTCACCGACACCGATCCTGCCAACTGGGGATCAGCATACCTGGATGCCATCAGCGGCGATCCCGAACCGCTGTTCTCAGCCAAGGGCCACACAAAGAATCCGGACGGCACCTACGTCGATCCGCCCAATATTTATGCGCAGCCGATTACCACCAAAGTGAACGTGATGCGGCATTGCGAAACCACCCACAACGGATATCTGGTCCTGTTCGGTACCGGAAAATATCTGTCGACGACGGATGCCGATAACACCCAGTACCAGACTATTTACGGCGTGTGGGATTACGGGCAGACAACCAGTGAATATCTGGGCTCTTTCAACCGCGGCGGCACCAACCAGCTCTCCAACCAGGCCGACACCGTCACCTTGCTGGAGCAGACCATCGTTCAATGGAATGATGCGAACTACGGCACATGGCTGCGGGTGCTGTCCGATCACGAGCCGACCTGGGCTGCGGATGCCCTGGGCAATCTGACCCACAATGCCGGATGGTACGTGGATCTGCCGATTGATAAAGAACGGGTGATCCGCAACAGTTTTGTGCGCGACGGCAAGCTGATTATGATCACCTCCATTCCCGAGGACGATCCCTGTGCGGCCGGTGGTGATTCCATCGTGCATGAAATGAATGCCTGCTCGGGCGGCCGCCTCGAAAGCGCCCAGTTCGACATCAATGACGACGGCATCATCGATGAGAACGACCTCGTTCAGATCCAAAATCCGGATTGGTCGGCCGGCAGCGGTCTGCCTGAGTTTATTAAAGCGCCGCCCACCGGAATCAGGTTCGACACTATGATGTATCCGCCGATCATCCTGATCACACCAGGTGGACAAACCGAACGCAAATACTTCAGTACTGCTGCGGGCAACATCTCCACCCTGGAAGAGCAGGCCGAGCGCAGAGGTATGTTTTACTGGCGAGTCATCGAACGCTAAGTCACAAATGTGAATCATAGGTGTGCCGGGTCGGTCGGCACGCCTGAAATATAAGGAGATAAAAACTATGACCTTTATGATAACGCTAAATATTAAATCCGGTGCCCTGGTCCGAACCGGACAGGGCCGACGGGCGTGGATTGCGCTGCCTGTCAGAGCCGCTCTGTGGGTGCTGCTAGCGCTGGTCGCCTGCGGCGTTCTTCCCGCGACCTCTATATCACCGGGTCCGGTGTCCTTGCAGGCAGCGGAACTGGCCGAACCCCGAGAGGGATCCGGTGTCATTGATTACATCGAGGAGGGCAAGATCGTTATCGATGATACCGGCTATAAGTTTTCCGAGCTGGTGGTCTACTACAGGGATTATAGTCTACAGGACCAGGTCCCCCGCAGTAGATTCAAGGTCGGCAAGATGGTGGGATACACCGTGCACACTGACGGTAAGATCATCGAAATCTGGCTGGAATAAACTGCGATCAACAAGGGTCTGACTTTTTTCTTCTATCAGATATTTATATTCGAATTTCAATGCGGTTGACCTGACCATCAATCAGGCTGGACTGATCCCCGTTTACATTGGGTTTAAACGGGGATCAGTTTTTTATTCGCCTTTTAGAGAAACGCCTAAAATTTATCAGCCTTGTGGATAGAGGTATCCTGCATCATGGCCCGTTGGGCCACCTGAACACTTCCTTGTAAAAATACGATATGAAGTCCCGCTTTGCGGGGTTGAGTCCGTTATGCCAGTTTGCCCGTTGGTAGGTTTACTGGCCGATTTCAGATTTTCTATCCTGCATCTTCTATCCTGTATCTTGAAACTCTGTATCTTGTATCCTGGATCCTGCATCCGGCCATATTTCGCCGATCTCAACACACCCAACAAACTCAAAGAACTCAACAAACCCAATTGTAATCTGCTTGACTTTGCAAGGTTCATCTGAAATATTTTTGGCCGGCAATCGGATAATCACCGCATCATCACCGTGAGGTCGTCCTGAAATGAAACAAAAAGCCCCGTATCTTGAAACCAGGATTCGGGGTTTTGCGCATTAAAATAACATGACCTGATAACTGTTTACCGTGATTGAAAAATGTATATAGCGTTATTAGGTTATAAAATATTAAAAAATCTCCGTTGTATCCGGGTTGTTGCCATGAACGTAAGGAGTGAAAAGCACTGGACAGACAAATCCGCCTTCAGTTTTTAGGGAGCGGTGATAACTTCGGCAGTGGCGGTCGATTTCAAACATGTATCCATGTCGACGCCGGAAGCGATCGTTTTATGATCGACATCGGTGCTTCATCGCTGATTGCGATGAATCGTTTCCATATTCCGGAAATTGGCTGCAAGCGTTTGATACTAACCTACATGAACACCGATATGATCAGGCGGCTGGCAGAAATCGATGTGGAAACCGCCGAGGATGGAAAAAGCATTACGATTTAGAAGTGATTGTAAAATCTTAGACTACAATTGATTAAACATAGAAATCCTGTTCATCCTGACTTCTGACCAAATATTATAGAATGGAGGGAGCTATGAGTGGATTGCTGAAAAAGAAACTGGCCGACGGGGAAGTGTTGTTCGGTACGATTGTGAGCCTGTCCGCATCCGAAGTGGCGGAATTGCTGTCTCTGGCAGGCTTTGACTGGTTGTTCGTTGACATGGAGCACGGTGCTCTCGATCTGGTAATTCTGCAGCATATCGTCCAGGCAGCCAGTCCTTTAACGCCCTGCCTGATCCGGATACCGTCCAAAGAGGACGTCTGGATCAAGAAAACGCTGGATATCGGTGCAGCCGGAATTATCATTCCCCACATCATGTCGGCGGAGGATGTGAAAGCAGTGGTGAATCTATCGAAATACCCGCCGACCGGAAGCCGCAGCGCTGGCATTGCCAGGGCGCACGGCTACGGAATTAAGTTCCAGGAATATGTCGACCATGCCGATGATGATACGACACTTGTTTTTCAAATCGAAGACATCGAGGCGGTAAATAATATCGAATCGATCGTTAAAGTTCCCGGGGTTGATGCCTTGTTAATCGGACCCTTTGATCTTTCAGGCAGCATGGGCAAACTGGGTAAGATCGACGACGCGGATGTGCGGCAAGCCATCGCCACAGTGCGAAAAACGGCAGTGAACGCGGGAGTGCCGTTAGGGATTTTTACGCCGACCGCCGATATTGCCAAACCTTTCATTGCAGACGGTTTTCAACTGGTCGTTGTCGGAACGGATACGCTGCTCCTGGCGGAATCTGCCAAGAGGACTCTGGCTGTGCTAAAAGAGTGATCAGAAAGCGGGCGTCAGACCGGAAAACATCATTTCTTTTGTCAGATTTGCTTTTACAGGCCGGAATCGATTCCCCGAAAGTGTGCACCTTTTTCTGAAGAAGGCGGTGCATTTGATTTGATGGTTCAAGGTGAATTCCTCTAAACGATGTGGGCAAAAAGGACAGGCTGTGGTCAAAGTCACCAAAAAGCTCTATGTAACCAACCGCAAAGAGTGGCGGAACTGGTTGGAAGAAAATTACAGCACAGCAAAAGAGATCTGGCTGGTTTACTATAAAAAGCACACGGGTAAGCCCAGGATTCCTTACGATGATGCCGTTGAAGAAGCACTTTGCTTTGAATGGATCGACAGCACCGTCAAAAGATTTGATGACGAGAAGTATTTCCAACGCTATACGCCCCGGAAGAACAAAAGTGTCTGGAGGGAGAATTGCCAATGCGCCGGGTGAAAGCTTTAATCTCTGCATGTTTGTTGATCTACCTGATGTCGTGCGCTACCGATCGATCGGTCAAAAGCCCTTCCGGTAGTGACGAACGCCTGCAGGCTGCGGTCGATGAAGAAAAGATCTCCTGGAGCATGTGCAGCAAATTTATATTAGATCACGCATCACAAGGATCCGATGTGAAGGGGAAATTAACTTTTGAGCATACCGGCAACCAGGAGTTGCTGATTTCTGTCAAGGGTTATTTGAGCGACTCGATAACGGTTTCACCCGGTTCGCAACAGGGAGAAATATTGGTTGTAGCAGATAAGGCAATGTTGACCCGCAGTTTTGAAATTGAAAAGGGCTATGAATTATATGCTCTGGACGGTGCAACGCTTCTATATCGTCTTGCCCTGAGTCTACTAGACCGAATATATCCGGAAGGACCGGCTGAAATAAATGATAGAAGACCAATCAATTTTACAGAGCTTTCCGAAGCACTTTACGTCAGCACAACCAGTGCCTTTATCAATTTTTACACGCCCTGGTCTGTTAAAGGTTATATCGAAAAGAAAAACAAAGGAAAAATAGCATACGACATCATTTTCAAATGGACAACCCCTGACAGAGATGGAAGTGAAAATATCCGATTCTTAGGAGAATGGATAAAAACCAATGAGACATTCACTCTGTCGGATGATCTTAAATTGGATGACTGGAGAATTTACCGGCTCGGACTGGTAGTAAAACAGATTGAAGCGCGCAGGATCTATGATATCGAAGCGACTATAAACGCTATCCGGTATACTACTCTGGGTGAATTGCGATCTGCGATTGCAGAAGAGAAAAACGATATACCAATGCAATGAATTATTTATTGAATCCTTGGCTGCACCATAAATCTAATTTGAAAAGGAGACAATGATGATAAAAGACAAACTGTTTTTACTTAAGCCGGATTTTATGGATGGTGATAATGGACCCTATTACTGCCAGGATACTCTGCCGGTTGAAGGCCTGTTGAGCTATTATCCGCATTTGCGGCAAAACTTGGAAATCCAATATGTTGACTTTCCGCGACCGCGTCCATTGATCGTAGAAGAAATCGGGTTGGACAATCAAGGCGCGCCTGTTCTTGTGCTGGCGGACAGGGAGAAGGCCTCAGGCATCGAAGCCGAGGTTAAAGAGTACAACGGCAGGTGGTTTATTTCTGATTCGAAGGATATCCGAGTTTATCTGGCAGCGGCCTATGGAACAGGAATACCGCATCCATAAGCGCTAAGATGTTTTAAGATAAATTCTACAGGTAGCAAAAAGCTTCGGGAATCCTTTGCACCAGAAATATGTTAGAAGGGAAACTGGAAATGAGCCAAAAAAAAATGATTCCGGATAGAAAGGATATTGGGGACGAACTTAAATGGGATTTATCGCCGCTGTTTGAATCCGACAGTCAGTGGGAGGAATTGTTCACCGTACTGGAGAAGCAGATCGAAGACTATCACAAATACAAAGGCCGGCTGCACGAATCGATCACGCTTTTTCAGGAAGCGATTGAATTTCACCTTGCGCTGATGCGCAGTGTTGAAAAGCTGTACACCTACGCCCATCTGAAAAGCGATGAGGACAAAGCCGACCAGCACTACCTGGGCTATTACCAGCGGGCCATGAATCTTTATACCCGGGCAGCGGAACTGTCCAGCTTCATGACGCCGGAGATTCAGGCCGTGCCGGACGATGTCATGCAGGCTTATCTGGAGGCCGAGTCGCTGCAGGAATACCGATTTTACCTTGATAAGATACTGCGGTATAAACCGCATACGCTTGGCGAAACCGAAGAACAGATTCTTGCCATGAGCCGGGAAGTCAGCCAGGCCCCATCACAGGTGTTCGGTCAGCTGGATAACGTGGATTTGAGTTTCGGCACCATCACCGACGAGACCGGTACCGAAGTCGAATTGAGCCACGGCAATTTTACCACTTTCCTGATCAATCCCAATCGAGACATTCGCCAGCAGTCTTTCTTTCAATATTACCAGGCATACACGGATCATAAAAACACGCTGGCGGCCACTTTGACCTACACCAACAAAAGAGATCTTTTCTACGCCAGGGTGAGGGAATTCAAGAATTGCCGGATGGCCGGGTTGTTCACCGACAACGTACCGGAAAGTGTTTACGACAATTTAATCAAAACAGTGCGCAGCAATCTGGAGCCGCTTTTCAAATATTTCAGGTTCCGCAAGCAGGCCCTTGAACTTTCGGATCTTCACTTTTACGACACCTACGTGCCGATTGTGCAGGGTATCGATTTTCAGATGCCCTATGAAGAGGCAGTGGCAGTGGGCGTTCAGGCCATGGCACCGCTTGGGCAAGCGTACACGCAGACCCTAAACCACGGTCTGCTCGGCGGGTGGGTGGATCGCTATGAAAATCGGGGAAAAAGAAGCGGGGCCTATTCCTCCGGGTGTTTTGATTCACCGCCGTATATACTGCTGAATTATGAACAGAACAACCTCAACAGCCTGTACACGCTGCTGCACGAGGCCGGCCATTCCATGCATTCCTATTATTCCAAACAGCACCAGCCCTACGTTGATCATGATTACACGATCTTCGTGGCCGAAGTCGCCTCCACCTTCAACGAAGACCTGCTGAGCCGGTATCTGCTGCAATACTATGATGACAACCCCCGTATGAAAGCCTTGATCCTCAACCGAGAAATCGATAACATCCGGGCCACTCTTTTCAGGCAGACCATGTTTGCCGAATTCGAGCAGATCACGCATCGAATCGTCGAAGAAAACCAACCGTTGACACTGGATATTTTCACCGAAAAATACATGGCGCTGCTTCAGGCCTATTTCGGAGATACGATGGTCATCGATCCGGAACTGGCGTTGGAGTGCCTGAGAATTCCCCATTTTTACGCTGCGTTTTATGTTTATAAATACGCCACCGGTGTTTCCGCAGCGATTGCGCTTGCCGAAAAAGTGGTCCGTGAGGGCATCCCTGCCAGGGATGCGTACCTGGACTTTCTAAAACTCGGCGGAAGCAAGTTCCCTCTGGATGAGCTTCTCGAAGCCGGGGTGGACATGCGGTCCCCCGAGCCGATTCAGCTGGCGATTGCGCATTTCGAAAACCTGGTCGACCGCCTGATTGAGGAGTATGACCGGCTGAGATAGACCGAACTATTGAAGATTGAAGAATGAAGATTGAAGAATTGTGGAAGTCGCCTTGCTCCATCATATTTATGAAGGGTTTTTAAAAATGATCCGCCGGAGGCGGACCTTAATTCTTCAATCTTCAATCATCAATAGTCAATTCTAGCCTGTCCGGATACGGGTTCTGCAGTCATACAAAATTAGGGTCGCGCCGTGTTGCCTGTACATAGGCTTTGCTGATACGGGGTGAATGATGGTATATTTAGGTGAAAGTGTTGTCGGTTGAACGGACTCGATTTATCAATGTGAGGTGGGTCGCACAAAACCGCAATTTATTCGGGACTTGGGATGAGCAGCTCAGAAATCGTTTACAGGATTGTCAAGAGCGTCAAATGCCCCTGTTATGATGCGGGTGATGAATTTACGCTCTCGGGTAACGCCCTGCTGCTTGAGCTGGAGGATGAAAAGACCTTCATCACGACCGCCATGGTTAAACCACCCTCGGATAAAAAAACCTGTCGCATACTTGTCAGCGATCTTACCCGAGCGCTCATCGACCATGAAAGTATCGACAGGATTCCGTCCGATGAAATAAAATGCAGCGGATGTTCGGGTGTCATAAAAGCCGTGCCGCGCCCGGATTCTCACGCCGCCGCCGTACCGTCCAAGGCGCGTGGTCAAAATATCGATATCATTGTCGGTATGTTGAGCAATTTCTCGATTTTTCAATCCCTTGACCGGCAAGACCTTAAAAATATTGTCTCCTACCTGAAGTTGAAAAAATACCCCAAGGGTGCGATCATTTTGAAAAAGGGCGCACCGGCTCAGGACCTGTTTATCATCCTCTCGGGAATGGCCGATGTACTGGACGGTGAAGGTGTCCGTCTGTCCACTTTGAAAAAAGGTGATGTGTTCGGTGAGATGAGCCTGATCAGCGGTGAGCCTGTGGCTGCGACGATTAGAGTAGTGACGCCGGCGACTGTTATTTTTATCACAGGTCCGGACTTCAGGCAGGTTCTGAACAAATTTCCATCCGTTCAAATGTATCTGGCGCGTCTTTTGGTTCAGCGTTTGGCTAGGTCCAACCTGGTCAGAGCCGAAGAAATCGCTTCCGGAATGGTGGGCCGACTCTCAGAACTGCCGCCCCCCGAACTTGTCCAGATATTGAACTTAAACCAGAAGACCGGAAGGCTGGTACTGACGTTGCCGCAAGGTAAAGCGGAATTGGTTTTCCGCGATGGAGAACTGATTAAAGCCCAATACGGCAAAATAAACGGAAAAAAAGCGTTTTATGTAATTCTAAACGAAAAAGACGGGCGCTTTAAATTCCAGAACAAGCTGTCAAAAGCCGAAAAGCAAGCCAAGGTTATCGGCCCCTTTATGGAATTGCTGATGGATGGTGTGCGAAAAGCAGACGAGGCGAATTACACTATAGAAAAAAATCCGGGGCAGGCGCTGCTCTAGGCGACCGCTTATCCATATCTGCATCACAACCCTGCGTTCAGACGGTTTGTCTTCCCTGATTATCCATCATCCATTCTTGATTTTGACCATTTGGTACCTATTTATTGAAATCACATCATGTTTGCGAAGGAATTATCTAACAAAGTATTATCGCCACCCAGACACGAAGTTTAATTATTATAAACATTTATTGTTGTGTCTTGGTGCCTTCGTGGCTATTTATTCCGGTTTATCCGGGCTGGGCTTTCTCATATTTGAAATTTTGAATTAATGCTTATTTTTATGGAATTGGCCGTATGGGTGCGGTCTAGAACTGGCTCACTATATTTCCCCTGATTAGGGGGGAGCCTGCAAGCGGGCGAAAGGCTGTTGCGGGTTACGAGGTGCGAGTTGTTTTTTATCGCGTTGTCAGAAAAACGTTCTGTAATGAATCTCTAATCTACAGATCAGGGTACATATATGATCATCTATGACGAACAGCACAAATTCAGTCTACTCGAATACGGTATCCAGATTCCGGTTATGAACAGCCGGGCATCCAGAACCTTTGATAACCTGAGTAAGCATCCCGTATTGGGCAGCCGGTTAAATGACTGGTTTCGGAAAAAAGAAAACCATCGTCTGACCGTCGCTGATCTGGAGCGGGTGCACGATGGGTCATATGTAAAAAAGTTGTATTCGGATGAGCTTGAGGGCGAAATTATTAAAACCTTCGAACTGATCGACAGCCAGGGACACTATTATCGCTACGATCCGCAAAAAGCATCTCAGCCGTTGTCCCGTCTGTTTGACACGATTCTGGAAAGGGCCGCCGGTACATGGCAGTGCTGTAACGTGGCCCTTGAGAAAAGTTTCTGCTTTTATTGCGGTGGTGGGATGCATCATGCCCGGGAAAACACCGGTAACGGATTCTGTATCATAAATGATGTCGTTATCGCCATTCGCAAGCTGAAGTCGCAGCGCAGCATCAAATCCGCCTGGGTTATTGACGTTGACGCCCATAAAGGTGACGGCACGGCTGCTCTTACAGCCGATGATGATTCCATTATCACTCTCAGTGCTCACATGGCAAACGGTTGGCCTCTGGACGGTGCGGCCCGTGATGTCGAGGGCCGCTTGAATCCATCCTTTGTGCCCAGCAACATTGATGTGCCCGTTGCCAGGGGCGAAGACCATTTATACCTTGCAAAACTGGAGAAGGGTCTGCAAAAACTTGTGGAATTTCCGATACCGGATATTGCCGTGGTTCTGTTGGGCTCTGATCCCTACGAGAAGGATGTACTGCCCTCCACCGGTGACCTCAAACTATCGCTCGAGCAATTGATGCAGCGGGATCAGATGGTTTACAGCTTTTTGAAGCAAAGGGCAATTCCACAGGCCTATCTGATGGCCGGAGGCTACGGCGATCACTCCTGGGAAGTATACACCCAGTTTCTGCAATGGGCGCTGTTGGATCAATTGGACTTGCGCTAATCCGAGGTGCAGAGCAAATGATCGGCCCTGTGGGCCTTGAGGCGCTAAGATGTAAATTGGATCAATGATGCGGCCGGTTAGCCGGTTTGCCCGTTAGCCCGTTATGCCCTTAGGAGGTTCACTGGCCGAATCAAGATTTTGTATCCTGTATCTTGCATCTTGATTCCTGGCCGGCTCAATGGGCAAACCGGCTAACGGGCAAACGGGCTAACCGGCTCAACGGATAAACCCATGAAGAGCGTATTTGCAAAAACCATATATACCGGCAATTCGGTAAGACAAAATACTTTTCTGGTCTTCAGCGGGCGGAAAATTAACGGCCTTGCCACTTCCCGCAAGGGCGAGCTGATCGGCGAGTATGCCGTACTTACACCGGCGCTGATAGATGCTCACAGTCACATCGGCATGCACCGGTCCGGTGAACCTTCCGCTGAGGGAGAGGCCAATGACCACCTCGATTCCATCATGGCCCTGCCCGATGCGCTGGATTCGGTGCAGATGGATGATGCGGCCTTCAAAGATGCGATTGAAATGGGTGTGCTTTACTCGTGTATCGTCCCGGGCAGCGGAAACATCGTCGGTGGACAAGCAGCGGTTATCCGCAATTATGCCGCTGACAGCACCGGCGCCCTGGTCGCCCGGGCCGGCGTGAAAGCGGCGTTCGGCTATAACCCGAAATCAACCACAAGCTGGAAAGGTACACGCCCGTCGACACGAATGGGGGCGGCGGCTCTGCTGCGCAGCAAATTCGATGAAGTCCAGCAGAAGATCCGTAAACATAAGGCCGCAAAAGGCGCAAAGAAAAAAGAGATTACTTTTTCGCGTGAGGAAAACATATATCGGGATCTGCTGAGCGGCAAAGCCCGTCTGCGGGCCCACGTCCACAAAATCGATGATATTGCCGCCCTGCTGCGGCTGGTTGATGAATTCAAATTGAAAGTGACGATCGAACATGCCATGGATGTTCATCGCCCTGAAATATTTCGCGAGTTAAAAAAAAGAAAAATACCCGTCTTGTACGGTCCGGTTGACAGCTTTGCCTATAAGGTGGAACTTAAACATGAGAACTGGCGCAACATCGTGCATCTGGTTTCTTCGGGCGTTGAGTTCGGTCTGATGACCGATCACCCGGTGGTTCTGGCCCGTGGGCTCCTCCTGCAGACCCGCTGGTTCATGCGGGTCGGTTTCAGCCAGCGACAGGCGGTTGAACTGGTCACGCGCCAAAACGCAAAAATACTGGGTTTGACCAGGATTCTCGGTACCCTGGAAAAAGGCAAATGGGCTTCATTTGTGTGCTGGAACGGCGATCCGTTTAATATGGCCTCTTATCCTCTGGCTGTTTACGGGGAAGGGGCGCTGCTGTTCGAGGATCAGGGGTCGTAACAAAACCGGCAGTATTCGGAAATCGTGAATTCAGTCGAACATGTTTAAAAAAAGCCAAGCATTATGCGGCCTTCTATCTACTTTCCACGATCAACGTCACCGGTCCGTCATTGATCAGAGATACGGCCATCATGGCACGAAATTGCCCGGTGGCAACAGTTATACCTTTGCGGCGTACTTCCTCGACAAAGTATTCATACAGGGTATTGGCTTGCTCCGGACCGGCGGCGTCAACAAACGAAGGGCGCCGCCCCTTGCGACAATCGCCATAAAGCGTGAACTGTGACACGACCAGCATCTCACCGCCGATTTCCAGCAATGATCGATTCATCCTGCCGGCATCATCTTCAAATATTCTCAGGTTGGCGATTTTTTGCGCCAGATAATCGGCTTCAGCGGTCGTGTCCTGCTTATTTACTCCCAGAAGAACCAGCAGACCGGGTCCGATTTTACCGGTGATGTTGCCATCGACCGTGACGGAACTCTCTGTTACTCGTTGAACGACTGCACGCATGGGTTGAAATTGTCGAACTTGTTTGATTGGTTTAATTTGTTTAATTGGTTCTATTTGTTTAATTGGTTTTTTTAGTTTAACTTGTTTGATTGGTTAAGCAGTGTTCTCGGATTCTACATCAATCGAAACTGTGTCCTCTTGTTCTGCATTAACTAGTTTCCAATTCAGAATGTAAATTTTTCGCAAGGTCAAGGAAATCAAAAAATTGCGCGGAGGCATACTAAAGTATGCCGCACAAGCAATTCTGAAGATTGACGCAGAAATTGCGCAAAAAGGCCATTTCTGAATGGAAACTATTATCGTTTCGACGACCTACCCAGCACATCCGCAAACGGGTTGTGAAAAGGTGATTTGCGCGGTTTCACTTTTTCCGGCTTGCTCTTTTTATGCGGCTTGGCCGCCTTTTTTTTCAGTCGCCGGCCCGGTTGTGATTTCATTGACAGTGAAATCCGGTTTCGCTCAAGGTCGACCTGGAGTATCGTGACCGCTACTTTCTGCTGCACCTTGACAACATTGGATGGATCTTTCACGTACCTGTCGCTCAGTTCACTGATATGCACCAGACCATCCTGGTGGACGCCGATGTCAACGAACGCCCCGAACGCGGTAACATTGGTGACGATACCCGGCAGCTTCATACCGGATCGAAGATCCGATAATTTATCAATTCCGCTGGTAAATTCCATCGACTCGAAATCCCGGCGAGGATCGCGTCCGGGTTTTGCCAGTTCGCTCATGATGTCCTTAAGGGTCGGCAGGCCGATTTGATCCGTGACGTATTCCGTAATTTTTATCTTATCCCTGAGGGAAGCGTTTTTTATCAGATCGGCAACGGTACAGTCCAGATTCCGGGCCATGGCTTGAACGATCGGGTAGCTTTCGGGATGGACGGCGCTTGCGTCAAGAGGATTGGTTCCGGCATGAATTCTCAAGAATCCAATCGACTGCTCGAAAGCCTTGGGGCCGAGCCGGGTGACGTTTTTTAATTCTTCCCGGGTTCTAAATGAGCCTTTTTCGTTGCGATAGGCGACAATATTGCGGGCCAGCTGCGGGCCCAATCCTGAAACGTAGGTCAACAGTTCAGCACTGGCGCGATTCACATCCACCCCCACGGCATTGACGCAGCTCACGACCACATCGTCCAGGGCCTGTTTCAGGGCGGATTGGTCCACATCGTGTTGATACTGACCGACACCGATGGATTTTGGATCTATTTTTACGAGTTCTGCCAGCGGGTCCATCAGGCGTCTGGCAATAGATATCGCACCGCGAACCGTCAGATCAAGATCCGGGAATTCCTGGCGGGCAGCTGCGGAGGCTGAATAGACAGAGGCGCCGCTTTCATTTACGAGAATCACGGGGATATGCTGTAAGGCTTCGATACGCCGAACAAAGGCTTCGGTTTCCCGGCCGGCTGTTCCGTTGCCCACGGCCACCGCCTCAATTTCAAATTTGTTACACATCATTTCGATGGTGGCGGCTGCTTGCTGATCGCGTTTAGGGCCCATATGCGGGTATATGGTCTCATGATTCAGAAGTTTACCCTGGCGGTCCAGGCATGCGACTTTGCAGCCGGTGCGGAATCCGGGATCAATCCCCATTACACGCTTGGCACCCAGGGGCGGTGCCAGCAGAAGCTGGCGCAGGTTGCGTGCGAACACCTTGATCGCCTTCTGGTCGGCCGCTTGTTTGGAGACCAGGCGTATTTCGGTTTCCATGGAACGCGACAGCAACCGCTTATAGCAGTCGTGCACGGCCAGTCTTACCTGAGCCGATTCCGAACCTGCTGCCTGGGCGAATAGATTTTCGAGAAGTCCGACGGCTTCATCTTCCGCCGGGGCAATGGTTAGGTTGAGGATGTCCTCTTTTTCACCGCGCCGCATGGCTAAAATGCGATGTGACGGTGCCGTGGCTACCGGTTCATTCCATTCGTAATAAGCCTTGTATTTGACCCCCGTTGATTCCATTCCGGCGGCCACTTTGCTTGTTATCAGCGCCTTGCGCAGATAGAGATTACGCATCTGCTGCCGCGCCTGTTGATCTTCATTGATCATCTCGGCCAAAATGTGCCGGGCGCCTTCGAGAGCCTGCTCTTCGGATTCCACGCCGTTTTCAGGATCGACATAATCAGCAGCCATAACCAGCGGGTCACGGCCTTTTTGTTCCAAGATTTGCAGGGCCAGGGGTTCCAGGCCTTTTTCCCGCGCAATTGTGGCTTTGGTTCTGCGTTTGGGGCGATAGGGCAGGTAAAGATCCTCCAATACCGCCAGACTCTGGGCAGCCTGCACTTTTTCTTTGAGCGCGTCCGTAAGATGGCCGTGTTCTGCGAGAGATTTCAGGATCGCTGCCCGGCGTGCTTCAAGTTCTTCAAGCTGGCTGAGTCTGTCTCTTATCGTAGTGATGGCAACCTCATCAAGGCTTCCGGTTGCTTCCTTGCGATAGCGCGCGATAAACGGGATGGTGGCCCCATCCGTGAGAAGGTCGGCCGTTGCCTGAACCTGGAATTTCTGCAGGTCCAGTTCGGCTGCAATGACGTCAATATGTTCCGGATTCAGCATATCTTATTCCCAAGACTCCTAATGCATGTACTCTTAAAATGTCAAAATTCGATTCTTTTTTGGCATTTTTAAGGATAACAGGCCTATTTTTTATAATGTTTTTACCTGAAAATGCCGAAAGTATGAGTTGGATAGTATTGGACTCGTCTGCCATAGCAGATCGTTTCTTTAATTCTGTTGCAATAGCTGTGGGAGCAGACTTTGACGAGCTCAGTCGAGTCGAAGGCGCTCCCACCAATGAGGAATCTGAAACAACAATCTGGAAACAATCTACTAGGCAATGGTAAACGTCTGGCACCTATATGAAAGTGCTCGGTGAAAGTCAAGCGAAAGCGTTATTTGCTTGATGGTTTTATCATATTATTATATAATTTTAATATCTTATACCTAACGAAGCCGGACGTCGCTGATTGATCCTGGACACGGTCAGATCGACAGTGCTTTAGCACATGCATTTAAAAATACGATGACATAATTCTTTCAAATGAAAAGTTTGAGGTGACTAAAGTGAACTAATCCGCCAAAATACAAGGCGGACAAGCGTGACTAAAGTTGTGGAATTCTGTCGATTTTATACAAAAAGATGAAGTGGAGTGATACCGTAATCCGCGACAGATTGAGGTATTCTATCTTTATTATAATTAGACCACGCTGAAAGCGGAGTCCATAACTTTAGTTCACTTATAACTTTCAACTTTAGTCACTTTTAAGTTTAGCTTCCGTAGATTTCATTAAAAAAATACGTCATCGAATTTACGAAATAGACCACTTAGCGATACCGGGGAGCAGCCGTTGAAACACAGGAATTTATATTACAAACTGAACATCATATTCAGCCTTTTTTTCCTGTTTCCGGTCATCGGGTTTCTTTACTTCATCTATGCCCATGACATGATGTCCAACCGGTATGTCCCGCTGTATCTGATCGGGGTACTTGTTTTCTCATTGTTCGGCTTCATCGTACTAAGAAATATATTCGATAAGATCGCCGAAATTTCCGATACAATTTCCCAGAACCCGGTTACCGATGTCACTGAAGATTTAGTACCGACCAATGCGGATGAGCTGCAGAACATTGTGGAAACCTATAACGCCATTCAGGAGCAGTTCAGCAGCACCTCCACTCAGCTAGAGAAAAAAGATTCTGAAATCTCCATTCTCAAAGAACTGTCCGAGTTGTGTTACGTAACATTTGATCCGGAGGAAATTTTATATGTGACCCTGGAGCGCTCTTTGATGCTGACCGGATCAAATCTTGGTTCGATTCTGACTCTTGAAACTAAAAAGCGTAAGGAATTTGTGGTGAAAGCCAGCGTGGGGCTGGGTGAATTGGTCAAGCTCGGGGATCGAATCGATTTTGAGACCAGCATTGCCAAATACGCGGTCATTAACAAATCCCCGCTGGTCGTTAAAGATATTGAAAAGGACCGGCGTTTCGGAAGGGCCAACCTGCCGCATTACGGTACAAAATCCTTTGTCTGCATGCCGATTAAAACCAGCAAGGACATTATCGGCGTGTTGACGCTTTCCCGTAAGGATGAAACAAAAACTTATTCCCAAGAGGACATCGAGGCCCTCACGCCCCTGTTGAGTAATGCCGCGTTTACTTACGAAAATCTTCGCCTGATAAAAGAAAACGAACGGGATGCTCTCCAGCTGCGGTCAATCGAAAAAATATTCAAAATTATCAATTCCAGTTTCAGGGATAGAGAACTTTTGCAGGCCGTGCTCAGTGAAATTCGCGGGGTTGTTCCTTACGATATCGCGCTTGTTATGTCCAACAACGGACAAAAGTTGGGCCAACTGACGGTGTTTGAATTACTGGCCCAGGGACCGACGAATATCACTAAAGGCGTATGCTTTACATACAAAGGCACGATTATCGATAAAGTCCTCAAACAGGAGACAACCGTTCTGATAAATGATACCCAAGTGCTGCTGGACAAGATCGAAAAGGGCAGTCCGGGGGCCGGTCCCAGTGAATTCGAAAAGGAGTTGTTGATCGCCGATGGCCGCAAAAGCTGTTTGCTGACTCCCCTGCGCACCGACGGCATCGTAACCGGGTTATTGGCTTTTTCAGCCAAGTCATCGGGATTATTCGATGGTATGCAAAACCTCATGGAATGGATTGCAAACGGTTTGTCGATTGCCATAGAGCGCAACCGGCTGTCTGCCGCCGCTCTCAAGCGAAAGCAGGAACTGGAAACCATCAAACAAATCGGCGGTGCCCTGGCTTCATCGACGTTTGATACCAAACAAGTCCTCAAGTACACAATGGACATGGTCCGGATTCTTATGAACGTAGAAGCCGGTTCACTGCTGTTTCTCGAAAACCGGGAACTGGAACTGGCCGTCGCCTTTAATACCAGACTGAAGTCGATGAAAAAATTTCGTCTCAAAATAGGGCAGGGTATCGCCGGATACGTTGCCGCAAGAGGCGAGTCGATCATTGTCAATGATACCCAGAAATCACCCCATTTTTTCACCGGCGTAGACAAATATACGGGTTTTACAACCCGGTCGGTGTTGTGTGTGCCGATGATCACCCAGGGCAAAGTGATTGGCGTGGTCGAAGTGCTCAACAAAATTAACGGGGATTTTACCCTAAATGACGAAGATATTCTGCAGTCGATCGCCGCCTCTGTAAGCATCGCCATTGAAAATGCCCGGTTGTACAAAGAAACCGTATCCATGGCCGAGCACGAACGCAGCGTGCGCCGAATGTTTCAACAATTTGTGCCCAAAGAGGTGCTGGATACGATTATACAGGGCGAACAAACCGTTACCACGGAGGTGGACACGATTAAAACCGTTACGCTGCTAAATATTGACATCCGGGGCTTTACAGAGCTGGCCATGGAAATGGGCCCCCAAAAGACCGTATCGCTGCTGAACAAATTCTTTTCCGTCATGGGAGGTATCGTATTCAAACATAACGGCATCGTCGATAAATATCTCGGCGACGGCTTTCTGGCCGTTTTCGGCGCACCGGCTTCCAGCATCAGCGATGCAGACAACGCTGCCGCCGCGGCCCTGGAAATGAAAAAAGCCATCGGCACCGTAAACAAAGCTTTTCGGAAAGAGCTGGGCCTGACCTTGAATATCGGTATCAGTGTTCACACGGGGGATGTGGTTGTCGGAAATATCGGTTTTTCAAAAAAAATGGACTATACGGTGATCGGCGATGCCGTTAATACGGTGTTCAGGCTTCAAGAACTCACCAAATCCTTCCCGGACGGTATCATCATCGGCGAAACCACCTGCCGCACTGCCCAGAACCGCTTTAAGGTGCGCGATATTAA
>Ga0126332_10000198_pt1 | contig 24324 bp, 28 predicted proteins | sample InaspJWI42metaG_FD_94482 | JGI IMG/M metagenome (GOLD analysis project Ga0126332, IMG submission 94482) | Marine gutless worms symbiont microbial communities from Oahu, Hawaii - Inanidrilus sp. 2 OAHU.JWI-42 metaG | ecosystem: Host-associated > Annelida > Digestive system > Unclassified...
TGAAAACGGCATTTACAGCATTCCCCTGATGGTTATGGCCACCTACATCTTCTTGTTCATCCTTTTCGGGGCCATCCTCGTACGTTCAGGGGCCGGTCGATTTTTCATCAACGTCGCCCTGGCCCTTACCGGGAGCAAAGTGGGGGGGCCGGCCAAGGCTTCGGTGGTCAGCTCATGCCTGATGGCTTCGGTTTCGGGCTCTGCCGTGGCCAACGTGGTCACTACCGGAAGCTTTACCATTCCGCTGATGAAACGGATCGGCTACCGGGACTATTTTGCCGGCGCGGTGGAAGCCTGCGCCTCTTCCGGGGGCCAGATCATGCCGCCCGTGATGGGGGCGGCGGCCTTCGTGATCGCCGAATTTCTCAACATGCCTTACCTGAAAGTGGCCGTAGCCGGTATATTCCCGGCGCTAATCTATTTTTTTTCTATTTTCGTAATGGTTCACTTCGAGGCTCGCAAACGCAACCTGGCGACGATCTCAGCCGCCGAGCTGCCCAACTTCAAGCAGGAAGTCAAGCAGGGAGGGCACCTGTTTCTCTCCATTATCGTCATTATCGCATTGTTGATCATTGGTTATACGCCCATGTTCGCCGCTTTCTGGGCCATCTTGTCGATTCTGGTGTTAAGCTCCCTGCGCCGGGAAACCCGCATGAGCCCTGTCGATCTTCTCAGCGCCCTCGAAGAGGGGGCCCGGATGGCAGTCTCGGTTTCCGTCGCCTGCGCGGCAGCGGGGATTATTATCGGCTGTGTTTTCGTATCCGGCCTGGGTCTGAAATTCACCAATCTCATTGTCACTATTGCCGGGGGCATCCTGCCCATCGCTCTGGTTTTAACCATGATTGCATCCTTGATCCTGGGCATGGGGTTGACCACAACAGCCGTGTATATCACCCTGGCAGCCCTGGTGATACCGGCTCTGACCAAGATGGGCGTTGAACCCGTCGCCGCCCATTTTTTTGCCTTCTACTACGGGTTGGTTTCGGCCATCACGCCGCCGGTTGCGCTGGCATCTTTTGCCGCGGCAGGCATCTCCGGTTCCAACCCCATGCAGACCGGATTCCACTCTCTGCGGCTGGGTATTGCCAAGTATATACTGCCTTTTGTTTTCGTATATGCGCCGGGAATGGTCTTTGTCGGCAGCTGGCACGAAATTACCCTTGGCATTCTCGGCGGATTTGCCGGGATTTACGCCCTTACCGTCACTACCGAAGGGTGGTGTATTTCAAAGGTCGGCTGGCCGGTTCGAATTCTTATGGCTTGCTGTGCCCTGCTGTTTTTTGTACCCGGCCTGAAGGTGGCATTTTCCAGTCTCGACCTTAACCTGCCATTCTGGCTTACCCATCTTCTGGCCTGGATGCTGCTGATCGGCTTTACCCTCACTCACCGCGCAAAGCATCGCAAATCCGGAAAGGAGGCGCCGGCATGAGTCAGCAGCGCATATTTCAGTGGCTGCTATTAGCCGCAACGGCGGCCCTGTTGATGTTCTTGAAACGGCTTCATATAGGCGTCACCCATTATAACGTTTTTTTATTGATCCTGGTTGGATGGTGCCTGGGGCTTGTGATTGTCTTTCGGGTGCTGACCACCGGTCGTCGTACCGATTACTGAGGTTTTCTCTAAACAAACCCATACGCTTATAGATGTCGGACGCAATTCCACCCGGCGGTTTTCGGTACCGGAAATGCGCTGGAATTATCGGTTAGAATGTTCAATTCCTGCATCGCTGTCAGCGGGCAGCAAAGGCCCGACTTGAGCGGATTTGCTTTTCGTTCTCTAGGACAAAGGAAACATTTGGCATGTTCGTGAATATGGGCCGCATATTTCAGCAGACTGCTTTGCAGTTTGCTGCCCGTCCTGCCGTGATTAACATCGAACGGGGCCGTCGCTTTACTTACGCCCGGATGCACGAGCTCACCAACCGCCTGAGCAACGCCCTGAAGCATCGTTTCGGTCTCGGGCAAGGCGATTTCTACGCCACAATTCTGGATAACGACAACATGGCCCTGTTTCACCCCTGGATGTTGAAAAGCCCGGTGGGAGCAGTCTGGATCGATGTGCGCGATTCAATCGGCGAGCAGTTAAGCCGGATTGACTATGTTCAGCCCAAGCTCGTATTTTCCGAAGCAAGGCTGCTGCCCCAGCTTTACGAGCTTCTACAAGAGCGTGAGATTCGCCTGGTGACCATGGACCGGCCTAAAAAAAGCCGGCCCGGTGTATCCTATTTCTGGGATGTGGTTGAACAGGCCGCAGCGGCAGAGGTTGACGAAGAGTTTGCAGCCGACAATGCCGCCGAGCATATCAGTGTACTGCGCTTCAGCGGTGGTACCACCGGCCGGGCTAAATGCGCCAAGTACACGCTTTTCAACCTTTGGACCTGGGGTTGCAACCCGGCGCATTATTATGAAACCTTTCCTTTTGAGCATCCACGGGCGCTGCTGTTTTCGCCGCTGCATCATGCTGCTTCCGGATCGGTTGTCATCCCGGTGCACATCAAAGGCGGTACGGTCATCACTCTCAACCGGGCCGAACCGGAATTTGTCGGCAGGACCATTGAAAAACAGAAAGTAGCTATGATCTATGCGGTGCCGACGGTGCTCTACCGAATATTGGAAATGAATCTGGCCCGCAAGTACGACTTGAGCAGCCTGAAGACGATCCGTTACGGTGGGGCACCCATCTCGCCTTCAAAGTTGGAAATACTTCTGGAGCTCTTCGGACAGATTTTCGTTCAGGGATACGGATCCACCGAGTGCTGGCCGTCGATTACCATTCTGGGCAGAAAAGACCACGACACCAAAACTCAGGAGCAGATCCAGAAGCTGTATTCAGTGGGGCGGCCCCTGCCCGGACAGGAGGTTATCATCTGCGATGAAGGCGGCCAACCGCTGCCGACGAGTCAGCACGGGGAGCTGTGGGTCCGGGGGCCTAACACCATCGAAGGGTATTACAAAGCCCCCGGGCTGACGGAAGAAAATTTTTCCGCCAGCGGTTTCTGGAAATCCGGCGACATCGGCTATATGGATGACAATGGCTATGTCTATCTGGTTGACCGTAGGCAGGATATAATCATCACCGGCGGTTACAATGTCTATGCCATCGAAGTGGAAAACTGCCTGAACAGGCATCCTGCGGTGCAGAATTCGGCGGTGGTGGGCATTCCGCATGAAATCTGGGGTGAGCAGGTCTGTGCCATGGTGATACTTGCCCGTGGTTGTAAGGCATCTGCCCAGGAGCTGATCGACCACTGCAAAGGCCATATGGCCCGCTATAAGGCGCCTGGAAAAATCGAGATTACCGATCAGCTACCCCTGAGCCCGGCAGGCAAGGTGCTGCGCCGTGAAGTTCGCCGAATGCTCACGGGCAGCTGAAATTAATACGGAACGATATTTTGAAGAGTGCTATAATCAGCGGCAGGAACGATCCAGTTTGAGGATTTCCATCAGCATTTTGTCCCGCCAGTTTTTTATTTTTTCCAGAGAGTTTTGGCGTACAATTGCCATCTCATTCACGCTTTTAACCAAGGTATCCTGCATCAGGGGCGAGATGGCGTCCCAGGTGGCCATCGATTCCCATCGCAGACGATAGGACTCTGAATAATTTTCCACAAAGCTCTGGATGCCGTCCCCTGCCAGGTAAGCCCGCAAAAAGGGGCCGATGAAGGGATCCCGCATTCCCATTCCCGTGCAGAAAGCCGTGTCGACTTCTTGCGCACTGGCGACGCCGCTTGCCACCAGATCAATGGCCTCGCGCAGGACGGCGGCCTGGAGCCGGTTGACTATGTAGCCGGACACCTCTTTTTTGAGCCGTACCGGGATTTTACCAAGTGTCTCCATCAGATTGCAGGTTAACTGAACTGTCTGCAGGGATGTTTGTCCGCCGCCGACGATCTCAACCAGGGGCAAAAGATGAACGGGAAGAAACGGGTGGGCCAGCACGCAGCGCTGTGGTCTAGCGACAACTGTTTGAATTTCACTCATCAACAGCCCGGAACTGCTGCTGGCAAGGATCGTGTCAGACGGGGCCAGGGCATCCATCTGCTTGAATACTTTCTTTTTTGCCGCATAATCATCAAAAACAGATTCCTGAATGTAATCGGCGCCCTTTACTGCCTCGGCCAAATCCGTGGTGGTAAGGATGCGCTTTGCAGCCCAGGTAGCCTCTCCTTTTTGAAGCCGGTCGTTGTCTTCCATGAATTTCAAGTTTAAAGCCACCTGTTCGGTGGCGCTTTGCAGTCTATCTTCGCTCAGATCCTGCATTACGACCCCATATCCCTTGGCGGCAAACAGCGTGGCCCATCCCTGCCCGATAAGTCCGGAACCGATGCAGACCACCTTTTTAATATCATTGTGCATGTTCCCAATTCCTTTATTTAATTTTTCTAAGGAATTCACGGTCACTCTTATTTAATCTTTTAACCACCAGGTCGTAAGACTCGTCAATCATTTTCCTTACTTCGGCATCGGGTATGGATCCGTCCAGGACAACGGTGTTCCAGTGTTTTTTGTTCATGTGATATCCGGGCTTAACCGCGTGAAATGCGTTGCGCAGATGCAGGGCCAACTCCGGATCGCATTTGAGATTGATCCGCAGGGGATCGTCATCCAGTCCGATCAAGGCAAACATTTTACCCATAACTTTAAAAACCATCACCCTCGGGCCAAAGGGAAATTCTTCAGAGGCGCCCTTTTTGCTTCCCAGGTATTTTCGCAATTTGTTGAATGTCAAAGTGTGTTTCCGGTTGGGCCCGTTGGGCCGGTTGAGCCCGTTAGGCCGGTTTTGCCCGTCGAGCCGGCTGAACACTGTTTTATAAAATTACGATGTGAATTCCCGCTTTGCGGGATTGAGCCCGTTTGGCCGGTTTGCCGGATTGCCCTCATCCAGCTGTTACCATCCAACCGTTTAAACCTGATATTATTGGGGCGATTTTCAATCGATTACTCTCGTGATCTGTGTGCAAGCGTGGGATTTTAAACGATAGCGATCTTTTTCAAATGCCCTTCTTGTTGTTTCTGCAGCGTTGGCTTATCGGCTGACCATGGGAATACACAAACAGAAACACGACAAACAGGAAAACCGACACGACCCCAATAAGGAATCAAATTGCGGCTGGCGGTATTCATCGATCGATGGATTGCAGGCGGAAAGATCGTAACTGATTTGACGCTAGATTTATCCGGATTGGATCGCAGGTCGGCTGCAAGCCCGATTATTTGCCTGCGGCAACTCTGCGTGCGGCAAACAGGTTGTAGAGCCACGCAAAAACAGCACCGCCGATGAGACCGTCTGCAAAAGCCCAGATCAGGCCGATGATACTGCCCAGCGGTGAGATACGGTAGCCCTTGTAGAGCCGGCCGATCAATGTGACATCACCGGTGACGCCTTCAAAAGCGATTATCCACCAGGTCAACAAAAACAGACCGGCTCCCCAGATGACTCCGCAGGTGAGAGCGAACGCTTTTACGTCGAGTTTCATTTTTTTCTCCTTTCTTGCGTCGCTGCCGATTGCGCTGCGGCCATCACATCTTTGAGCGGGACATCGCACTCTACAGCCAGGCGCTTGCAGTCCTCATATTCCGGTGCGATATTAATGATTTTATCCCCTGCTCGGGCCACCTTGATGCGAACGGCTCCGTACGGTGTTCGGATATCCTCGATGGCCCTCTGGGCCTTTATCCGGTTGTCTATCCGCCAGCGCAACCCGATCGTGGTGGTCTCGCGCATGAGCATATCCGACACTTCGTCCACCATATCCGGCGGGCAGATAACCGTAACCAGTGTGCCGGGTCGATTCTTTTTCATCTGGACCCGCGTGAGAAAAACATCCAGGACACCCAATTGGAGCAAACGCTGGATGAGGTGATCGTAAATCTGCGGTGTCATATCGTCGATATTGGTTTCGATTACAGCCGCTTGCTCCATATCGTATTCAGCAACCACATGAGCGGCTTCGCCAATTACCAACCGCAGCAAATTGGGGATAGACGGCTCGGTGGTACCTGCGCCGTATCCTATCGTTCCAATCTTCATGGCAGGCATCGGTCCGAAGTCGGACGCAAGGGTCGTCAGGATGGCAGCACCGGTGGGTGTCAGCAGTTCCCCGGCAACGCCGGTCGAATAGACCGGCAACCCTTTGATCAATTCGGCCGTCGCCGGTGCGGGCACCGGCAGAGTTCCGTGAGCACATTCCACCGTGCCGGTGCCCACGTGCAGGGGCGAGCAGAATACGGCCTCGATTTTCAGCAGCTGCAGTCCGCTGACGGCCCCGACCACATCAATGATTGCATCGACCGCCCCTACTTCGTGGAAGTGGATGTTCTCAATGTTCGTGCGGTGAACCTTGGCTTCAGCCTCGGCCAGTCGGGTGAAGATATGAATGGATTTTTGCTGTACGGATGGTGTCAGGTCGCTTTTCTCGATAATTTCCCGGATATCGGACAGATGCCTATGATGGTGGTGATGGTGGTCTTGATCGACAGCGACCAGTACCTGACTGCCCCCAATACCTTTTTTGATCACCGCCTGCACCTGAAGGTCGTAATGGGTCAGGTGAAGCCCGGCCAGTTGCGCTTTCAGCGCATCCGGCGCCAATCCGGCATCCACAAGGGCGCCGAGAATCATATCACCGCTGGCACCGGCAAAGCAGTCGAAATAAGCGATTCGCATGGTTTAACTCCCATTATCATGGTTGAATTCTGAACTAATTCCGGATCCGTCTTTGGCGGATAATCATAAATGGGTTTGTGCTAACCACAAAGACACAAAGGACACAAAGAAAGCGAACAAACAAGAAAGCCTTTGTGTCCTTCGTGTCTTTGTGGTTAAAAAAATCGGGCACTATTTCCAGGTTTTACAATCTATATGAATTCCGAATCCCTATACTTTCTTCTCCTCACTCAGTGTTCGGTTCAGACTCCCCATCGAATATCCTTCCAAATCGAGTGCCACGTACTGAAAACCCAGGGTCTTGAAATATGCGACGATTTTTTTTCGAAGCGACGCTTCCATATATTGGGGGATATCCTGCGGGTCGATCTCCAGCCGGGCAATCTGTCCATGATGCCTGACCCGTAGCTGGGCGGAAAACCCCAGGGCTCGGAGGTATTCTTCACCAGCATCGACCTGTTGGAGCTTTTCCGGCGTAATCGGGCTGTGATAGGGAATTCTGGATGCCAGACAGGCAAAGGACGGTTTGTTCCAGGTGTCAAGTCCGAGCGTTTTTGATAGGCGACGTATTTCAGCTTTGTTCAAACCGGCCTCGGCCAGCGGACTGCGGACTCCCAATTCCTCTACGGCCTGAATACCGGGTCGATAGTCACTGTGGTCATCGCGATTGACGCCATCGAGCACATAGCGGCATCGCTCCTGTTCGGCCAATTGCAGCAAGTCCGCAAAGCGTTCTTTTTTACAGATATAACATTTGTTTTCAGGATTCTTTACAAATTCGGAGAGCGCCAGTTCATGGGTCTCCACCTGCACATGTTTTACCCCTATCGTCTCGGCCAATCGGACGGCATCCTTGCGCTCGTGATTCGGGGTGGTTGCCGAAAGCGCAGTCACCGCCGTGACATCATTTCCAAGAACATCCTCGGCCACTTTCAGCAGCAAGGTGCTGTCTACACCGCCTGAAAATGCGATCAGCACGCGGCCCATGTCGTTCAGGATCGATTGTAAGCAGCTAAATTTTGTCTCGAGTGTGTCCTGTGTTTCCGGCATCTCCAGCTCCTGCTATGATTCGTATTTTTATTCGCCTTCGCCTGAATACCCTGTAGCTTGCTAAAGGGATGAAATGCATGGCGACCCGCCGAAGCTCATTAGAGCGAAGGCGGGTTAGGCTATGGCGAATTCCGCTTTGATACCCCGTCCGCCAGAGGCGGACTGCGGGGAGCTTCATTTTTTGCTTGCCGGTCTCCGGTTGTCCGCGATTCGATATAGTATATGTAAACCCTGCACTTCCGATGTGGCTTTCTGGATTTTCAAATTTCCTCTGTCATTCTATCCATTATCTATCCTCTGGGCATTTGCTTTCAGTTTGATCATCCATCGAAGTATTGTTGTCGATATTAAAAGGTAATAAATTACCTGAATAAAAACAACCACAGCGGCAGCTAAAAAAACATTCAGTTTTCCGGGGATAAACCAATTCTCACAATATTGAATAAACACCGGGGCAGGGTAAAAGAGCGTGGCGGTAAATTGCAGCCATTCCGGCCCATGACGGCCGACATTCATGAGCAACACGCCGAAGGCAGTACCGATTGTTCCAATGACAAGTGTTCGCATTATTCAACGTCTCGGAATTTCTACAACCTGTTAGAATTATAGTGTTTTTTGTGGCCGTCCGTGTTGGTAAGCCACATGGAATGTTGGAATAATGGAATGTTGGAATACTGGGTATGAAAAGCGGAAAAAGATCTTTTCTACAAAAATGTTGAATCTAACCTTTATGATGATAGCCGTCAGATATCCATATTCTGCATTTGCCCTAAAAAATACGCCAATGTTACGAGAATATCAATACAATTTTGTGAGTTTTGATTCTTTTTTCTTTAGACCCATCATACCATTACACCAGAACCCATGATTCCACTATTCCAGCATTCCAACATTCTCCGCCTCCGGCGGATGAGCGAAGCGAACTAAGTTCGTTACTCTTATTTTCGAGATAGCGTTTATCTTTAAGTATTGCATATTTAAAGGGCTGCCGCAAACTTTACTTTCTCATGTCGCGTGTGATTAGAAAGTATATCGTCCAGCTATTTTTTGTGTCTTGGTGCCTTTGTAGCTACTCTTTCCGGTTTATCCGGGTTGGGTTCTACAAGGCATACGCTGTGCCCCAACCGTTATTGCAGGTATTCAAAGCGTTTTCGATAGCGTATTAGTAAATACAGAAAAAACGGTCCGCCCATCAATGAGGTCAGAATGCCGACCCTCAGATCGACTTTGACGACCAGACGGACGAAGAGATCGGCGTAAACTACGAAAGCCGCGCCCAGAAGACCCGCCAGGGGAATCAGCTTTCGATTGTCCGGTCCGATAAGGCCTCTGACGATATGCGGGGCAATGAGTCCGACAAACCCGATTATACCCGCAACCGCGATGGCACCACCGGTTTGAAGCGCCGCAAAAAAAAGCAGTGCATTGCGTGCCAGTCGAATATTGACACCCAGATTTAGCGCGGTTTCATCGTCAATCATCAGGATATTCAGGTCTTTTACGAAAATAAATGTTCCGCCCAGAGCCAGAACGGTTGTCGGTAAAACGATATGGACGTGTTCCCAGGCGCGGTTATTCAGATCGCCCATAAGCCAGGTGACGATCACGCGTCCCACGTCAAATTCGCTTGTTCCCAGGGTAACAATAAAGGAGGTCAAAGCCCCGAAGATCAAGTTAAGGGCGATGCCGGCCAGCAGCAGGGTTGAAACAGAGGTTTGGGTACTCGAGCCGGCAATAGCAAATACCAGCACCAGCGTCATTATAGAACATGCAACGGCCGCGATCGGAAGGGCAAATAAAAACCGGGCGGCCAGTCCCGTATAAATTGCAAAAACGGCCCCCAGGGCCGCTCCTGAACTGATTCCGATGACACCCGGACTTGCCATGGGGTTTTTAAATATTGCCTGCATGATGCATCCGGCAGCTCCCAGAGAAAAACCGACGAGAAATGCGACAATAAACCGCGGCATCCGTCCATCCCAGACGATGGCCGATTCGACGGCCGCCACCCGATTGGTGAAAAACCCCGCTTTCGAAAATACTATTCGGATGATCTGATTCGTTTCAATTTCCCACGAGCCATAAGAGATCGTTAGAAAGGCCCCTGAAAACAGCATGACCACCAGCACTACAAGCAGAATAAAATCTTTTCTGAAAATCAGACTAAAAGGCATTTTCATAAACGATACCGGCAAGCAGGTTAGCGCTTAAGATCATATACTGGGATCCGGCTGTAAGATAGACGTTGGGGACTGCATAGATTCTGTTATTTTTAACCGCGCGGGCATGAGCCAGGATACGGCGGGCCTTCAACTGCTTTTTGAGATGATTTCCGGCCGGTACAATTATTATTTCAGGATCCCATTTGAGCAGGGTTTCATCGTCGACCCGGCTCCAGGATGCGATGCCTTCCCTGGTACCCACATTGACCACCTGGATCATACGGCAGATCGAATTGAAGTTTGAAATTTTCCCGGGGACATACCCCCCGACATCGTAAAATAGAATTTGTCTGGGGCGATCGGTTACGGGTATTTTGGCCTGGATTGCTTGCATTTTTAGATCCATTATTCGGACCAATTCCGCTGCATTGCCCACTTCTCCGATAATTTCGCCAATGGTCAAAACTTGTTTTTTTATGGATTCGATCGTTCCAAAATGGCCGAGATCCAGATACGCAATTCCGGCCTGTTCCAATTTTTTCTTAAACGCCGCCTCTGAGAAAAATACCGTAAAGATCAAATCGGGCTGATAACCAATGATCCGTTCGGTTTGTTTGGAAGTGTAAACAGGATGCCTTTCTTTTACCTGATCCGCAATAAAGCAGTACCTTGGGTTGGCGGAAAGTTCGTTGTAAGCGATTATCCTCTCGCGCGGGCAGATAGCCCAGAGTATTTCCGCCACGCCGACGCCATGGGGGATGATCCGCAGGGGCTTGCGGTCCATTGTCAGCTTTTTTTTCCGACGGCTGCGGCTGTCCTGGCGGAAATCATAAACTTCGTAGTCGTAGGTAATCACCCTGGGCCAGCTTTCATTTGAGCCGCCTTGACCGCGGGCGTAACTCAATGCCCTCTTCAAATCGGCCATTTTCAGCGGGGGCTGGATCGTATGCCCGTTTTCAGCCTGTCCGAACACCAGGGACGGAATGTACAAAATCCCGGCGATCGCTCCATAAAATAAACACTTTTTCAGCATGCGGTGGGTGATTCCCGGTGTTATTTATAAAAGTATAAAAGTGAATTATTTCCGTCATCAAGTCTGGCCATCTGCACACCGAAGACGTGATGGATGTTCTCCCTTGTAAGCGCCTCGGCGGGCGCACCCTTAAAAATAAATTCGCCATCAAAAATGATCGATATAGAGTCGCAATACCGGCCGGCAATATTCAGATCATGTATATTGACCAGAATGGTTTTTCCCTCACTTTTTAATTGGCACAGTAGTTCCATAATGTCGAGGCAGTGATGGATATCCAAATCGGATGTCGGTTCATCCAGCAGAAGTATGTCGGCTTCGGTGGCCAGGGCCCGGGCAATAATCGCCAATTGAAGTTCCCCGCCGGACACATTGTTGATGCTTCGGTCTTTGAGGGTCCAGATCTGCGTGGTTTTCAATGCCCTATTAATGATATCCCGATCCTTGCCGGCCAGGGATTGAAAACGCCCCGAATGCGGATTACGGCCCATGGCTACAATATCATATACGGACACCGGAAAACTGATGTGCGTATTTTGAGGGACAATCGTAATAGACTTGCTTAGCTCTTTTCTTGACAATTCCCGGTAGTTTTTAGCGTTGATAAACACCGTTCCGGCTTGGGGCTGCCAGATGCGGCAGATATTTTTGAGCAGCGTCGATTTGCCGGCGCCGTTGGGCCCAATGATTCCGTGAATTTTAAAGGGCTCATACTCAGCTGTCACGTCTTTCAGGATTTTTTTATCCCCGATCGAATAAAAAAGATTTTGAATTCTCAGCATAACTTTCCGGTGATTCTATTCGTCTTCGCCAGATTACCCTGTCCTGCTTTCAGCGGGACTACAGGAATGATTGGGCTTCGCCGGAGGCTTCCGACTTCGCTCTTCGAGCTACGACGGGACAAGACGACCCAACAAGATGGCGATGCGAACCGTGTCGACCCGTCCCGTCGAAGTCGGAAGATCGCAAGAGTGAAGACGGGTTGGCTACGACGCAACTTGGCGCGCCATAGCTCGTTAGAGCGGCGGCGGGTTCCGCTTGATACCCCGCCGTTTGCGGCGGGGAGCTTCATTAAAGCGCATGGTCAGCGCCATGGCGAACCTTGATCTTTATGATATTTAGCCGGGTGAACCCTATTTTACTTTTGCGAATGCGTTTGCCGAATGGATTCACTTCAGGTCCTGAATTCCTAAAAAAATCAGTTTCCACAGAGAATAGGCGGATACAACAGTAAAGACCAATCCGATCAGACCGCGCAATCGGTAGCGCAATCGCAGCACAAATACGGCGTCCTGCGGCGGCGGTGTCATGCCTTTACCGGTCAACGCCGAATAGAGCAGGAAAATGCCCAGCACGAAAAATCCGATTAATGGAAATATTGAAAAGACGAGAATCAGCCAGTACATGAGCCAAATAAATAGTCTATTATCTTTTCACAAACCGCATCGATTTTTGAAATGCGTTATTTCGGTGGCAGCGTTTTTGCAAACTTCTTGGCCTGGTTCAGCCAATCGCGCAAATCATCGTTATTTTCAAATCCTTCGCCGGCTACCATCACCCAGCCCTTCATCGGCCGGCCGGTGATGTCGAAGGGTCGCACAGATGCTTGCTGCATCGCCGCCCCGGCTCTTTCTTCTCCGAGCCGCAGGATGAGATAGTCTTTGTATACACCGCAAAACATGTTACCGCTGATTAAATGGCAAACACCGCCGAACATCTTTTTTTTGTCGGTGTTTTTCCATCCGGCAACCAATTTGTTAATGCGGGCTTCGATCTTTTCGTCATATGGCATTTCATACTCCTTGCTAAGTGCTTCGATTCGCAATTACAGCGACGTATCTTTAAAAAAGAATTATTGATATTGCTCACTCAGCACTTAGTCCTGAGTGAATAAATACGTTATCGTATTTATGAATCGAAGGACTAAGGAAAAACCCGCTGAATGTATGACTTCATTGCCTCAAACGTGGCCGCTTCCTGCTTTATGTGAGGGGAATGTCCGCAGTCGGGCAGCATCAGCACCTGGGCGTCGGCGCCGGCCTGCCGGGCAATAGCCTCCACCTGAGCTGGTGTACCGTACTCATCTTCTTCGCCCTGAATGGCCAGCATCGGAACCCGGATACCCGGTAAATACTCTTCCAGGTTCCAGTCGACAAAATCTGGGTGCAGCCAGGCACCGTTCCAGCCCCAGAAAGCACAGTCGGTGTTGTTTACGTGGTATTTTTTCAGTTTTAGGCGCAGATCGCCGTTTAGAAAAGCGTCTTTAGCGCAGCGGATGGATTGCAGCGTGAGCGTTTCACAGAACACATGGGCCGCTTCGGTAATCAACCCCCGCAGGGGAGGCGCCGGTGTACCACCGGCGTAGACGATCGCGATGGAACCGCCGTCCGAGTGGCCGATTAAAATACATTCGCGAATCCCGGCGATCACCAGCAGCTGCGGCAAAACGTCCAGGCCTTCGTCGTGCATGAACCGCACCGGCCGCGGCAGCCGGCACGGATCCGAGCGGCCGTATCCCAGCCGGCTGTAGACCAGTGCCCCGCACCCGGTGGCGGCTGCCAGCTTGGCCGGAAAATCGCGCCACATGGTCACGCAGCCCAGGCCCTCGTGCAGAAAAACAAGGGTCGGCGCATTCTCCGGCGACGGTCCGTGCCATGCGATCTCCAGTTGCTTGCCGTTTACCGTCAGAAATTCAGTTCCCGGTTTTATTGGCCCGGTTGGTGGTATAAGTTGATTCATAAATATTAAAAATCGCCTTAAGTTGGTGCCGTTGCGAGAATGCGCCAGAGCTTCATATAACCGTTGTGAAGCGTTTTTTGTCTCCGGATTAAAGGCGCCCGTCGCTCAGCCGTCCGGTTATCTCCGCCAGCAAAATGTCGATTTCTTCTGAAAAGTCGACCTGGTTGACGGCCGGCAATGGTTCGATGTCTTTGATTTGGCGATCCAAATATCGGCCGGCGATCTTGCCGAATCTGTCGCATAAACTTCGCGCGGCCTGTTTCAATGCGTTTGAACCGCTGTTTTCGGCGGAGATTGCTGAAAATGTCGAACAACCGAATATCGGCGGGACGTGGTCGAGAATCGCCCGGGTAATCATGATGGTGCCCAGGCAACATTTTCCGGCAAAGTTTACGTTCAATTCCTCACACAGCCGAATCAATCGACTCAGATCAAATTGTTTGGACGAAATTGACTTGAGTTGGTCAATCCGCATCGGGTCGACATAAGCGTGAGATGCGGTCCGGGCTGCCGCACTTGCGTCGTCCGCCAGGGGGGACAAAGAAACGGCCGATTCAGCGGGAAGCCGAGACAACCAGAATAGCCGCTTATTGACCGCCATCCTTATTTGCCACCACGTTGTGTGGACATTATCATCCCGGTTGCCGGCGACAAGGTCCGCTCCGCCCAGATATTCCCACTCCGTGTAAAGATCGCTGTCCGGTGCAATCGTTTGCAACCATCGGCCGACCTCATCGACCCAGGCATCAAATTGATCCCGGGCTTTTTGTGGATCTTTGATATCCAAAAGGGATTTTCCCTTTTCTTCAAATTCTTCAATACGCATAAAGTCTCCATACATTGACAAGAATTCGAGATAAACGCAATTGGAGATATATCTCACCTTGCATATTGTCAATTATCAGCAGCGTTTCTCTTGGATATTCCCAGTACATTCGGGACAGGGCGGGCAAAGCGACTGCCTTGGCTTTGACTGAAATCTATTTCATAGCTTCCCACAAAGTCCAACTCCTGCGTAACACTTCGGATGTAAAGCTGCGCTTCCGGGCCACCTTCGGCATACATGGCTCTGGAAATATTCAGCGGTAGTTCCTGGAGCATGTTGATAAGATTGTGCGTGCTGTACGGGGAACGCACATGAATAAACAAAATGCGGCCATGGTGATCGATGCCGATGGCAGCCGTGCTCCATTTGTTGGGCTGCTGGGTCCAGACATTCTCTCCAGTGCATGAAATCATGCGGATACTTTGAACAAAAGATCCGTATTTTTTCTTCCAGGCGTTGAAATCTTCACACTGACGATCGATGATTTTTACCGGGGGTGCCTCCACAGTTTTTCTGTCAAAAGCGAGGATCGTCATATCCTTTGAAAGTCTCGGGTTGTTTACGTGGCTTTTTGTACGCATTAAGGATACGCTGGCCTTGAGGTCTTTCTGGTACATACTGGCGTTAATGGCGGCCACCAGCCCGTTGCGCTGGCACCATTCCCTGGCTGTCAGGGAGCGTCCATGCTGAGGCGCCGAGGCATTGAGCAACCTGAGCTTGAAGTATTGCGGATCGATTCGCAGCACTCGCACTATCGAATCGCCGGATTCAGACGGGCGAGGTGCAGGGAAAACACCGAAAGAAAGTCCTTTTTCAAGGATTTGCCACTGGTTTGTTGTTTCGTTTCCGGAGGTGGGTTGTTTCTGGCTCGCCTCTGCTCCGGCTGTCAAAATAACGGTGAGAAGTATCAGCAACAGCCTTTTGCCTGCGTAAATCATTTCGGGTAGATTTTTTTCCTTTCAAGAGTATGAGATGCGTATATCTCTTGCCGTGGATTTAATTCGACCGGGCGATCAAATAATTTAATGTTATCTATATTCACCGTACATAATTAAACTGATTTTATACAACATCGGTTTAATTTTTGAAAGTGTTTAGAACGTCAATCACGGTATTCCGGCCTTGGGACTCTGCCATCATCAGTGGCGTTTTACCGGCCTTGTTTTTTGCGGTCGGGCTTGCACCTTTCACCAGTAAGAATCTGACCATTTCGGCATACCCGCGGGCGGCCGCATCGTGCAGCGGTGTGTTTCCATCATTGTCGGATTCATTGACCCTGCTGCCGGCTTTAATCAACCGATCGGCAATATCGATGTTGCCCAGATAAGCGGCACTGTGTAAAGGCGTATTTCCCAATTCCATTTTAAGATTGGGATCAGCCGCGGCGGCTATAAGCATTGCCACCATTTCGCTGCTGTTCATTCCCGCTGCCATGTGCAGCGACCTCCATCCGTAAGGCCCTTTTGCGTTGACATCTGCCCCGGCGGAGATCAGGAATTTTACAATTTTTACTTGGCCCTCACCGGTTGCCAGATGCAACGGCTTGAATCCATTGTCGTCTTGCCAGTTAACCAATGCCTTGTTTTCCCTGGATAACCTCTGAACATTTATCAAATCCCCGAAATACACCGCACGGTGAAATTCAGAAGCAGGAATCGGCAAAAAGCCACACACCATGTATGATTCATTAATATCCTCAAAGTTGTTATCTTCATCGACCTTGTAATTTCTCCCAAATATCCGGCTGACAGCGTGGTTGGCCGAATCGGCAAAACCAAGGACATATTCTTCACTTATTTCACATTGCATACAATCATAAAGGTTCCGACGTTTCAATACGATAAAATATCGGTATTTACGCGCTCGGGCGATCTTGGCAAAACTACACTGGGTAAACATGATTGATCCGATTGAAGAGCCGCTTTGAATTATCTTCACACGAACAGTTGAAATTTGACCTTCCCGGTGAATTTCTCTGACGGTGGCATCCATTTCTTTGGCGAAACCGTTAAAATTTCCCATCTTTTTTGATTCGAATACGCAGAGATCATCACCTTTAATCGCTAAACCAGAGTTAGCAGCAAATGCTGTGTGTCCCGCGAAGATCAATACTGGCATAAACCATCGGAAACCTCTTATGATTAATCTCAAACCGAAACTGATTGTCATTCTTATTTATACCCCGCCGTTTTTTTAAAGCGTTATCCCGGCTTCGTCCCTTACTTGGTCGATGTCCAAGGTCCTGATCCACCGCGGGAGGTTTATCCAGGTATCGTGGTATCCGAATCCGCCCGCGACCATCTCGGTGATGGCCTCTTCCTTTGACCATCCCTCAACGGCGATCCTGTAAATGGCACACAGGGCGCCGGTTCGTTTTGCGCCATGCTGGCAGTGAACCAGAACAGGAGTTCTACCGGGCGTGGCGACGATCCGCAGAAATCTTACCACCTCTTTTTCCTCCGGATGCCAGGCTTTCATATGTATGTGCTCGTATGCCAGAGTGGTGTCACCGATTTTGTCCCGGTCCGAATGAAAGGATAGCGGCGATTCTCCCTCCGCCGATTGAAATGAGTTGCCCGGCGTGCTGCTCGCCTTCCGGGAAAGTATCTTAACAGGTGCACGGGCCCTAGGCAAGGTGAGGTTGAGCGTTTGTATGAATTATCTCGGCTTATCCGTAAATAAGACAATATTAAAGCTTACATCCGTCTGGTCGATATATACTAATGAGGGCATGTCTCTTTGAGATATCTTCCATTTGATTCGAATCGAAGCAATGGCTGGGATGCGAACAGAGGGAAACAGGCACAATAAAATGAAAAAAAGCCTCATAATATTTATGCTGATTGTTCTACCGGTTTTTTTTAGTGCAAGCCTCGTAATTGCTCAATCTATCGAGATTGGGGTGGCCTGGGCCGGTAAATCGGGGATGGCGAAACGGGTCGCCGAGGGATTTGAAGAAGGCGTCAAAGAGCTAGATCTTGACGTCAAAATCGAATTCCACAAAGAGCTGGCTTCGGTTGCTGAACTCGCAGCAGTGGCTGCCAAATGGCAAAAGGAAAAACAAGGCATGGTCCTGCTCAGATCCAACGCTGCCAAATGGCTCGCTAAAAACCCACCGACGATCCCAACTTTTATCGGCGGATGCAATCACCCCAGCCAACTCGGGGCAGTTAAAAATTTGCAGGCGCCTGAGGGTAATATTACAGGCGTGACTTACTATTTACCGATTGCATCCCAGTTCGAAGTGTTCAAAGAGATTATTCCCAATCTGAAATCAGTCCTGCTGCTTCTCGAAAAAGGGCACCCCTCATCACTTATCGACCAGGAAGGGACAAAACTCGTCTGCCATAAGCTCGGAATCAGATATAACGAAAAATTTTCCGAAAGCCGCGCTGAAACGCTTGCGACGGTGAAACAATATCGCGGTAAAGTATCGGCGATTATTCTCGGCAATCAGGCATTAATATTCGATGATGCCAAAAATATTGTCGCTGCCGCCGATGAGACGCCGGTATTATCCTATTCATCCAAACCGGTTGAAGTCGGTGCTTTAGGCGGATTTGTGGCTGATGATACCAAGCTGGGTTATATGCTTGCTTATTCAGTAGCGGATGTTCTGGCAAAAGGCAAAAAGATAAAGACCGTTCCGGTGAAAGTAGATCCTGATCCCCAATTTTTTTTGAATGCCAATACAGCCCTGCGTCTGCAAATCGAAATTCCGTTTCATATTGTCGAAGCCGCGACGGTTATTGAATAAGACCGCTTTCGGCAATTGGGCTGCGGTAATCCACCGGGTTGAAGCGGCTGCAGCCTATAGTAAATTCTCGGTAAATAGTAACTTAGTGCTTCGATTCGCAATTACAGTGACGTATTTTCAAAGTGAGAATCATTAATATTGCTCACTCAGCACTAAGTCCTGAGTAAAAAAATACGTATTTGTATTTATGAATCGAAGGACTTAGGTATTATGACAAAGCCCAATCCTTACTTCCAAGGTGAACCACACCAACTTTGGACTTTTCATTGTGCTTCACGCGCTCAGCACATCCAGACTCTTATCGATGAAGCTCAACAACCGACCTTTGACCGAGCCTGAGCGTGCCCGTTCATCCGGTTTTGCGGAATTTTTTTTAGGTAAAGGCCTTGGGCCTGGCGTTGGGCGGTATTTTGAAAAAATGATACCGCAGTTCAAACACTCACCAGATGCACGCTGTGTGTGGCCGCATTTGGGGCACACGATATCCCGGCTCTGTGATTCCATACCCTCAGTTGTCAGGTAGACAGATTTGATTTCCTTGAATTCATTGGCATCCAGCCAAATGCCTTCACAATGCGCACACATATCCACAATCACCATGGTACTTGGATAGCAGAATGCGTAAAGCGGCTTTTTGCACGCGGGGCAATGATTCGATTGTTTTATGGCATCGGGGGGAAATTTAATCCGCTTTACAGAAATGTCCAAAAGAGTTTCCAGCTCTTTTCTGTCAAACCATAATCCTTTACAACCAGGGCAAACATCCAACCGGATCGCTCGACCTTTTACCTTTAGTTCATTCAGACCTGATTTTGTACATTTGGGACATTTCATGGTCAATCCTTACCAGCTCCCGGTGGCACCACCGCCCCCTGAAAAGCCGCCGCCGAAACCGCCCATACCTCCGGAGCTCCAGGAACTGCTGCCGGAACTGGGCATATGCCTGGAAACCTGGCGTATGACATAAAAGAGCAACATTAGCACAACCAGCAGAAGTCCGATGCATATCCACCCCCAGCCACGCTTGCCGCTTACGAAAAGACTGATGATAATAAGGATTAGAATTGGAACCGCCGCATTTAAAAGAACCAGTGGCCAGTTGATCCCGATGTGGGCATTAGCAAACTCCAGGGCAATGGTTTTCACCCCGGCAGTGACACCGGCCGCGTAGTCGGCATTTTTGAATTTTGGAATGATTACTTGATTCATTATCCGGTGTGCGTCGGCATCTCTTGAATGCCCATATCCCGCGCCAAGCTCGATTCTTGCCGTTCGATCGCCCGCGGCTACCAACAGCAAGACACCATCATTGCGGGGCATGTTTCCAATTCCGTACGTGTCAAAAAGCGCCGTCGCAAAATGCTCTATGCTTTGATTAGGTGTACCGGGGTAGTCCTCAATCGAGCCAATGGTTATGACAATGATTTCAACGCCGGTTTTGCTTTCAATTTGCCACAGCCAGCGCTCGATTTTTTCTTGCTTCTCGTTGCCTAAAAGATTTGCATGATCACTGACATATCCGGCATCGGGATTGGGAAACGGATCGTAATCTTCTTGCGTGAGCTCCCAATTTGGTCCCAGCTCGAAATGCAGAGGGTCTGGATCATTGTTGCGGGCCGAGCAGATCCCTGTGCTGATAAAAAAGACAAGCAAGGTGCCGCAAACGGTCTTTTTAATTTTCGAATACCACATCATTCGCTATCTCGTTTTCATCGCCAACATGGCAAGGAAAATAATGCGCCAGTTTTTTACCGATTAAGTGGATGCCGGCACTCAAGCCGTCACCCATTTTGTTATCCTTGAATTTCGTCGAGATTGCATTTTCTACATCTTCCCAGAAATGCTGCCCCACCCGCTCGTGAATTCCTTGATCGCCATAAATAAGGAGCTGCCGATTGGCCGTGACAACCAAAATCAACACACAATTGCGCTGGGCGGTTTCATCAAGGTTGTATTTTTTGAAAATTTTGTGTGCTTTGCGCTTAATGCTGATCCGGCAGCGTTTAAGGATAACCAGTTTTATTTCAGCCGAAGTCATCTTTTCGGCCGCTGCAATTTTGGCGGTAACCCGGTATCGCTCATCGTCAGAAAGAAAAATTTTCGGATTGGTTGAACGCTTCATAATTAAACGTCTCGCAAATTCTACAAATTGATGAAAATATTGCGATTTTTTAAAGTCAAAGTTTTTGCCTCAATATTGGAATAATGGAATATTGGAATGATGGAATAGTGGGTTATTTAAAGGATATTAGCTATTTTTAATTTTATCGGTCCGCCGTTGGCAGACCATCATCCCAACGCTCCAGTATCCCAAAACCAGTTTTACCATTCTTCCATTATTACATCTTTCCGACATTCCAATTGGGGCGAAGCCCCTAACTTGTACCTTTTTCGGCCGAAAGATTTGGATGGGGAGCTCTTTCAATCATTTAAATTGATGCAGTCTCTGTGAAATAATATCGGGAGATAATTGCGGAAGTTTAAATATTTTTGATCGCTCTGGCCAACAAACGCCGCAACGCTAAATCGAGAGGAACATCCAGAGCGTGGTTCCGTATTTTACTATCGCGGTTATTCTATCGGTTTCGGTCTAAGACTTTGGATAGGGCGAAGCTGCTTGCCGGTTGGCACAGCTCAGGTTGTCGGCGTGGTTTCCTCGGGAACGTCAAAGTTCGTTTTGAGGATGCTCAGCAGTTTGGCGATAGTATGGGCAATTATCATAAATGACAAGCCGGCCACGGATTTATCTTCCGACAATATTTTTACGAGGGTGTTCAGCCAGACTGGCATAGTCATACCCACGGAGATGGAAAAAAGGGCATAGCAAAAAAAACAAGCAGATTTGTTTGAATGAAGCAGCCGACACGAATGTATGCGCTCATAGCTGTCAATATTTTATGTGCGCATTTTTAAAGGTCATTGACTAATTTCAGAAACCGTTTTATTTAGCATCATAAATCTTAAATCTTCAATTCCGGTTTGTCCGGGTTGGGATAGAATGTATCATTCATGGTTACCTCGTGGCTTGCCGCGGGGAAGTTCATTGTTAAATCAGGAAAGGAAAGCCGATGCCGATCGATCTTGAGAAGTTCAAACCTGCCTACGAGAAATGGGTTGAGGAAAGCCTGCCGGATTACCGGGCAGGCAACATGAAAGAGATTGTAAAGAAGTATCCATTTGTTGTCTCCCATGACGTGCCCTGGACACCTTACAAAGGTCAGCCCGCTGAGCAGACTTTCGCCTTGGTCACCAGCGGCGGCCTTTATCTCAAGGACAGCCAACCGCCCTTCGATACCGAGTCGATTCACGGTGATACATCCTTTAGGGAGATCCCCAAAACCGTCTGTCAGCAAGACCTCGGCCTTGCCCATGCCCATTACGACCACAGCCTGGCAGAGCAGGATATCAACATCATCTTTCCCATCCAGCGCTTCATCGAACTGGAAAAAGAAAGTATCATCGGCAAGCTGGCGGAAACGCACTACAGCTTCAGCTATGTCAACGACGCCGTGAGCCTGGTCACGGAGACAGTTCCGGAATTCATTTCCCGGATCAAGGAGCAAGGGGTCGACACCCTGTTCCTGGTGCCGGTCTGACCCAAGTGTCATCAGACCGTGGGTCTGATACAGCGGATGGCAGAAGAAGCGGGGATTCCCACTATTTCCATGGGCAACGCGGCCGACCGGATGGGTCACATCAAACCGCCCCGGGCTATGCTGGTCAAATTCGCGCGAGGTAGTATGTTCGGTGAGCCGGGTAATGTGAAACGCCAAAGACGCATCATACTGGATGCGCTGAACGCCTTAAAAACCATGACCGAACCGGGTACCATTCAGCCACTGCCCTACCAGTGGAAGCGGCCGGACCCGGAGTAAAAGGGGGCGTGATTTTCTATCTATATGCCCGCTGTGACTTCAAGGAGTTGCCATGACCTTGGAAGAATACCTCAAGAGCCTTGATAACGACCGGCCGCCTCCGCAGCAGTCGGAAACACTTACTTCCCTCTGGTGGGATAAAAAGGGGGACTGGGATAGGGCACATTCAATAGCCCAGGAGATTCCAACGGTGCAAGGGAGCGCTGTGCACGCCTATCTCCACCGGGAAGAAGGGGTATTATGGAACGCCGACTACTGGTACTCCCGGGCAGGCAGAAAGAGACCGGATATACCCCTTGAGCAGGAGTGGCAGCGATTGGTAAAAGAGATGCTCGGATCCGGATAGGGTATTTGGGCGGAAATGCGTGTGGTTATATCATCATTCGGATAGGCAAGCCGGGCGAATGGCTTGCGCTGCGGCTCACTTATTTAGGGGGTAGGCTTCTGCGGCTATTTCCGCATCCTCGAACAATTTTTTCATCCCCGGTTTGTTGGCGAATATCTCTTCGCGCGTGAGGCCGTCCAGTTCGTGTGGGAACACCAGCCACTGGTCGGTTGTATGAATGTAATAGTCCGGAATAATGTTGGTCACATTTTTTTTCGGTTTAAACCATGGCGTCGCAATCCGGATATCTTTCGGCAGATTGCGCCGCATCTTTCTTCGAAACGCCTCGAGGACCGCCTTGATACTGCTGCCGCTGTCAAATACGTCGTCCACGATCAGCAGTCCGTCTTCCCAGTTGGCATGCCGGATGATATACTCCAATCCATGAACACGAACCTCCTTATCTCTTTTGTTGATACCATAATAAGAAGACGTTCGAATGGCGATATGATCGGTTTTAATACCTAAATGATCCAGTATTTCCTGAACCGCAATGCCCACCGGCGTGCCGCCGCGCCATATGCCGACAATAAAACTGGGGCGGAAGCCGCTTTTAAAAACACGCAGACCGAGTTCAAAGGAATCATTCAACAGCTCCTGGGCCGACAAGTATCGTTTTTCGTCCATAGTCAGACAAGATGCTCCTCAAAAGATGGGGTTAAATTGGGCCTTTAATAAAACCGCTGAAACCCGAAATAATCGATTCGAACCTGAAACACCTTTTCGATAAACGAGTATACGTTTAATGCCTGAAATAATCAATTGCAGATTTTAATCCACAGATTTCGCAGATTACACAGATTACAATGAATGTGCGGTGAAGATTTCGAAATCTGCCGGGTTTAATTCCCCGCACCTTGCTGCGTTAGGATAGAATGTATCATTTATGGATACCCAGTGGCTTGCCGCGGGGAAGTTCATTTTGAACAATTATCCTTCGGATCTCAAGCTCCAAGTATCATCAAAAGGCACATCGCCGTTGAGAAAGTCCTTCTAAAATGATAAGGATATTAGGCTTGTTCAAATAATACGAGGAGTTAGTTTTTGTGCACCTGATATTGAAGCATTTTCCGATCGTGCTTTCTTTGGCCCTGTTCCTGCTTTTGTGGATATTTTTATTCGCATTTCGCAAATACCTTCAACGCCAGCGAAAGCGTGCAGCCTTTACAGGGGATTCGCCCCGTTCCCCGGGCCACTTCCTGCTTAAAAAGATAGATGCGCTCAATGCGGAAATCATCATCCACACAGGCTTATTTTTCCTGGCACCTGTCTTGTTTTATGCGGTCTATATCACGCAGCACTATTTTACAGGACGAATGTTTGATTTGGCTGAAGTCGTTATCATCGGCGGATTATGTGCCGCGTTTCTTTTGGTTGCTTTCTTAAAAGCGGTAATAAATTTAAAAAAACGCCGGTGGATGCAGCTGGGATACGATAGCGAGTTGGCTGTGGGACAGGAGCTGAACCGGCTGATGCTGGAGGGCTACCGTGTTTTCCATGACTTTCCGGCAGATAATTTCAAGATTGATCATATTGTTGTCGGAAAGAAAAAGGGGGTCTTCACAGTAGAGACCAAGGCGCGACCGAAGCGGGTCACCAAGAACCGCCCCAAAAAGGCTACTGTCGAATACAATGGCAGGGTGCTCTATTATCCGCAAGGCAAAGACATGCGCACGATCGAACATGCGCAGCGGCAGGCAAAATGGCTTTCAAATTCAGGAAACTTGATCTCCTTAAATTGCAATTAGGTATTAGAACCGTCAATAAATCATAATAATTCAAATAGTTGAGGTATTTTTTGTGAGATAATAAAAGTTATTGCAAGCGGAAA